>Cebus_capucinus_imitator_PRJNA485217_SSR105__coassemble_200_pt1 | contig 46224 bp, 46 predicted proteins | sample Cebus_capucinus_imitator_PRJNA485217_SSR105__metabat2_low_PE_013 | metagenome-assembled genome bin Cebus_capucinus_imitator_PRJNA485217_SSR105 | reverse complement strand
TAACGCGGCTACTTGCGTTGGTATAAACCCCTACATGGCTTTGAGGGACATACTCTGGATGCGTTCAATCCGTCCTTCATCAAGAAGACGGAAAAGCTCGCGAGCGACGTCGTCAGGGCGTGGCCGGCAGAGTCCCTCCGAGAAGCGCTCATCAACTGCATCGCGCACCGCGACTACCGCTTGGAATTTGAAACCACCGTCAGCCTCCGGCCGGAACAGATCGAGTTTGTTTCATACGGCTCCATCATCGACAACCTTTCCGTTGAAGACGCTCTTCAGGAGGGCACCGGCAGATGCCGCAATCCAAAGCTGGCATCCGTCTTTCAGCGTCTGCACTGGATGGAAAATTTCGGAACGGGCTTCCCCGATATTCTCAAAGCCTACGGACGCTCGGCCAACAAACCTGAAATCAGCGCCTCCCGCCGTCAGTTCTCCATCCGCCTGCCGCGCGCTTCAGTCTTTCACCCTCAATCGGCCGAGGATGCCGCTCAAGTGCTCAGCCGCAAGGCCGAATGGAGCGCTGCGGAGCTGCAGACTGAATTCGGCTGCTCCCGCTCTGCCATCGTCCAACTGCTCCGAAAGCTTCAGGACGAAGGACGCGTCGTCCGCGTAGGCGGCGGCCGTTCGACTCGATACCGCTGGATCGGCTGACGTTTTTGTTGCGAACTTTGGATGCTTCTCGCGTGCCAATGGACCAACCTTTATCATTAAGGGTTGTTTTCCGAATTCATTTGCCGACAAGGGGCTTCACCATGACTGAATCGCATTTTGATGCGGATGCCGCGCTCAAATTGGGGCGCGACGTGCTCGCGCACGAAGCGGACGCCATTCTTGCCGCGTCGAGCCGCATCGGCGAAACGCCCGACTTTGTTGAAGCCGTCAAGGCTATTCTCGGCTGCCGCGGCCGCCTGGTGGTCTCGGGCGTCGGTAAGTCCGGCCACATCGGCCGCAAGCTTGCCGCCACCTTCGCCTCCACAGGCACGCCCGCCTTCTTCGTGCATGCGGGCGAAGCCGCCCACGGCGACCTCGGCATGATCACGAGCGAAGACATCGTGCTCGGGATCTCGTACTCGGGCGAGACGCAGGAGCTTCTGATGATCGTCCCGATCCTGAAGCGCGAAGGCGCGAGGCTCATCGCCATGACCGGGAACCCCGACTCGACGCTCGCTCGTCATGCGGACCTCCACATCAACTGTCGCGTCGACCGCGAAGCCTGCCCGCTCAACCTTGCGCCCACGAGCTCGACCACGACGACGCTCGCCCTCGGCGACGCGCTCGCCGTCGCCTGCCTCTCGGCCAAGGGCTTCAGCAAGGAAGACTTTGCGCGCAGCCATCCCGGCGGCTCCCTCGGCCGCAGGCTCCTGCTCCACGTGCGCGACATCATGCGCACGGGCGAGGAGGTGCCGAGCGTCACGGCCGACATCCGCGTGCTCGACGCCGTCCGCGAGATCACGAAGAAGCACATCGGCATGACGGCCGTGGTGGATGCGGAGAACCGCGTGATCGGCATCTTCACCGAAGGCGACCTGCGCCGCCTGATCGAGCGCCTGGGCGACATCCGCGAAGTCGTGATGCGCGATGTGATGACTCCCAACCCCCACACCATCGGCGCCGACAAGCTCGCTGCCGCCGCCGTGAAGGAGCTCGAGGCCTGCCAGTGCAATCAGCTCCTCGTGGTGGACGATGAAAAGCGCCTGATCGGCGCGCTCCACATGCACGACCTCATGAACGCACGGGTGCTCTGATGACCAAGACCTTCGAACAACGCGCCAAAAACATCCGCCTGCTCGTGCTCGACGTCGACGGCGTTCTCACCGACGGGTCGCTCGCCTTCACGGGCGAGGGCGAGCTCTTCAAGTCCTTCAACGTCCGCGACGGCCTCGGCATCAAGCTTCTGCAGGCCGCAGGCATTGAGGTCGCCATCCTCACGGGGCGCACTTCTTCAATCGTCGCGCACCGCGCCGACGAGCTCGGCATGACGCGCGTCGAACAGGGGAAGCTCCGCAAGCTCCCCACCCTCAAGAAGATGCTTGCCGACGCGGGACTGGAACCCGAAAACCTCGCCTACATGGGCGACGATCTGCCCGACCTTCCGTGCCTCAAGCTTGCGGGCCTTGCCGCCACGCCCGCCGACGGCTCGAGCGAGCTCGACCTCGTGGTCGATTGGCGCGCGCCGCTCCCGGGCGGCCGGGGCGCCGTGCGCGCCTTTGCCGAGCGCATTCTGCGCGCCCAGGGCAAGTGGGAGTCCATGCTCGAAAAGCTTCTCGCCGAGGAATAACAGCATGGCCCACCGCCGCCTTGTCATCCGCGAAAGGATCACGGCCATCATCGGCTCGGCCATTCTCTTCGCGCTGGTTGCGCTCAGCTACTGGTACTCGATTCAGACGCAGATTGCCGGCCTCAAGTACGTTCCGAGCGAAATGAGCCCGGACTTTCTCGCGCACCGCGTCTCGCTCACGGACTTCACGCCCGACGGGACGCCGAAGCTTCTCGCCTATGCCGACCGCATGCAGCACTTCTCCGACGAACGCGTGCGCGCCGAGCGGATTCAGGTGATCTCGCTCGACCCGAACTCGGCCCCGGCCTTTGCCCAGGCCGATGAAGGCTGGAGCGACGACGGGCTCGAAACGGTCGATCTTTCCGGCAACGTCCTCGTGCACCGCGGCGAATATCAGGGCGACGCCCCGATGACCTTCACCACGGAGCGCCTCACGGGGTGGCTCGACACGCAGCGCTTCAAGACCGACGCGCCGGCCAGAATCACCCGCGGCGAAGACGAAACAAGCGCTCAGGGCGGGCTCCTGTACGATAATGTGACCCGAGCTCTCGAGCTTCAGGGCGGCGTCCAGTCGGTCTTCCATCCGCAGAGCTTGCGCAAGGGAGATGCCGCTCGGGAAGCCGCCGAGCAGGCCGCCGCAGAATCCGCTCAACCCTCAGAAGCCGCGGCAGCGACGTCCGAAGAGACCGCCCGCACCAAATAAGAAGCCATGATTACCAAGAAACTCCTCATTGCCGTCCTGATCGCCGCCGCTGCGCTTCCCACGCTTGCGCTCACTACCGACCGCGAACAGGCAATCGAAGTGCATGCCGACCGCTTCGACGGCGACGAAGTGAAGCAGACCGCCGTCTATTCCGGCAACGTCGTTGTGGATCAGGGCTCGATGCAGATCACGGGCGCGCGCCTTGAAGTGCGCATCACCCCGAAGGGCTACCGGCAGGCCACGGTGACGGGCGAGCCGTCGCGCTTCCGTCAGCAGCGCGACAAGGACCCGAAGAATCCCGTCGACGAATGGATGCACGCCCGCGCCTCGAAGATCGTCTATGACGAAGAGACCGACACGGTGACGCTCATCGGCAGCGCCAAGCTCTCGCGCACCGAAAACGGCAAGGAGCGCGACATGACGCAGGGCGAACGCATCGTCTACGACATGCGCAATGCCCGCTCGAAGGTTGAAGGCGTCACGGTCAAGGGCGAGAAACAGCGCGTGACCACGATCATCGCGCCCCGCAGCAATGCGGCCTCCGCTCCGCGCGCCGGCACGACGCTCGCGCCCGCTGAAACGATCTCCGCTCCCCGCAACTGACTTTCCACGGCCCGACCCCACTACAGAAGGACCACCCGCTCATGGCAAACGCACTCGACGACCTCGCCCACAAACACGTCCACACGCTGGCCGCTCACGGGCTCAAGAAGAACTACGGCTCCCGACAGGTCGTCAAGGGCGTGGACCTCGCGGTGAAGTCGGGCGAAGTTGTGGGACTTCTCGGTCCCAACGGCGCGGGCAAGACCACAACCTTCTACATGGTGGTGGGGCTTGTCGTCGCCGACGGCGGCGACATCGAGCTTGATGGCCGCTCGATCGCGCGCCTGCCGATCTACAAGCGCGCCCGACTCGGGGTCTCCTACCTCCCCCAGGAAGCGAGCGTCTTCCGCAAGCTCTCCGTCGAAGACAACATCCGCGCCATTCTCGAGATGCAGGTCGACGAGAACGGCCGCGCGCTCGATTCGAGCGAGGTCGAGCACCGGCTCGAGATGCTCCTCGACGAGCTGCAGATCAAGCACCTGCGCACGAGCGCCGCGCTCTCGCTCTCCGGGGGTGAACGCCGCCGCACGGAAATCGCCCGCGCGCTTGCCGCAAACCCACGCTTCATTCTTCTCGACGAGCCCTTCGCAGGCGTCGACCCGATCGCCGTAATCGAGATTCAGCGCATCGTGCGGTTCCTGCGCGACCGCAACATCGGCGTGCTCATCACCGACCACAACGTGCGCGAAACGCTTGCAATCTGCGATCACGCCTACATCATCAATGAAGGCCGCGTGCTCGCCTCGGGCGACCCGCAGGACATCATCAACAACCCCGACGTCCGCGCCTTCTACCTCGGCGACAACTTCAGCATGTAGTCCTCCATGGCGCTTCTTTCCGCGAGCCTCTCCGCTCAGCAGCTCCAGCAGCAGGCCCTTGCGCCTCAGCAGCAGTATGCGCTGAGGCTTCTTCACATGAACGCGGGCGAGCTTCTCGCCGAGACAGAACGCGCTGCAGAGGAGAACCCTCTCATTGAATGCGACATGCCGTCGCGGCCTGCATCCGAAGAGCCTCTCACGAACGGCCTTCACGAAGAAGCCGACGCCATGAAGCGCGAAGGCGAAAGCATTCCTCCTGAAGACCGTGGTCCTCTTGAGAACGTCTATTCGGGGTGGTCGGGCGCATCAGACTCCGACGAGGCCCCCGTTGAACGAGTGGCCGCAGAGCGCACGCTGCGCGACGACCTTCTCGAAGAGCTCGGCACCCGCCTCGACAATCCCGAGCTTCATCCGCTCGCCGAATGCCTGATTGAGGAGCTTGACTCGTCGGGCTTTCTCACTACGCCGCTCGCGGAAGCCGCCGAGAGCTACCGCACGATTGTCGACGCCCCCGTCGCCGACTGGCTACGGGCGCTCAAGTTCCTTCAAACGTTCGATCCGCCGGGCGTCGGCGCCTCTGGTCCGACGGAAGCCTTGATTCTTCAGGTCGCGCGCCGTGCAGCTGAAGGCTCCATAGCACCCAAGATCGGAGAAGCGCTTTCCGAGCTGCTGCGAAGCCACCTGCGGCAGGTCGCCGCTCAGGACCGCAAGTCGCTTCTTGCGGCAGTCGGCGGCGACGAGGCGCTTCTCGACGAGGCGCTCGCGCTCCTCAAGACGCTCAACCCCCATCCAGCCGCCGGATATGCGGCAGATGCCATCCAGTACGTGGTGGCCGACCTAGTCGTCACCAACCGGTGCGGCCGTTGGGAAGCGGAACTCAATCCGCAGGCGCAGCCGACCGTGAAGCTCTCGGCAATGGCGCAGGGGCTTTCCGTGAGCGACGCGTCGCCCTTCGGGCAGTACCTCGCCGAAGCAAGGCACCTGATCGCAGGCATTGAGGCGCGCCAGTCGACGCTGTTGCGCACGGCCCGGTTTGCCGTCGAGCATCAGCAGGCCTTTTTTACGGAAGGCCGCGCCGGTCTGAAGCCGCTTGCCATCAGCGAAGCCGCTGCAGCACTCGGCGTCGCCGACTCCACCATATCGCGCGCCGTATCGGGCAAGTTTCTTTTGTGCCCGTTCGGCGTGGTCGAGCTGAGAAGCCTCTTTCTGCACCCGTCCGTTCAGGCCGTCGACGCATTGGGCGTCGCTCAGAACGTCTCTTCCGCCAAGGTGCGCGCTCGCATCCGCGAACTCATTGAATGCGAAGCGCCCGACAAGCGCCTCTCCGACCAGGCGCTCACCGACCTCCTCAACAAGGAGGGCTTTGACATCACCCGCAGAACGGTGGCAAAGTACCGCGATCTTGAAGGCATTCCCACGGCCCGGCTTCGCGGCAGACGATGACCCCGCGGACATTTGTTCCGGGCCTCCTCCATTTATGACCAAGCTCACCGACCACATCACTCTTGAGGCCGTGCGCCTCGATCTGGAACTCAGCAGTCTCAAGCGCCTCTTCGAAGAGGCGGGACTTGCCATTGAAAGCGCCTGCGGCATCCCTCACGATCAGGTGTTTGCGGCGCTCAACGAGCGCGAGCGCCTCGGCAGCACCGCGCTTGGTTTCGGGTGCGCCGTACCGCACGGCAGAATCGTCGGCCTCGAGGCGCCCGCTGCGGCGTTTCTGCGCACGTGCGAGCCCCTCAAAGTGCCTTCGCCCGACCAGACGGGCGCTCAGCTCTTCATCGTGATCCTCGCGCCCGAAGACAGTGCCGAAGACCACCTCGAGCTTCTGCGCGAAACGGCGGCCGTCTTTTCCGACGCCTCCGCGCGCGAAGTGCTTCTCAAGGCGGCTGAACCCATCGACGTCTGCAGATTTCTCGCCGACTGGGAAGCCCGTCACTGACCCGCACGCAACAGGAGAGACCGTTCACCATGCAGCTCATCATCGTCACCGGCCTCTCCGGAGGCGGCAAGTCCATCGCCATTCGGCAGCTGGAAGATTCGGGCTTCTACTGCATCGACAATCTCCCGGCGGAGTTTCTGCTGCCCGTCGCGGAAAACCTCGAGCGCAACGGCACGCAGGCCGCAGCGGTCGCAATTGACGCGCGTTCACACGCCACCTTTGAAAAGGCCTTTTCAGCGCTCGAAGAATTGGAGAAGCGCGGCGTGGATGCCCGCGTGCTCTTTCTGACGGCATCCGACGACGAGCTCATCCGGCGCTTCTCCGAGACCCGCCGCCGTCATCCCTTGAGCACGCTTGCCGAACACCAGGGCAGGGATCTGACGCTCGACGAAGCCATCGCCCGAGAGCGCGAAATCATGGCGCCCGTCGTTGAAGTCGCCCACGTGCTCGATACGACAAAACTGCTTGCCTCGCAGCTTCGCAGCTGGGTGCAGCAGTTCGTGGGCCGGCCGGCCGCCAAACTCACGCTTACGTTCGAATCCTTCGGCTACAAGCGGGGCCTTCCCTACGCATCGGACCTGGTCTTCGATGTGCGCTGTCTTCCCAATCCCTACTACCTGCCCGAGCTCCGCCCGCTCACCGGCCGGGATGCACCAGTCGCAGACTATCTCTCCGCAGCGCCGATCGTCGGCGAGATGATCGACGACATCGCCGCCTTTATCGACAAGTGGCTGCCGCACTACCGTGCCCAAAACCGCCACTATCTCACGGTCTGCATCGGCTGCACGGGCGGTCAGCACCGATCAGTCTATGTTGCTGAAATGCTCGGCCGCCGCTTTGCAAATCACGCCGGGACGATCGTGCGTCACCGGGCGCTCTCGTCGAGCCTCTCGCCCGAGCACAAGGTTCAGACGCTCTGACGCTTGATGAGTTCTTCGGCGTATTCGAGCACTGGGGCGGGCAGCCCCGGCCAACGCTCTGGGTGAAGCCCTGCGGGATGCAGTCCCGCCGACCGCAGAGCGAACGCATCGGCATTTCGGCAGAAAAGCGCCCTCAGATGAAGCCGCTGATGCGTGAGTTCGTGCACGCGGGATTCGCCCAAAGCAACTGGTTCGCGAAACCCCTGCGGAAGCTCGGGCCGCTTGAGCCAGTCCGCTTCCTTGCGCTCGAGCACGATCGGCGCCTGAAGCCCCTTCCAGATTCGTCCCTCAACGGGAGCGAACCAAAGCCCCTCCGCAGTTGAAGCAAAGACCAGCACGAGCCAACGCTCCGTCTTGGGGCGCGCTGTCTTGGGCTGCGGATAGACTTCCGGGGTGCCTTCTGCATGGGCGCGGCAGAAGCGCTGCACGGGACAGGCCGGACAGTTGGGAGCCTTTCTGCGGCAGACGAGGCTTCCCAAATCCATCAGCCCCTGCGTGTAGGGGGCGATGATGTCTGAACCCGGCAGCTCCCTGCGGGCGGCGGCTTCCAGAAGCTTCTCAAAGGCTTTCTCGCCTACGCGTCCGGGCACGGCGTGAATGCGTGCAAGCACGCGCTTCACGTTGCCGTCGATCATCGGCTCCCGAGCTTCTCCCGACGTGAAGGCGGCTACCGCCGCGGCCGTCGACGGCCCCACTCCGGGGAGCTCGGCTAGGCCGGCCGCTGTGTCGGGGAAGAGCCCTTTCAGATCGTTCACCACCATCTTCGCCGCGCGATGCAGGTTTCTGCCGCGGCTGTAGTAGCCCAACCCCGCCCAAAGCTTCATCACCTCATCCTCCTGGGCGGCCGCGAGCGACTCCACCGTCGGAAAGGTCTTCAAAAAGCGCTCGTAGTAGGGAATGACTGTCTCAACCTGCGTCTGCTGAAGCATCACTTCAGAGAGCCAACGTTCGTAGGGCGTACGAAACCGCTGCCAGGGAAGATCCATGCGACCACACTGCTCCTGCCAAGCGGCGAGCATCTGAGCGAAAGTGGGAGAGGTCATGAAGCAAACCAGAAAAAAGTGAGGAGAGCGGATTTTCGCACGCCCTCAGGAAGTTCATGCCTGATAATGAGAATCTCTATCGAATGGTTTCGATTCGTCATGCACTCGTCTGCTGTCTCTTGGCTTTCAGGCCTGCGCGGCGCCCACAGCTTCTTCTGGAAGCTATTCCTCGGGCTCATTGCCGTCATTGTTCTCTCGTCCTTTCTCGGATCCACCGTCATCTGGTACCTGAACCGAGAGGAATCCGGTCTCAGCCGAATCGATGTCTTCGTGGGCGGCCGCAAGGCCGTGCAGACAGCCGTCATCGTCAACCGCATGGGGGGCCGCGAAGCGCTCCTCGAGTGGCTCAAGAGCTCCAACAACACGCTCCCCACGGTCTACATCGTCGACGATCAGGACCGGGAGATCAGCGGCCGAGATGTTCCCGAGCTTGCCCTCAAATCGCTCGACAGCCATGCGCTGCCGGTCATCAAAGACCAAGTCATTGAGGACTACCCACTCAATGCCGTCGAAGAGATCGAAATCGACGGCCGCGTCTGGAAGGCTTTCGCTGTCTTCGAAAAGCGCTTCATTCGACTGAGCCTCTTCAGTCCCTACAACGGCAACATCCCCATCTACGCTATCCTCATTGCTTCGCTCGTGCTTACGGCGCTCGTTTCGGCTCTTCTCGCCTACTGCTACACGAGGCCTCTGAGAAAGCTCGACCTCGCCATGAAGGCCTTCGCCGAAGGGCGGCTCGACACGCGCGTGGAGCACTCCATCGGGCGCGCCGACGGCGAGGTGATGGCCTTGGCGAAAATGTTCGACCGGATGGCCGGAGAGATCAGCCGCCTTATTGAACGGCAGCGTCGTCTCTTTCACGATGTGAGCCACGAATTGAGAAGTCCGCTCGCCCGCATCGACGTCGCCATTGCGCTGGCCCGGCGCGATCCCAATAGAGTTGAATCGTCCCTCAACCGCATCGAGCGGGAGGTCGGAGTCATCGACCGCTTGGTTGGCAGTCTGCTCACCTACGCCCGCTGCGAAGAAGGCGCAGACGTGCCGCTCAAACCGCACGCCGTCTCCGCTGTTGCTGCCGAGGTCGTGGAGAACGCCGCCTTCGAAGCTCAGAAAAAGCGCGTGAAGGTGGTTCTTGAGGACGATCTCCCAGACGGACTCCTGCTGCCCCTCAATGTCAAGACGCTCCAATGCGCGCTCGAGAATATTCTGAGAAACGGCCTGCGCCATTCGCCCGAAGGCAGCCGCCTCGCAGTGAAGCTCTCGTCCATGCGCTCGGGCGTGCGGATCGCTGTGTGCGATCAGGGCCCGGGCATGCCGCCAGAAGACCTTGAGCACGCCTTCGATCCCTTCGTGCGTGGGCGGAACGAATCGACGGGCACGGGCTTTGGACTCGGGCTCGCCATCGCGCGCCGGGCGGTGCTCGCGCACGGGGGCAGCATCGAAGCGCGCAATCTTTCCGTCGGAGGGCTTGAGGTCGCCATCGACCTTCCAACTCCCGGCAGTCTTCTGCGGAAATGAGCTGTTTCTCAATTGCAGTGCGCTTGGGGGCTGCTCTCTTCAGGGCCTTCTCAAGGCCGAAAGGTAGAATGAAATCCTTTCGCCGCGTTCTGCGGTGACTCGATCAACTGCCTCAAAGGATTGCCTGCCATCATGCCCAGCGGCCTCATCAAGTTCACTGCCTCGACCGCTCTTGCCGCCATTGCGGCCGGTGCGGCCTCCGGAGCCTTTGCGCTTCCAGGCATGCCTGCCGGCCATCCGGAAGTGGCGCACCCGAACCGCACGCTCTTCGAACTCATTGCTGCGGGCATCGCCGTGCACCGCGGCGACGCGGCCTTCGCTTATGAAGCCTGGATGGATGCGGCGAAGAACGAAAAGTCCGCAGATCTCGCCAAGCTCGCCTGGGAGACGGCCGTTGCGGCGAGAAACCCCGAGCGCGCGCTTGCCGCCGCCAAGGTGTGGCTCGACGCGGACCCAGCCGCCTTTGAGGCGCGCCAGACGCTGCTTGCCGACGCCGTTGAGCAGGGCGACGCGTCCGCCGTGCGCGCGCAGATCGACGAACTCGCCCGCCGCTCGGCCGCCTCGGAAACGAAGGCTGCCGACAAGGGCAATTGGCTCGTAAAGCTCATTCCCGGCCTTGTCTCCGTCAAATCCGGCGCGGGGCTTGCCGCCGCCGTGGAGACGCTTGAACCCTATGCCGCACGCTACGCCAAGCGCGCCGACGTGCAGATCGGCTACGCGATGCTTCTCGGCCGCACGGGTCAGGGGGCGGAAGCCTGCCGGCGCGCTTCGGCCGCCGCCGCTTCAGTGCCCAACAACCACGAGCGCCTCGGCGAAGCCGCCGACGTCTGCTGGCAGGCGGGCAACATGCAGGAAGCCCGCTCGATGCTCGAGCGCTATCTCAAGAAGCACCCGAAGGACAGCTACGTGCTTCTCATCTTCGGGCGCGTGGAGGAGCGCCTCGGCCGCAGAGCCTCCGCCCTCGACGCGCTTGAGCGCGCCATGAAGGAAGCTTCGAGCGACGAGCGCATCGCCTTCAATGCGGGCGAACTCGCCGCCGACCTCGGCGACGCGCCGAAAACGGAAAAGTACTTCAAGCGCTACATCGAGATGCTGCGCAAGGAAAGCGACGAGATCGACCTCTCGCACCTCGAGGTCTGGCTCAAGCTCGGCAACGCCGCCCTCCTGCAGAAGGCGCCGGAGCGCGCCGCCCAATACTATTCGGAACTGCGAGGCGGCCCCTTCGCCGTGGACGCCCGCATCCGCGAAGCGCTTGCGCTCACCGACGCCGGGAAGCCTGAAGAGGCGCTCGTGGCGCTGCGCGAGGGGCGCGAAGAGCTCAAGCTCGACGCGCCCGCGCTCATGAGCGCCGAGTCGAAGCTTCTCCTCGAGCTCCACCGCCGCCCTGAGGCCGTGGCGCTCATGCAGGAAGCGGCGAAGACCTATCCCAACGACGCCGAAGTGCTCTACGACGCGGCGATGGTGGAGATGGACTCCAATCTGCGCGCCGAAGCCGAAGCGCACCTCCGAACCCTCATGACCGTGAGCCCGCTGCACGTCCAGGGCGCCAATGCGCTCGGGTACCTGCTCACGGAAGACAACCGCGACATCAAGTTCGCCCGAGAGCTTCTTGAGCGCGCCTACCGCGCGCAGCCGCTCGATCCCTACATCCTCGACTCGATGGGGTGGCTCAACTATCGTGAAGGCCGCTACCGCGCCGCCCTCGAATTCACGAACGCGTCTCTCAAGCGCCTATGGGACGCTGAAGTTGCAGCGCATCTCGTTGAGATCTACGCCGCCCAGGGGAAGCTCCCTGAAGCCCGTCGGGCACTCGAAGCGCTTCTCAAGAAGGGCGGCGGCGAAGCCGAGCCTCTTGCTGAAAAGCTCCGCGCTAAGTGGCGTCTCGACGAAGCCCAGGGCGATAAGCAATGATCGTCTCTCGCCGCACATTCATTCTGGGACTTTCTGCCGCCGTTCTTTCCGGCTGCGCCGTCGTCCCCGACAACGCCCGCGTCTGGCGGGGGCGCTTTTCGCTGCGCACTTCCCTGAACGGCCGCTCGGAAGTTCAGTCTGGGCGCTTCGAGCTCACTCGCGCCCCAGATCTTCTGCGGCTCGATCTTCTGACTCCGCTGTCGGGTATTCTCGCCCGCATCGAGGAAACACCCCGAGGCGCCTCCTTTGCGAGAAGCCTCGACGACGAACCCGTCGTCCGCCCCAATATGGATGCGCTTCTCACGGAACTCCTCGGCTTCACGCTTCCTGTCGGCGCCATGGGCAGCCTCCTCGGGGAGCCTGCAATTCAGAATGAATGCACCTACGGCGCCTGGCGCGTCCGAATCCTCTCGCGACTCGCCGACAGCTCGCCCGAACGCCTGAGAATAGAAGGACGGGCCGATTCGTCCGCGCCCGCCGTGCAGCTCACGCTCTTCGTGGAACACCAATGACTCCGCTTCCCCGCCAGCTTCTCAACCTTCCGGCTCCCGCAAAGCTCAATCTCTTTCTGCACGTGATCGGGCGGCGCCCCGACGGCAAGCACCTGCTCGAGTCCATCTTTATTCTTATCGACCTCGCCGACACGGTCGATCTGACGGAGCGTGGAGACGGCGCGATCGTGCGCACGGGCGACGTCGTGGGCGACCCTGAAGGGGATCTCTGCGTGCGAGCGGCTCGGGCGCTGCGGGACGCGGCGGCCCCCAAGGGCTTCCATGCGCCCTTGGGTGCCGGCATTCATGTCGAAAAGCGCATTCCCGCGGGGGCGGGCCTCGGGGGCGGAAGCTCCGACGCAGCCACAACTCTCATCGGGCTCAACCGCCTCTGGAGGCTTGGATTTTCTCGGCGGGAACTAGAAGCTATTGGCGAAAAGCTGGGCGCCGACATTCCCTTCTTCATCAGGGGCGAAAATGCCTTCGTCGAAGGCATCGGCGAGTGCATTACCCCCATCGAAGTGCCGCGCGGTCGATACGCCGTCGTCTGGCCGGGCAGAGGCGTCTCCACGGCCGACATATTCAGGGCGCCTTCCTTGACAAGGAATAGTGAATCTCAGACAATACACGTCTTTTCCGACCTCCTGCGGAACCTTTGGCCTGCCCTGCCCGGCCGCAACGATCTTCAAAAGACCGCTGCCCGGCTCGAACCGGCCGTCCTCGAGGCGATCGACGCGCTTGCGGCTCTGAGCCCAAGAACGGGCGAGCCGCGAATGACTGGTTCCGGCAGTGCAGTTTTTGCTCCCATCCTTGTCGGCGGCGCCGATGCGCCCGCTCCGGAGCTCTCCCGTCTGCCTGAAGGCTGGCGCGGATTCTGCGTCAGCAGTCTTCCGGAACATCCGTTGAGGCCGTGGAGCGAAGACGCCGAAGAAGAAAACTAGGGGTGTAGCCAAGCGGTAAGGCACCGGATTTTGATTCCGGCTACCGAAGGTTCGATTCCTTCCACCCCTGCCAACCCCCGATGAGTCGGCCGCCTCCGCGGCCAGATGAAGCATTTGGCGGCGCTTCGCGAGCCGCCAGTCTCAACCCCAACCGATCAAAGAGCCTTCGCGCCCTTTGCAAGAGAGCAGAAATCATGGTCCCGATGGTGCCGGAAAGCATGATGGTCTTCTCGGGCAACGCCAATCCCAAGCTTGCCCAGGCCGTTACCGAATACCTCCACATTCCCCTTGGCCGCGCTGCGGTTTCCCGCTTCAGCGACGGTGAAGTGAGCGTTCAGCTCCTCGACACGGTCCGCGGCAAGGACGTCTTCGTTCTTCAGAGCACCTGCGCTCCGACGAACGACAACCTGATGGAGCTCCTCATCATGGTCGACGCGCTCAAGCGCGCTTCGGCCCGCCGCATCACGGCTGCCATCCCCTACTACGGCTATGCCCGCCAGGACCGTCGTCCCCGTTCGGCCCGCGTCGCCATCTCGGCCAAGGTTGTGGCGAACATGCTTCAGTCCGCCGGCGTCGACCACGTCCTCACGATGGACCTCCACGCCGACCAGATTCAGGGCTTCTTCGACATCCCCGTCGACAACATCTACGCCACGCCGGTGCTCCTCTCGGACCTCGCCTCGCGCCACTTCGAGAACCCGATCGTCGTCTCGCCCGATGTGGGCGGCGTCGTTCGCGCTCGCGCCATGGCCAAGGCCATTGAAACCGACCTCGCCATCATCGACAAGCGCCGTCCGCGCGCCAACGTCGCTGAAATCATGAACATCATCGGCGACGTCTCGGGCCGCACCTGCATCATCACCGACGATATCGTCGACACCGCCGGCACGCTCTGCAACGCCGCCGGCGCGCTCAAGGAACGCGGCGCCCGCGCCGTCGTCGCCTACATCACCCACCCGGTTCTCTCGGGCGCGGCGATCGAGCGCATCACGAATTCCGCTCTGGACGAACTCGTCGTGACGGACACGATTCCGCTTACGCCGGCCGCCCAGGCCTGCCCGAAGATCCGCCAGGTCTCCTGCGCGGCCATCATCGGCGAAACCCTCTCGCGCATCGCGCGCGAAGCTTCCGTGAGTTCGCTCTTCGCGGAATGCTGATACCGCCGGCTCCAAAGTTGGTCGCGACCGAGGAGCCGACACATTTCTTTATTGATTCAAACTCTTTTTAGGAGTCTCCCATGAAAGTCATCGCCTCCACGCGCCAAGCGCAAGGTACGGGTGCGAGCCGCCGTCTGCGCCGCGCGGACAAGCTCCCGGGCATCATCTACGGCGGCAAGGAAGCCGCTACCCCGATCGAGCTCGATCACAACCCGATCTTCTTTGCCCTCCGCAAGGAAAAGTTCCACGCTTCCATCCTGACGATGGAACTCGACGGCAAGGAAGAGCTCGTTGTTCTGCGTGACTTCCAGATGCACCCGTACAAGCCGCAGGTCATGCACATCGACTTCCAGCGCATCGCCGCTGACGAAGTTGTGACGATGCGCGTGCCGCTGCACTTCTCGGGCGAAGAAATCAGCCCGGCCGTCAAGGTCAACAAGTGCATCATCTCGCGTGCCGCCTCCTACGTCGAAGTCGCCTGCCTGCCGCGCGACCTGCCGGAATTCATCGCCGTTGACCTCTCCAAGATGGACAAGGGCATGACCCTCCACTCGACCGACCTGCCCGTCGCTGAAGGCGTCAAGGTCGTTACGGACGCCGTCGTCGCCTCCGTCATCGAACCGGTCGAAGAAGAGATCGCAGCTCCGGCCGCCGAAGGCGAAGCCGCTGCTGCCGCTCCGGCCGAAGCCGCCAAGTAATTCGAAAAGGCTTAAGCCTTTTCCGATTTCGGAGCCCTCCGGGGCTCCGGCGGAACCGCCCAAAGCCCGCGAGGCTTCTCCTTGGAGCCGATGCGGGCTTTTTGCTTGCCCATCGGGCAGGCCCCAATTTCCTCAAAGTTCGGGCAATTGATGCCCGAATCTCCACACTATCTGCTGAACGCCTCATCCGCCTTCGTGTCCGAGTTCTGATGTGCGAGGCCGCCAGCGACCTTTTAGACATTTCTCGAACATGGCTGATTTTGCCGAACTGGGTCTTTCGCCCCAACTCGTCTCCTCTCTCACCGCCCTCGGCTTTGAAGAACCGACCCCCATTCAGGAAGCCGCCATTCCGGCGATCCTCCAGGGCTCCGACGTTCTCGGCCAAGCTGCTACCGGCACGGGCAAGACCGCTGCCTTCGCGCTCCCGCTGATCGAACGCTGGGCGCTCGGCGCAGAACCCGCCGATCCGCTGATCCTCGTGCTCACTCCGACGCGCGAACTCTGCCTGCAGGTGAGCGAGTCGTTCCACAGCTACGGGCGTGATTCCGGCCTCATCGTGACGCCGATCTACGGCGGCCAGGAGTACGGTCGTCAGATCCGCTCGCTCAAGCGCGGCACGCACGTCGTGGTCGCCACGCCGGGCCGTGCGCTCGACCACATCAACCGCGGCACGCTCAATCTTGACGGCGTCAAGGCTGTGGTGCTCGACGAAGCCGACGAAATGCTCGACCTCGGCTTTGCCGACGAGCTCGACGCGATCTTTGAGGCGCTCCCCGAAGGCGTTCAGACGGCACTCTTCTCTGCGACGCTTCCTCCGCGGATCGCCCGCATCGCCGACGAGCATCTGAAGGATCCCGTGCGCATCTCGATCGCGAAGGAAGAGACGCCTGAAGGCGAAGCCCCCCGCGTTCCGCAGATCGCCTACATTGTGGGCCGCAGCTACCGCACGGCCGCGCTCGGCCGCATCCTCGACCTTGAGGATCCCGAACTTGCCATCATCTTTGCGCGCACCCGCAACGAAGTCGACGAACTCACCGAAGCTCTGCGTGTTCGCGGCTACAGCGTCGAGGCGCTCCACGGCGGCCTCGATCAGCCCACGCGCGACCGCGTGATGCGCAGCGCCCGTTCGGGCAAGATCGACGCGATCGTCGCCACCGACGTCGCTGCCCGCGGCATCGACCTCGAAAACCTCACGCACGTCATCAACTTCGGCATCCCCGCCTCGTATGAGACCTACGTGCACCGCATCGGCCGCACGGGCCGCGCGGGCCGCACGGGCACGGCCATCACGATTCTCGAGCCGCGCGAGCATCGCCACATCCGCGCGCTCGAACGCGCCACGCGCTCGAAGATCGAGATCCGCACCGTGCCCTCCGCCACGGACGTCCAGGCCAAGCGCCTCGAAGTCACCCGCGGCGCCATTGCTGAAATCCTCGCCAAGGGCGGGCTCGAGCGCTACAACGTGATCGTCGAGTCTCTCTGCGAAGAATACGATCCGCTCGAAGTTGCGGCCGCCGCCGTGCGTCTTGCGCTCGAAAGCGAAGGCACGAACGACGACGAAATGGAAATTCCCGCCTTCGGCGAACGTCGTGAGCGCCGCGAACGCACTGACCGCGGCGACCGTCCCGAACGCCAGCGCCGCGAGCGCACCGAGCCAGAAGAAGGGATGACGCGCCTCTTCATCGGTGCGGGCCGCATGAGCGGCGTCCGTCCGGGCGACATCGTCGGCGCCATCGCCAACGAAGCCAACGTGAGCTCGCGCCAGATCGGCGCGATCGACATCGCCGACCGCTTCACGCTCGCTGAAGTCGACAGCACCATCGCCGACCAGGTGATTGAGGCCATGCAGGGCGTGCGCTTCAAGGGCCGCACCGTCATCGTGAAGCGCGACCAGGGCGCTCCCAGCCGCGAAGACCGAGGCGACCGCAGCGACCGCCGTGGCGGACGCTTTGAACGCGCAGACCGCAGCGATCGCTTCGAGCGCAATGACCGCTATGAACGCCGCCGCTTCGACGACCGCGAAGATCGAGGCGGCCGCTTCTCGCGCTTTGACGACGACAACGACCGTCGCGGCCCGCGCCGCTGATCAAGGCGCCTCTCAGCAAGGTTGATCTGAAGAACTTTCTCTGAAAGAAGAAAAATGCCTCAGCAGAATCTGCCCATCCGCCTCATCGTCGGTCTCGGCAACCCCGGCTCGGAATACGTCCGCACCCGCCACAACGCGGGCTTCCGCTTCGTTGAAGCGCTCGCCGCCAAGGTCGGCGCCAACTTCCGCGAAGAGCGCAAGTTCCAGGGCGAAACAGCCCGCTGCCGCATCAACGGCAATGAGGTGTGGCTCCTGAAGCCCCTCACCTACATGAACGCTTCGGGCGAGGCCGTTTCGGCCATGGCCAATTACTTCAAGATCACCCCTGCGGAGATCCTCGTCGTTCACGACGAGATGGATCTGCTCCCGGGCTGCATGCGAATCAAGAAGGGCGGCGGCAACGCCGGCCACAACGGCCTGAAGTCGATCACGCAGCAGCTGGGCACGCCCGACTTCTGGCGCCTGCGCCTCGGCATTGGGCACCCGCGCACGCTCGGCCTCGCCCAGCAGGTCTTCGACTTCGTCCTTTCGGCGCCTTCTGCCGAGCACGACGAGGCGCTCGGCACCTGCATCAAAGCGGCGCTTGACACCGCGCCCCTCTGGGCCGATGGAGAGATGGAAAAGGCGCACCGCACCATCGCCTCCTACGGCACCCCCAAGAAGCCCGAAGCTCCGCAGAAGCCCGGCCGCAAGGCGGCTGAATGACTGCGCCCGCCATCCTCATCAGCCGGTGCCTTCTGGGCGAACGCTGCCGCTACGACGGCCGCGTGAAGCCCTCGATTCTCGAAAAGCTCAAGACGCTGGGCATCGAGGAAGGCGCCGTCCGGTGGATTCCGATCTGCCCGGAGGTTGACGGCGGCCTTTCCGTCCCAAGGCCGCCGAGCGAAATCGAGCCCGGCGGTTCCGCCTCGGCGGTGCTCGCCGGCTGCTTGAAGATCCGCTCGAACACCGGCGCCGACGTCACGGCTCCCTACGTTTCGGGCGCGCGCGCTGCGCTTGAAGCCGCCTTGAGAAACGGCGCCGAGCTCGCGCTTCTCAAAGCGCGAAGCCCTGCCTGCAGCCCAAAGGGCATTTACGACGGCACCTTCTCGGGTCAGCTCGTCGAAGGTCGCGGCATTGCCGCCCAAGCGCTTGGCGATGCGGGTCTTGAGCTCTTCAGCGAAGAGACGCTCGAAACTTTTGCTCAACGCCTGAGCGCCCGCAGCGGAGTGCCTCTGCGGCGCCCTTGCTAAAATATTGGGCTTTATGTTTTCCCCGGCTGCAAGCCGCAGCCGGCACCATCCTGCGCTCCCGTGCATGTCGCGGTAGAGCGCCTCATTCACCCCATTCCATCGAAGAGACTCATCATGGGCTTGAAATGCGGCATCGTCGGCCTTCCCAACGTCGGCAAATCCACGATCTTCAATGCGCTTACCAAAGCGGGCATCGCCGCGGAAAACTATCCCTTCTGCACGATTGAGCCCAACGTCGGCATCGTTGAAGTGCCCGATCCCCGTCTTGAAAAGCTCGCCGAAATCGTCAAGCCCGAGCGCATCGTGCCCGCCGCCGTCGAATTCGTCGACATCGCCGGCCTCGTCGCCGGTGCGAGCAAAGGCGAAGGCCTCGGCAACCAGTTCCTCGCCAACATCCGCGAGTGCGACGCCATCGCCCACATCGTGCGCTGCTTCAACGACGAAAACGTCGTGCACGTGGCAGGCGAAGTGAACCCCCTGAACGACATCGAGGTCATCAACACCGAGCTCGCGCTCGCCGACCTCGCTGCCGTTGAAAAGGCCCTCAACCGCTACGCCAAGCAGGCCCGTTCGGGCGGCGACAAGGAAGCGCTCAAGCTCGTCCTCGTCCTCGAAAAGCTCCAGCCCGTTCTGAACGAAGGCCGTCCGGCCCGCTCCGTGAAGCTCACCGACGAGGAAAAGCAGACCATCCGCCAGCTCTTCCTCCTCACGATGAAGCCCACGATGTACGTCGCCAACGTTGAGGACCACGGCTTCGAGAACAACCCGCTTCTCGACAAGGTGCGCGAGTTCGCCGCCGCCGAGCACGCTCCCGTGGTCGCCGTCTGCGCCAAGACCGAAGCCGACATCGCCGATCTCGACGACGCCGACAAGGAGATGTTCCTCGAAGACATGGGCATGACCGAGCCCGGTCTCAACCGCGTGATCCGCGCGGCCTACGACCTTCTCGGCTTGCAGACCTACTTCACGGCGGGCGTGAAGGAAGTCCGCGCCTGGACGATCCACAAGGGCGACACGGCCCCGCAGGCCGCCGGCGTCATCCACACCGATTTCGAGCGCGGCTTCATCCGCGCGCAGACGATCGGCTACGACGACTACATCGCCCACAAGGGCGAAAAGGGCGCTCAGGAAGCCGGCAAGATGCGCGCTGAAGGCAAGGACTACGTCGTCCAGGACGGCGACGTGATGAACTTCCTCTTCAACGTCTAAGCCCGACTCCGTCGGCAAACCTTTTAGGCCGCTCAAGTCCTGCGTCAACAGGGCTTGGAGCGGCCTTCTTCACATCTGCTCCGCGACTTTATACTGTTGCGGTTCTGAAACTCTTCCACCACTGCTACGCATGGCCACGACCTCCACCAAACGCCGCAAGGAAGCCGGCGAGCGGCTCCGAAGCGAACGCGAGCGCCTCGGCTACGCACCGCGGCAGATCGCTCAGCTTCTCGGTGTGCCGCTCGACGCCTACGACGAATTTGAGTCGGGCGCAGCCGACCCAGGCATCTGGCGCATGCCGCGGCTCGGCGCCTGCGGCTTCGACGTGCTCTACATCATCACGGGCGAGCGCCACCTCGTGATTGAAGAAGAGAACGAGCTTCTCACGCGCTTTCGCGAACTCTCTCAGCGCGGCCGGGCGTCGGTCTTCACGACGATCGACGCGCTCGAGCGGCTCGCCCCCAACATCCGCAAGCAGTTCGACCGCTTTAAGAACTGACGATGGGCGGCAAGTTAATAGTTTTTACTTTTTGGAATTGACAATCCAATAAAGGATTGTTAAAGTAGTCGCATCAGACTTCATTCGGACGGCCCTTCGGGCTGTCCAGAGCAACTAAGGAGCACTCCAATGTCTCTGCTTACCACTGAAATCCTCCCGTTCGAAACCGAGGCCTACCACCAGGGCGCCTTCAAGAAGGTTACGGACGCGGATCTGAAGGGCCATTGGTCCGTCGTGTTCTTCTACCCGGCCGACTTCACGTTCGTCTGCCCGACCGAGCTCGAAGACCTCGCCGACCACTACGAAGAATTCAAGAAGCTCGGCGTTGAAATCTACGCCGTCTCGACCGACACGCACTTCACGCACAAGGCCTGGCACGAATCCTCCGAAGCCGTCGGCAAGGTTCAGTTCCCGATGCTCGGCGACAAGACCGGCCGCATCTCGCGCAACTTCGACGTCATGATCGAGAAGGACGGCCTCGCTGAACGCGGCACGTTCGTCATCAATCCTGCCGGCAAGATCGTCATCATGGAACACCATGACGGCGGCATCGGCCGCGACGCTTCCGAGCTTCTCCGCAAGGTCGAAGCCGCTCAGTACGTCGACGCTCATCCGGATCAGGTCTGCCCGGCCAAGTGGCGTCCGGGCCAGGAAACCCTGGTTCCGTCCTTCGACCTCGTCGGCAAGATCTAATTCCCGCCGCGGGCCCGAACCTCATCCTCCATTGAGTTGAGGGCCAGTCGAAAGACTCCGCAGAAGGCCGTCTCTCCAACGGGGGCGGCCTTTTCTCATATCTGCTCCCATCAGCCAAGAACGCATTCTTCATTGCCATGCTTGACGCTTCCGCTCTTCAACAGGTCAAGGCCTACCTCGACCGCCTCGTCAACCCGATCACGCTCACCTTCGCGGGCAACGACTCTCAGGCCTCGGCCCAGATCAAGTCGCTCCTCTCCGACCTCGCTTCCGTTTCGAAGCTGATCACGGTCGAAGAAGCTCCGGCCGACCTCGACGTCCGCCGTCCGAGCTTCACCATCTCCCGCACGGGCGAAGACATGGGCATCCGCTTCGCCGCGCTTCCGATGGGTCACGAATTTTCGTCGCTCATCCTCGCGCTTCTGCAGGCGAGCGGCTACCCGAGCAAGGCTGCGCCCGATCTGCTCGATCGAGTCCGCGGCCTTTCGGGCGAGTACGAGTTCGTGGTCTACATGTCCCTCTCGTGCCACAACTGCCCGGACGTCGTGCAGGCGCTCAACCTGATGGCCGTCCTCAACCCGAAGGTGCGCGTCACCACGGTCGACGGCGCGCTCTTCCAGGATGAAGTGAAGGCCGAGCGCATCATGGCCGTCCCGACGGTGTACCTGAACGGCAAGGAATTCATGGCCGGCCGCCACGAGCTCGGCGAAATCGTCGCCAAGCTTGATGACGGCTTCGTAAAGGCCCAGGCCGCCAAGCTCTCCGCCAAGGCGCCCTTCGACGTCCTCGTTGTAGGTGCCGGCCCCGCCGGCGCCACGGCTGCCATCTACTCGGCCCGCAAGGGCCTGCGCACGGGCATTCTCTGCGAACGTCCCGGCGGACAGGTGAATGAAACGAGCTCGATCGAAAACTTCACGTCGATCCTCACGACTGACGGCGTCGCTCTCGGCGGCCGCTTCATGGAGCACGTCAACCACTACGGCGTCGACGTGATGGCGCTCGACCGCGCCGTCAAGGTCGAGCGCAAGGACAACCTCTGGCAGATCGAGCTCGCTTCCGGCGGCCATCTGCAGGCCAAGGCCGTGATCGCCGCGACGGGCGCCCGCTGGCGTCAGCTCGGCGTGCCGGGCGAAAAGGAATACCAGGGCAAGGGCGTCGCCTACTGCCCGCACTGCGACGGCCCGCTCTTCAAGGGCAAGGACGTCGTGGTCGTGGGCGGCGGCAACTCGGGCGTTGAAGCCGCGATCGACCTCGCGGCGATCTGCCGCTCCGTGACGCTCCTTCAGCGCGGCGGCCAGCTCACGGCCGACGAAGTGCTCGTCAAGAAGCTCCTCTCGACCTCCAACGCCAAGGTGATCTACAACATGACGGTCGAGGCGCTCGAAGGCAACGGCGACGTCCTCACAAGCGTGCGCTACAAGGAAAAGGCCACGGGCGAAGTGAAGACCGTGCCGGCCTCGGGCTGCTTCGTGCAGATCGGCCTCGTCCCCAACACCGACTGGCTGAAGGGCGTGGTCGAACTCAACGAATGGAACGAAATCGTCACCGACCCGCAGGGCTCCACCTCCGCTGAAGGCATCTTCGCGGGCGGCGACTGCACGAGCGTGCACTATAAGCAGGTCGTGATCGCCCTGGGCGGCGGCGCCACTGCAGCTTTGGGCGCCTTCGACTGGCTCATCCGCCAGCAGGCCTAACGCATCGCGATAGAGCGCTCAATCTCTAGCGCTCGCCAATCGAGGAAGCAGGCGGCTTCGGACCATTGGTTCGAAGCGCCTGCTTCTTTGCTTTGTGGCAGACTTCTGCCGACCTCCACCACCATTCCTTGAGCATTTCTCATGCGAAGCACTCTGCGCACCATCATCGCCATTCTGCTTTTCTTCGCGCTTCTCGCCCTCGTGCTTGCGGGCGCTCTCACGCTCTACGCCACGCCCGACCGCCTGACGGCCAAAGCCGCCGCCATGCTCGAAGACCGTCTGGGGCTGCGCGCCGAGCTCGTGGGCAGCGCATCGGTCAAGCGCCTTCCGAAGCTTGTGCTGACGCTTCCAGCGGGCGATCTTTCCCGCACGGTCGACGGCACCCATGCCGGGAAGTTTGCGAGCGCCGTAATCGAACTCGCGCCCTGGAGCCTCTTTGCGCAGTCGCCCCGTGTGGAGCGCGTGTCGGTGGATCGGCTGGAGCTCGACGGCGTCTCCTATGAGACGCTCCTCAAGAGTGCGTCGAACACGTCGGGCGCGCAGCTCTGGGACATCGACAGGCTCGAGCTCACGCAGGCCTCTATCCGCTTTGGCGCACTCCCGCACGTTGGTGCAGGGACTTTGGCCGCGCTCGACGCGGAATTCTCGTCCCTCTCCGAAGCTGGCGGCACTGTGCGGCTCCTCGGCACCCTGACGCTTCCTGAAGCGGAAGGTCTGTGGGCGTCCAACTCGGAAGTCCGCGGCGTTCAGGGCGCGCTCGGCTTTGCCGGCGCCTTTACTTTCGACGCTGACAAAACGCTCGTGCTGCAGCTGCCGGCCCTCACCTTCGACGGGCTCTCGGGCGCCTCGAGCCTCAAGTTCGCCGCTTCCGCCGACCGCATCGAAGGCGCCTCTGCGGAGCATCCGTGGGAAATGCAGAACCTCGTTACGGAAACCACGTTGGGCGACCAGCTGCGGCTCTCCGCCCATGCTCCCAAAGCCCTGATTTCCGTCGACAGCATTGCTGCGGAAAATGTATCCGCTCAGGGAAGCGCCGCTCTGGGCCGCGGCCGTTGGTCGATCGCGGGCTCGGGCAGTCTTGCCGCCGACTGGGCTGCAGGCACGATGAAGCTTGTCGGACTCGACCTCTCGAGCGCGCCGGAAGGCAATGCCGCCGCACCCGCTTCACGCCTCTCGGGTTCGATAGAATGGTCCGCCGAGAGCCTTGCAGCCAATCTTGAGGGCTCCATCTTCGACGCCGCCGCCCGCATCCACCTCGAACAGCCGCAGGACGGCGCCGTTCTCGGCACCATTGCTTTCGGAACGACTTCCGTCGGCATGCTTGAGGAACTCTCTCCCGTCTGGTCGCAGCTTCTCTCAAAGGGCGAACACGTCGGCAGGGACTTCCGCATCGGCCTCACGGCCGGGAGCCTCGAAGGCTTCGGCCTGACGCTCACGGATCTCTCCGCAGAACTCTCCCGCACGCAGGACGCCCTCAGCCTCGCCAATGGCCGCGCCAAGCTCTTGGGCGGCGACGTCCGCCTTGCAGGCATTGCTTCTCCCGAGGGCGCCTGGCAGATCAACGCCGCGCTCAAGAACGCCGACGCCCGCAGCGCCTTTGCGGCGCCCGCTCCCATTGCCGGCGGGATGGAAGGCTCGATCGACCTGGAAGGTACGCTTCGACCGGCCGCCGTCACTGCTCTCAAGGGCGACCTTACGCTCAGGCAGGGCTCACTTCTCGGCATCGATCTGGCCGGCGCCCGCCGCATTCTGATCGATGAAGCGCCCGAAGCCATGCCGCCCGAAGTGACAATCAAGTCCGCTCAGACGCACTTTGACGGCCTGACGATCCACCTTGCCTATGCCTCGGCGGAAAAATCCGAACTAAAGCTCTCCGGGACGGCCTCCGCTGCCGACTGGTCGGCCGAATTTGCGGGCGCGGCTGCAGAAGGCGCCGCGAAGATCGACGCGCAGGTGAAGCTCGCGCCGGAAGGGAAGGTCCCCGAACTTATGCTACCCGTCCAGGGCGCTTGGGGAGCTGCCGCTGCGCCGCAGTGGAGCATCAACTGGCTCGCCGCCGCTCAGATGGCCGCCGCCGCACATGAGGACGACGGCTTCAGCCTCAAGAACCTCGGCCGCAAGATCGAGCGCGCGATGAAGGACTTCTGGAACGGCATCGAGATGCCCGAAATGAAGCTTCCCGACATGCCGAAGATGCCCTGGCAGTCTGAAGACGAGAAGCCCGCCGAAACGCCGAGCATCTGACGAAAAGAGCCTGGAAGCGCAAGGCCTTCAGGTTCTTCTTTTCGGATCCTCAGGCAGGCCGGCGCTTGGCGGCCTCGCGCAGGATCGGCCAGATGCGCGGATCAACGAAGGCCGAAGCCTCGTCGCCGCCCAGGCGCGCAATCTCGCGCACGAACGTGCCGCTCACGAACTGGTTCTTGAGCGCCGGCGTCATGAAGACGGTCTCAACTTCAGGCATCAGTTGGCGGTTCATGCCGGCCATCTGGAACTCGTACTCGAAGTCGCTCACGGCGCGGGCGCCGCGCACAATGACGCTCACGTCGTGGGCGAGCACGAAGTCCTTGAGAAGCCCCGTCACGGGTACGGGCTCCACGTTGGGAAAGTCTGCGCAGACGAGCTTCGCGCAGGCGAGGCGCTCTTCGAGCGAGAGGAGCGGGTGCTTGCCCGCACTTGTCGCCACGCCCACATAAACCTTCGGGAAGATCCGCGAAGCGCGTGCGATGAGGTCGAGGTGGCCGTTCGTGAGCGGGTCGAACGTACCGGGATAGATGGCCTTAATCATTTTCCATTCCTTCCTGAAGCTTTTTGAGAGCCTGCTTGGCCGCGATCTTTGCAGCCTTGCCGCGCAGGGGCTTTTCTGCCTTGGCGAGTCCCGCGAGCGGGCCGTCGGCGCGCCCGAGAAGTTCACAGGCCACCTGCCCGGCCGTCGTGCTTCTCAAGCGCACGATCCCTCGGGCGGCGAGCATCTGCGGATCCGACAAGCTCCCGGCGCGCTCCACGTAGAGGACGCCCGACGCCGAGAGGCGCTTCACGGCGCGTTCGATCGCTTCGTCCTGAAGATTGAGCGCATAAGGAGGATCAATGAAAATCACGTCGTAGAAAGCGCCCGCGCTCTCGAGGAACCGAAAGGCTTCGCCCTGGTGCACTCGAGCGGATGCGAAACCCTCCTCCTTCTCAAGGAGCTTCTTCGCGGATGCCTTCAGGAATTCCGCCTGCCTGCGGTCGAGCTCGACGAAGTCCGCCGACCGGAAGCCTCTCGAGAGCGCCTCGAACCCCAGTGCGCCCGAGCCCGCGAATAGGTCGAGCGCGGTTTTGCCCGAGAAGCTCCCAAACAGGTGACCGAGCCAATCAAATACCGTTTCACGCACGCGCTCGGGCGTCGGCCTCACGCCATCACGGTCCGCCACAACGAGCGGCGTTCTGCGCCAACGGCCGCCAACGATGCGCACCGCGCCGCCGCGCTCGCCCCTTGAGGTTGTTAAACTTGCGCTCACAGCGTCTTCACGCACTTTTTTTGGACTTTTCAGCATCTTCATCAGGTATGGCTTTCGGTTCTTCTGAGGGTTGGTTCTCGCGCTTGAAAAACGGGCTTTCGCGCACCCGCGTCAACATCGTCGGCCTCTTCACGGGCGGCGTCGTCGATGAGGATTTTCTCGAGGAACTGGAGTTCGCGCTGATCTCCGCCGACGTAGGCGTTGAGACGACCACGCGTATCTTAGAGCGCCTGCGCGACGACATTAAGCTGCAGGGCCTAAAGACTCAGGACCAGGTGAAGCTCGCGCTGCGCGATGAGCTGGTCAAAATCCTCAAGCCCGCCGAAGGCACGCTCAACGTCGACCAGGCCAAGCCCTGCGTCGTCATGATGTGCGGCGTCAACGGCGCGGGCAAGACGACAAGCATTGGCAAGCTCGCCAAACGCTTTGCCGACGCCGGTCACACCGTGCTTCTCGCCGCGGGCGATACGTTCCGCGCCGCGGCTCGCGAGCAACTCGCCGTCTGGGGCGAGCGCAACCGCGTTGAAGTCATCTCTCAGACGGGCGGCGACCCCGCTGCAGTGGTGTTCGATGCCGTCAACGCCGGGCGCGCCCGCGGCATGGACGTCGTGATCGCCGATACGGCCGGACGTCTTCCCACGCAGCTCCATCTTATGGATGAACTCTCGCGCATCCGCCGCGCGCAGGAAAAGGCGCTCGAAGGCGCCCCGCACGAAGTGATTCTCGTGGTGGACGGCACGAACGGCCAGAATGCGCTCGCGCAGGTCGCTGCCTTCGATACCTACGCCCACCTCACGGGCCTCATCGTCACGAAGTTGGACGGCACGGCCAAGGGCGGCGTGCTCGCAGCGATCACCGCCTCGCGCGGCGATCGACCGCTTCCGATCTACTACATCGGCGTGGGCGAAAAGTTGGAAGACCTTCAGACCTTCAACGCCGAAGAGTTCGCCAACGCGCTCGTGGGCCTCGACAAGTAACTCAATTCTTGAGGAATTCATCATGCTTCTAGGCGCAGTCGACCTCGGCAGCAACAGCTTTCGCGTAGAAATCGGTCGCCTTGAGGGCGAAAGCATCCATACGCAGAGCTATTGGAAGGAAACCGTGCGCCTGGCGGGCGGGTTCGACGACAAGGGGGCGCTCACCCCCGAGATCCAGGCCCGCGCTCTGGCGGCCCTCGCTCGCTTCAACGAGCGTCTGGCGGGGCTTCCCGCCGCCCAGGTGCGCGCCGTAGGCACCCAAGCCATGCGAGCCGCCACCAATTCCGCAGAATTCCTCAAGAAGGCCGAAGCCACGCTTGGCTACCGCATCGACATCCTGTCGGGACATGAAGAGGCGCGCCTCGTCTTCAAGGGGTGCGCGCATTCGCTGCCGCCTTCCGAAAAGCGCCGCCTCGTGGTGGACATTGGAGGCGCAAGCACTGAAATCATCATCGGTCGCGGACTCGACGCGCAGCGCTATGAAAGCTTCCGCATGGGGTGCGTCAACACCTCGATCCGGTTCTTCCGCGAAGGCCGCATCACGCAGAAGTCGCTTGATCGCGCCATTACGGCTTGCGCCGCAGAGCTCGAAGAATCCATCACCGCATTCGGCCGCGGCGCCTACGACGAGTGCTACGGGTCGGCGGGCACATTCGGCGCCGTGAGCGACATCTGCCGTGCGCTCGGCTGGAACACCGACGGCGAAGTGACGCCCGAGCATCTCGAGCGCCTGCGCCGCATGCTCGTCGACATGAAGGACGTCTCGGGCGTCAATTTCCCCGGTCTCAAGGAGGACCGCCGAGAAGTGATCGCCGGCGGCCTCGCCGTGCTCTCAGCCGTCTACCGCGTCCTCGGCATCGAGGAAATGCGCCCGGCTCAAGGGGCGCTGCGCATGGGGCTTCTCTACGATCTCCTCGGGCGCGTCTCCAACCGCGACACGCGCGACGTCGCGATCGAAAACCTCACCACCGCCACGCGGCTCGACCGCGAGCAGGCCGAGCGCGTAGCCGGCATCACGCTCGCGCTCTATAAGGAACTGCGCCCCGAAGCTTCTCCCGAGTCCCTCAAATACCTCCGCTGGGCCGCGCTCGTGCATGAGTGCGGCATGGCGATCTCGTCTTCACGCTACCACCGCCACGGCGAATACATCGTCTCCAACGCCGACATGCCGGGCTTCAGCCGCCGCGAGCAGGACATGATGGCTGCGGTTGTGCTCGCGCAGCGCGGCAACCTCAAGAAGATGGAGCCCGCCTTCGAATCCGGCCTCATCTCGCGTGAAGCGGCGCTTGCCATGCGCCTTGCCGTCGTCTTCTGCCACGCGAGGAAGGACGTGGAGCTCCCTGTCATGGCGGTTCGCCGCGAAGAAGGGAAGCTCTCGATTCAGCTCGCCGAAGTGTGGTTGAACGCCCATCCGCTCACGGCTTATCTCCTCAAGGAGGAGTCCGAATGCTGGAAGCGCGTGGACCGCGCTGTCGAAATCGAGAAATTCTGACCGACATGGCCTCCACTGCTCAGCCCCTTCTGGAACTGCGCTCGGCGAGCGTCGTCATTGACGACGCCGTCGTTGTCGACCGCGTCTCGCTCGCGGTAGCCCGCGGCGAGTTCGTGCTCCTGCGGGGGCCGACGGGGAGCGGCAAGAGCACAATCCTCAAGCTGCTCGCCGGCCTCATCGAACCCACTTCGGGCGAAGTGGTGGTGGCGGGCGACCGGGTCGACCACTTCAATGAAATGGAGCGCCGGTGGCTTCGCCGCTCCATGGGCCTCATGATGCAGGACGGCAAGCTTCTCAACGACCGCACGGTCCACGAGAACGTGATGCTGCCTGCGCTCGCAGCTGAAGAATCCTATTCGGAAGCGCGCCGCCGAGCGCTTCTCGCACTTGAAAAGTGCGGTCTCGCGGAATATGCCGACGCCTATCCGGCGAGGCTCTCCGCAGGTCAGCGGCAGCTCGCGCTCCTTGCGCGCGCCGTCGTCAACCGCCCCGTCGTGATTCTTGCCGACGAACCCGTCGCGCACCTCGATGACGCCAATGGCGAGGCGCTCCTCGCGCTCCTCGCGGCCTTCTCGCGCGCCGGCGTCACCGTCGTTTGCGCAAGCCACCAGGCGCTTGCCGAAGAGGGTCCGCAGACGCGCGAAATTATTCTGTCCGCACCCGGCTCGGTTGCAGCCGACGGAGGTGCAGCATGAGCTTCATGACGAGCTTTGTCACGAGCCGCCGGTGGGCCTTTGAAGAGCTCTGCCGGGGGCTGAAGCGCGACGCAGGCGCCAACGCCTTCGCAGTGCTCCTCTCCGCGCTCGCGCTCGCCATTCCGCTCTGGATTGCGCTCGTCTTCTACGGACTTTCGGAACCCTTGAGAAGCCTGCCCACCTCGGTTGAGCTCACCGTCTTCACGAAGGACGGTGCAGACGCGGCCAAAGTGGCTGAAGCCGTCCGTGCAAGCGCGTTCGTCACGAGCGCCGATGTGATCGGCAAGGATCAGGCACTCAAGGACCTCAATGCCCAGCTCGGTCTCCCGGCTCAGACGGGCGGCAGCAATCCGCTCCCCGACATCGTCATCGCCGTGCTCGACGAGCGCGCGGCCGCCGACGAAATCGCCGAAGCGGCCAAGACGATCTCAAAGCTTCCGGGCGTAGACTTCGTTCCCTACGAAGCCTCCTGGCACGAGAAGCTGCGCGCCGTAACGAAAGCCTCCTGGGTGGGATTCAGCTGCCTCGGCGCCATTACGGCGCTTTTGGTCATCCTTGTGCTCGAGAGTGCCGTGCGCATGACCACCGCCTCGGCGGGAGACGCCATGCGCACGCTCCACCTCGTGGGCGCAGCGCCCGCCTTCGCCGCTCGCCCCTACGCCTGGCGCGGCATGGTGCTGATGGGATCGGCCGCAGCCGCTGCGCTCGGCCTCTCCGCCGCCGGCATCCGCGTCCTGCAGCCTTATCTCGACCAGGCTGCGGCGCTCTACGGCGGCAAAATCGTGCTCGCGCTGCCGAGCATCGAACTTTCTCTCGGCTTCATCGCCGCGGCCGCGCTTCTCGGCGGCCTCACCTCCTCGCTTGCCGCGCTGCGCGCGTGGCGCAGAATCGCGAAGGAAGGCTGAACAACTTCCTGCAACCAAGTTTGCATGCTGAGCAGCCGCTCTCCGGCATGCTCAATGCTATCGTTGGGCCGCCTCGACTCCTTCACTTCTACCTTTCGACATGACTTCCTCCAAGGCCGATTCACCGCTCATCATCGACAACGATGCCGATGCGCACGCCCTGCGCGCGGAACCGTCCGCGGACGCGCCTGAGACGCTCGTCGTCGAGGAAGTGGCGCCGCGCGCCAAAACTGTGCGCCGCACCCGCAAGGCGAAGACCGCCGATGCTGAGGCGCTCCCTGCGCTGCGCCCCACGACAGCTCCCGCCGTGCGCGAAGCGCACCTGCCCGCGGTAAAGACTCAGGGGACAACCGCCGTCGTTCCCTATTCGCCTTCGGGCCCCTTGGGCGACCTCGACGCCTTTCTGCGGGCGGCCGAACGCGCTCCCATGCTCTCGGCCGAAGAGGAAAAATCGCTCGCGCAGCAGCTTCGGGACCAGAACGATTTGGAAGCCGCACAGAAGCTCGTGCTCTCGCACCTGCGGCTCGTGATCTCGATTGCCCGAGGCTTTCTCGGCTACGGCCTTCCCTATGCCGACCTCATTCAGGAAGGCAACATCGGCCTCATGAAGGCCATCAAGCGCTACGACCCGGACCGCGGCGCGCGACTCATGACGTTTGCCGTCCACTGGATCCGCTCCGAGATCCAGGAGTACATCATCCGCAACTGGCGCATCGTGAAGCTCGCCACGACGAAGAACCAGCGAAAGCTCTTCTTCAATCTCCGTCAGCTGAAGGAGGACAGCCAGGCCGCGCTCACGAACCAAGAGGCGCGGCGCATTGCGCTGACACTCGACGTGAAGCCCAAGGAAGTCCTCGACATGGAGGAGCGCATGTACGGACAGGAGACGAGCATCGACGGTCCGGCCGACGCGGACGATGACGACAACTATTCGCCCTCGGACTGGCTCACCCGCACGAGCGATCAGCCTGAAGCCATGCTCGAAGCCGAAGACCGCCAGCGTCTTGAGGGCGAAGGGCTCCAGGAGGCGCTTCAGTCGCTCGACCCGCGAAGCCGCCGCGTGATTGAAGCGCGCTACCTCACCGTGGATGCCGATGGCTCGCCCAAGCCCGTAACGCTGCAGGCGCTCGCCCAGGAGTTGGGGGTCTCCGCCGAGCGCGTGCGCCAGATCGAAAAACTCGCCATCCGCAAGATGGGCGAAAAGCTCGCCGGCCAGGATCCCTTCTGATTCCTCAAATCCAATCCGTCATGTTCAACGTCGTTCTCGTTCATCCCGAAATTCCGCCCAATACCGGCAACGTCATCCGCCTCTGCGCCAACACCGGCGCGTCTCTCCATCTGGTAAAGCCCCTCGGCTTCTCGCTCGAAGACAAGCACATGAAGCGCGCGGGGCTCGACTACTGGGAGTACGCCACCCTGAAGATCCACGAAAGCTGGGAGGACTTCCTCGCGAGCGAATCGCCCGATCCGGAAAGGATGTTCGCGATGACGACGAAGGGGTCGACCATCTTCTCCAAGATGACCTTCCGCCCGGGCGACTGGTTCATCTTCGGCTCGGAAGGCTCGGGCTTGCCCGACGACATCCGCAATTCCTTCGGGAGCGGCAACCGCATTCGCCTCCCCATGCGTCCCGACAACCGCTCGCTCAATCTCTCGAACGCCGTCGCCGTCACGGTGTTCGAAGCCTGGCGACAGCAGGGCTACGAAGGCGGCATCTGACAACGAAAAAGGCGCCCTTTCGGGGTGCCTTTTCTTTTCGAAGCGGATCAGAGCTCCTTGTCGATCTTGTGCTCGATCGCGTAGATCGCGGCCTGCACGCGCGACGACAGATTGAGCTTGCGAAGAATGCTCTGCACGTGCACCTTGACGGTGGATTCGGCGAGGTTGAGCGCTCGGGCGATTTCCTTGTTGGAAACGCCGCGCGCCAGCCACGCGAGCGTCTGGCGCTCGCGGCGCGTAAGCACCGTGGGATCCGTCCCCTGCGCCTGATGGGTGTGCGCGGGTTCGGCGGGTTCAGCCAAGCGGTTGACGAACTTCGTCATCATCTGCGGCGAAATCACGCTGTCGCCGTTGTAGGCCGAGCGGATGGAGCGCAGCAGGAAGTCCTGATCGATCTTCTTCAGGAGATAGCCGCGGGCGCCCAACTTCAGGCATTCGCCGAGAGCTTCGCAGTCTTCGCTCACCGTCAGCATCAGGACGGCGAGGTTCGGATGAGTTTCACGGATCTGCTCGAGCGCCTCCCGGCCGTTCATGCTCGGCATGTCGAGGTCGAGCAGCACGACGTCGGCTTCAACCTGCTCGACGAGCTTCACGCCTTCGAGCCCGTCGCTTGCTTCGCCTACAACTTCAAAGTCGGGCTGACGCTGAAGAAGCGCCTTGACGCCGCTGCGGAAAAGCGTATGGTCGTCGATCAGCAGAATTCGAATCATTGTTTGGTTTCCTCCTCCGGGAAGCTTCTTCCGTCATGCGGAGGAAGCCTTTCTTCCTATCTGCGCCCATTCTAGCCGCGAGGCGGATGTTTTCCACCCATACATTGGACTAGATCCAGCCCTCCGGAATCTGCAGGGGCGTTCCACCATAGTGGTAGACAAGGCTCACAAAAAACCGGCCGAGCACTGTTGTCCCCGACCGGTCTTCTCCGTCAGACGATGCTATGAGCGCATCAGTTCTGAGCGGCTTCGCCCTGAGCGGCGGCGGCAGCGTGCGCTTCGGCCTGAGCCTGTGCAAGGCGCTGCTGGTAGAGAGCCTCGAAGTTCACTTCGGGGAGATGCACCGGAGGCACGCCAGCGCGGGTCATCAGATCGGCGAGGTTGGCGCGCAGATACGGATAGACCATGCTCGGGCAGAGGACGTTGGTGACATGCTGGAGAGGTTCAGCCGGGATGCCGCGGATCGAGAAGATGCCGGACTGACGGCCTTCGGCGAGGATGATGACTTTGTCGTCGGCAGCCTTCACGGTGATCGTGCCGCGAACGGTGACATCGTAGACGTCGGCCTGAAGAATGCGCTGGCTCACTTCGAACTGGATGTCGACCTGCGGGGCCGATTCCTGGGGCACGAGCAGGATTTCCGGCGCGTGCGGCATTTCAAGCGAGGCGTCCTTCAGGTAGCAGCGCTGAAGCTGGAAGGTCGGCTGATCGTCCTGCGGCTGCTGTTCGGCGGGGTTCTGCTGCACGTTTTCGTTTTCGGCCATTTTGAAGTGTCCTTCTTTTAGGTTGGCGGCGCTCCGGCGGAATCGCACCGCTGCAACGCTCTGAATGTTTGACCTGCACTAGTGCAGGCTTTTTTCTCTATATGGGGATGAGTCCTCAGGATTCAAGGGGAAGCTTCTCGCGCATCCAGCCGACAAGACCGTTTTCAAGCACGTAGACCTTGCTGTAGCCGACGCCGCGCAGGAGTTTCGAAGCGGCGGCAGCCATGTTGCCGGAGTTGTCGACCAGGATGATCGTGCGGTCCTTGGCGAGTTCGCCGAGGCGCATCTGGATCTCATTGGCGGGAATATTCACCGAGTTGGCGATGCGCACGCGCTTGAAGTCCTTCTGAGCGCGGACGTCGACCACGAGCGCATTTTCCTTGTTGATGAGCGTGACGGCTTCGTTCGAGCCCACCATGGGGCCGAACCGGCGGCTGTTGATGAGAGGCATCGCGAGTGAGCCGGCGGCAATGACGGCGATGATGATGAGAAGCGCGTTCTGAACGATGAATTGAGACATGGGACGAAAGAAAAATCGAGTGGAAAAAACGTCCAGGAAGGTAGGATTATAGGTTGCCGGGGCCTCCGCCCCTATGCTTCTGATCCCTTACACCCCTGACTCCACGCTTCTCTTCATGACTTCCTCGCGCCTGCTTGCGGTACTTCTGAGCTCGGTCTTCATGCTGAGCCTTGCTCCGGCGGACGCCTCCGCCGCGCTCAAGTCCGACGCCACGGCAAAGGAAAAGGCCAAGGCCGAAACCAAGAAGGCCTCGGTCGACGAGAAGCTCTCCGAACTCGAAAAGAAGCTTTCCGCGCGCGAAGCGGAGAATGAAGCCGCGGAAAACGACCTCAAGAAGGCCGATCAGGCGATTTCCGAAGCGAACCGCCGCCTGCGCACCTTGAAATCCGAGCGCGGCAAGGTGGAGAAGCGCCTCTCCGAACTCCGTCAGGACGGCCGCACCGTCGAGCGGGATCTCAAGGAGGCGAGGAGCCGCTACGAAGAGATCATGCGCGCGCAGTACGTGCATTCGCAGCGCCACTCCTGGCAGTCCCTCATCGAGGGTGGCAACCCCAATGAGCTCGCACGCACGGCCGCGGAGCTCCGCTACCTTTCGCTCGCTCAGGAAGAAGCCGCCAAAGCGCTCTCGCAGAAGCAGGATCGCATCGACACGGTCGAAAAGGAGACGCGCGCCCGCCGCGCCGAACTCTCGCGCATCGCCCGCGAAGAAGAGGAAAACCACGCCAGGCTCCTGAGCGACAAGCGTGACCGGCAGACGGCCGTAAAGAAGCTCGCGCGCGAAATCGCCACGCAGCAGGCGGCGATTGAAAAGCTTAAGAAAGACCAGACGCGCCTCGAAAACCTCGTCGCCTCAATCGACAAGCGCCTTGAGCGCGAGCGCGCCGCCGAAGAGGCCGCCGCGCGCGCCGAAGAAGCCCGTCGGGCGGCGGCCGCCAAGAAGAACCAGCTGCCGAAGGCGCAGAAGCCCGTGGCGCCGCTGCCCGCGGGGTCGTTCGCCAAATCAAAGGGCCGGCTCGTGCGTCCGGTGGCGGGCAAGGTCGCCGCAAGCTTCGGCAGCCGCAGAACGGGCACGGCCACCTGGCAGGGGATGCTCTTTCGCGCGCCCGAAGGCGCCGAAGTGTCGGCCTGCGCATCGGGCCGCGTGGTCTTCTCCGATTGGCTGCGCGGCTACGGCAACCTCCTCATCGTCGACCACGGCGGCACCTACATGTCCGTCTATGCCAACAACGAATCGGTGCTCAAGAACGTGGGCGACAAGGTCGCCGCCGGCGAAACGATTGCAACTGTAGGGAGCTCGGGGGCGAGTGACGAACCCGGCCTCTACTTCGAGATCCGTTACAAGGGCAAGCCCATCAACCCACAGCCGTGGCTTTCCAAATAAGCGAAAATACGCGGACTCCTGCGGCGTGAGGCCGCCTCTAAACTACAAGAACACACATGAAGCTTCGTCTTCTTTCTCTCTTCGTCGCCGGCGCTCTGTCCGGCGTGCTCGCCACCGCCGGCATCGAGGTCTATGCCGAGAAGCAGGCCGAGAACAAGCTTCCCCTGATGGAAGTGCGCCAGTTCACGAGCGTCTTCAATGCCGTGAAGGACTACTACGTGGATGAAGTCTCCGACAAGGAGCTCCTCGAGCTTGCCGTTGAAGGCATGGTGAGCGGGCTCGACCCCCATTCGAGCTTCCTTGATCCCGAAGGGTTCGAAGACATGAACGAAGCCACGCACGGCAGCTTCGGCGGTCTCGGCATCGAGGTGACGAAGGACGTCTCGGGCGTTCGCGTGATCTCGCCGATCGACGACACGCCCGCGGCCCGCGCGGGGATCCGCGCCGGAGACATCATCACGAAGCTGGACGGCGAAGCCGCGGCCGACCTGACGCTCGAAGAGGCCGTCAATCGCATGCGGGGCGAACCGAAGACGAAGATCCGCCTAGAAGTCGCCCGCAAGGGCGAGATGAAGCCGCTTTCCTTCACGATCGAGCGCGCCACGATCAAGACGCAGTCGATCCGCATGAAGGAGCTCTCCGACGGCTTCGGCTACATCCGCATCTCGCAGTTCCAGGAGCGCACGGCCGAAGACCTCGCCGCCAACATCAACAAGCTCGAGAAGTCGGGACACTTGAAGGGGCTCGTACTCGACCTGCGCAACGATCCGGGCGGACTGCTTCAGGCCGCCATCGGCGTCTCGGCCGTGTTCCTCCCCGAAAAGAGCGACGTCGTGTCGATCAAGGGCCGCACGCCCCAGTCCGACTATGCCTTCAAGGCCATCGAAAAGGACTACCGCTCGGGCAACTCCGTGAAGGCGCTCTCCGAACTCACCTCCGCCGCGAAGACCGTGCCGCTCGTCGTCCTCATCAATTCGTCCTCGGCTTCGGCCTCCGAAATCGTCGCGGGCGCCCTGCAGGACCACAAGCGCGCGGTGCTCTTGGGCGACCGCTCCTTCGGCAAGGGTTCGGTGCAGACGATTCTCCCGATGCGCTTCGGCGAAAAGACGGTCGGCGTCAAGCTCACGACGGCGCGCTACTACACGCCGTCGGGCCGCTCAATTCAGGCCCGCGGCATCGAGCCCGACTTCTACGTGGACGACACCCCGAAGGGGAACTTCCCGACCTTCCAGGTGCGTGAAGCCGACCTCGCCCACCATCTCGCCAATCAGCAGGATGCGAAGAAGTCCGAGAAGGAGAAGAAGGCCGAGGCCGACGCGTTCCCTTATGACGACAACGACGAGACGAAGTCCCCCGACTGGGTCTACTTCTTCGGCGACGACAAGGACTGGCAGCTCAAGCAGGCCGTCGCCCACCTGAAGGGCGAAAAGGTGGAGACCTCGCGTCTGCGCGGGCAGCCCGTCTCGGTCGCCAAGAAGATCCGCGCCGAGGACGCCGCCAAAGCGAAGGCCAAGGCGGAAGCTGAAGCCAAGAACAAAAAGGACGAGCAGCCGGCAAAGAACGCCGACGCTGAAAAGAAGAGCGAGTGACCGACGCTCCCGTCTGAACCGGCGGCCGCACCATTCGGAATGTTCCGAAAGGCCGGCCGCTTTCTTTTGGAACAACGACCATGGACGACAACGAACGCTTTGCCGAGCTCCGCGAGCGCCTCTCGCGCCAGATGCTCATCAAGGAATTGGGTGAAGAAGGACAAAAGCGCATCATCGAGACGAGGTTTCTCGTGATCGGCGCGGGCGGCCTTGGCTCTCCCGCACTGCTTTATCTCGCCGCTTCGGGCGCAAGCCACCTCACCGTCGTCGATCCCGATGAAGTGTCTGAGAGCAACCTCGCCCGCCAGGTGCTCCACGATGCACCGTCGATCGGCGTCAATAAAGCCGAGAACGCCGCCAAGGAGCTTCTTCGCTGGAACCCGACGCTTGAGATCGAGGTCATCCCCCGCCGCATGACGGATCTTGAAGACCTTCAGGCGATCGTGCGCCGGCACGACATCGTGCTCGACTGCTCGGACAACCTCGCCACCCGCCAGCTCGTCAACAGAGCCTGCCTGGCGGAGAAGAAGCCCCTGGTGTTCGCCGCGGCCGTGAAGTTCTCCGGCCAGGTTACGGTGTTCGACTTCCGGGATCCGGATTCGCCCTGCTACCGGTGCCTCTTTGAAGAGGACGACGCGGCCAACGACGAAAAGGCCACCACGCTCGGCGTCTTCTCCGGCCTCACGGGAACGATCGGGCTGCTGCAGGCTGCGGAAGCGCTCAAGCTTGCTGCCCGAATTGGACGCCCGCTCACGAAGCGCCTGCTCTTCGTCGACCTCCTTAACATGGAGATGCAGGAGATGCGCTACGGGAAGATGAAGGGGTGCCCTTGTTGTGGGAAACCCTTATCTCCCCTGTCCCAACTTTAATAACGACTGCCGTTATTAAAGCTTGCTCGACTTAACCTTAATAAGAGCCTCTGCAGCAGCTTGAGCGTCTGCACTTGAGCCACCGGCAGCGCTCAGAAAAAACGGGCTGGACACCTGCATGTCCGGCCCGTTCTTCATCAAAGCTCTGCCCCCGTCGGCGACCAAGCCAGCGGCCTGCCGCTTGAGAGCAGCGCGGGCGCAGCGTCCTGCGCGAGCTTCATCTGCGGCACGGAGAACTGCAGGAATCCGGCGAGCGGAGACTGCACCGCTAAGCGCACCATCGCTTCGCCGAGGATGCCTGAGAGCATGCCCGCCATGCCGTCGGGCTCGACGTCGTAGATGCTGATGGGTTCGTCAGGCTCAAGGTCGGCCACCTGGCGGGCGAGCTTCACGGCGTCGTCAAGGTCGCCGAGCTTGTCCACCAGACCGTTGGCTTCTGCCTGCGTGCCCATCCAAACGCGCCCCTGAGCGAACTTCTCAACCTCATCCGTCGTCATCTTGCGGCTTTGCGCCGTAAGTTCCTTGAAGCGCACGTAGGTGCCGGCCACACCTGCCCGCAGAAGCGCTGCTTCCGCTTCGTTGGGCTTGTGGAACGGGTCGCCAAACTCAGCGAACTCGCCCGTCTTGTAGCCGCCCGTGCCGATATCGAGCTTCTCAAGCGCCTTGGCGGCATCCGGAACGATGCTGAAGACCCCAATCGACCCCGTGATCGTCATGGGATCGGCCACCATGCGGTCGGCAGCAAGGCTGATCCAGTACCCGCCCGATGCGGCGACGTTCCCCATGCTGACGATGACCGGGAGTCCCTTCGTGCGGATGGACGCGAGCTTTTCACGCACGGCCTCCGCAGCAAGCGCGTCGCCTCCCGGGCTCGAGAGGCGGAGCACGAGCACCTTGGTGGAGGGCGACGAAGCCGCGCGTTCAAGACGCGCATTGAGCTCGTCGGGATCGACCCCCGCCGCGCCTCCGGAGGCAATCGCGCCTTCAGCGAGCACCACCGCCACGGCGCCCTTGCGCTTGGCGTTGAGGTCGTGCTCGGCGAGGTAGGCCTCGTAATCCACGCGCTTCACCTTCTTCAGGTCGCCGTCTCCGAACTGTTCGGCAAGGAGCTCATCGAACGCTTCGCGGCTCATGAGGCTCGTGACGAGCCCGGCTTCCTTCACGATTTCCGCGGGACTTGCCCCCGAATTGAGCTTCCCGGGCAGCGCTTCGAGATAGGCGTTCACCGCACCCGGAATCAGGCCGCGGGCATCTTCAAGATCGGCCGAAAAGAGGCGCCAGGCCTCCGAGAGCCAACTCTTCTGCGCGGCGAGGTTGTCTTCGGTCGGCGCGCTCAGGCTGTAGGCCTCCGGAGCGCTCTTGAAGGCGCCCGCCTTGAAGACCGAGACGCCAATGCCGAGCTTTTCCAGGAAGCCGCCCCAATAGAGGCCCGTTCCCGACAAACCCTTCACCATGACGGAGCCCATCGGATGGAGCGCCACGACGTCGGCATGAGCGGCCGCCGCAAACTGCGCCTGCGTGTAGTTGGGCGACCAGGCGAGCACGGGCTTCCCTGAAGCGGCCTTGTAGTTTTCGATGGCGCCGCCGATGGAGCGGGCGCTCGCAAGACCGAGCTTCGTGAGGCCGTCGACCTTCAGCACGACGCCCGCAATGCGGGAGTCCGTCGCAGCGAAGTGGAGCGCCTCCATCACGTCGACCAGGCGGGTCGAAGCGGCCGGCGCATTCACGAGGCTCTTCAATTCGCTCGAGAGCGACCGAATGGGATCGGACTCAACCACGGCGCCCTCGAGATCCACCACGAGCACGGCGCCGTCCTTCACGACGGGGGCTGCCGGACGCGCAAGCGTCCAGGCGAGCGCCGCAGCCAGGAGGCACGCAAAGAAGATCAGGTTGAGCACCAGCCGGCGGCAGAAGTCGACGGTGAGCCACAAGAACTTCAGAAGCTTCACTTTCTCTCTCCTACGACGAGATGCGCGCGGCGCACGAGCTCCTCAACGTCCTGCACGACCAGGTCGACGCCCGGAAGCGCCGCAGGCGTGCCGAGCGGCAGGAGCGCCCCGCCGTGACGGCGCCTCAGCCCCACGCACCAGACGGTCTTGAGGCCTGCGGCCTTTGCGGCCTTGAGGTTCATGAGAGAGTCGTCAACGAGCACGGCGTCTCTCGGGGCGACCCGGAACTTCGCGCAGACGGCGCGCAGCATCGACGCATCGGGCTTCGGCCGCCAGTCGCCGAAGAGCCGCATGTCGGTGCTACTTATGATGCCGTCGAAGAAGTCCTTGAGGCCCAGAGCCGGCAGGAGCCGGTCGACGTAGAGCCTCGGACCGTTCGAAAAGATCACGCGGCGCCCGGGAAGCTTCCCAAGCATGCGGCGCAGCTGCGGCGCATTGGCGGCGAAGGGCGCGTAGTCGAAGTCGTGCACCGCGGGAAGAAACTCCCTCGGATCGATGCCGTGCCGGCGCCAGAGGCCGATGAAGGTCGATCCGCAGGTCTTCCAGTAGTGGGTGCGCAGGCGGTTGGCTTCTTCTTCGCTCATCCCCATGCGCGTCATCATGAAGTCGTTCATGCGCAGGTGGACTTCGTGCAGGAGCCCTGCCGAAGAAGCAAACAGCGTGTCGTCGAAGTCAAGGAGCCAGACCGTTCTCGCACGGGCGGCATGGGTGCATTTAGAACGCAAAAACGGCACGGCTCCCGAATCCGGGTTCCGTGCCGCCCATGCTGCCTGCGGGGCGCGTCCGGCTTGCGGGCAGCGCTCCATCATGGCAGTTAGTCTCCGTACATCTTCTGCTTGAGCTCGCGGCGCTGCTGCGCTTCGAGCGAAAGCGTGGCCGTCGGACGAGCCATCAGGCGGGCGACGCCGATGGGATCGCCCGTTTCTTCGCAGTAGCCGTAGTCGCCGTCGTCGATGCGCTTGATGGCGGCCTGCACCTTCTTCAGGAGCTTGCGCTCGCGGTCGCGGGTGCGCAGCTCGAGCGCGTGCTCTTCTTCGATCGTCGCGCGGTCGGCGGGATCGGGCACGACGGTCGTTTCACGCAGATTGACGGTCGTCTGATCGGCATTGGCGCGAAGTTCCTTCTCGAGGTCGGTGAGACGACGGCGGAAAAACTCAAGCTGCTGATCGTTCATGTAGTCGTCGTCAGACATCTTGAGGATTTCTTCGGCAGTGAGAACTTTTTTGGCCATTTGCGGTTTTGTTCCTTGGTTGGCGCTCGGGCGATTTCTGAATGCACGAATTGAGTGCTGCAGCCGCACGGTCCGCCCCCTCCGCTTGAAAATCAAGGCAATCGGGACCATGCGCCTAGGGAGCCGGCGCAGTAAAAAGGTAAGAGATGCTTTATACCGAAAAAATTCCGCCGGTGCCACTCGCAGCAGCCCGGCGGATTTTTCCGCAAATTTTAAGATCCTCGGCGAACCCGCATCAGTTCTGGCAGAGACACGTGTCGAGACCGCGGGCGATCGCATCCTCGGGGAGGCTGCGGCCGATGAAGACTAGCTTCGAGAAGGGCTTCGCATCACCCCAAGGTCCGAGCACGTCGGACGAAGCGAGCATGTGCACGCCCTGGAAGACCACGCGGCGGTCGACGCCCGCAAAGTAGAGCACGCCCTTGTAGCGGAGCAGGTCCTGGCCGTACACCGCCGTGAGCGAACCGATGTAGCGGTCGAGCTTCTGCGGGTCGAAGGGCTTATCCGTCTCATAGACGAATGTGTGGATGTCGTCGTTGTGATGGTGCAGATGATGGTCGTCGACGAAGAAGTTGGGATCCACGTCGAGCACATCGTTCATGTTGAAGCCCGTGATGTCGAGCACCACGTCGACCGGGCACTTGCCCATGTCGACGCGGCGGATCGGCGCGCGGCCGTTCATGCGGCGCAGGCGAGCCTCAAGGTCGGCGAGCTCCTCTTCGGTCACCAGGTCGCACTTGGAGACGAGGATGCGGTCGGCGAAGCCCACCTGGTCGCGGGCGGCGGCTTCTTCGTCGAGCGTCTTCGGGCCGTGCTTGGCGTCCACCACGGTGACGACGCCGTCGAGGCGGAAGAAGGGCGCGATCGCATCGTCCATGAAGAAGGTCTGAGCGACGGGACCGGGGTTGGCGACGCCCGACGTTTCGAGCACGACGTAGTCGAAGTCGATTTCGCCCTTTTCGCGGCGCAGACGCAGCTTCGTCAGGATGCGCGAGAGGTCGCCTCGGATCGTGCAGCAGACGCAGCCGTTGTTCATCGAGACGATCTGCTCGTTGTTCTCCGTGACGAGAAGATCGTTGTCCACATTCTCGGACCCGAACTCGTTCTCGATGATCGCGATCTTGTGATTGTGGTTTTCCTTCAGGATGCGGTTGAGCAGCGTGGTCTTGCCCGCTCCGAGAAAGCCCGTGAGGATGGTTACCGGGATCTCGGGTTCCTGGGATTCTTCAACGTTCATTTATTCCTCCCAATGGTCAGGGACGCACGGCAAGGCGCAGACCCTTGAGGTACTCGCCTTCCGGACAGGTCATGAGGAGCGGGTGATCTTCGCCCGCGCCGAAGCGGCCCGTCGCCCAAGCCGTGGCGCCCGAGTCGATGACGGCGCCCGCGACGATCTTCTGGAAGAGATCGACGTCGATTGCGCCCGAGCAGGAGAACGTGAAGAGTTCGCCGCCCGGCGCAAGAAGGCGCAGGCCGTTGAGATTGATGTCCTTGTAGGCCCGCGCGGCGCGGTCGACATGATAGTGGCTCGAGGCGAACTTGGGCGGGTCGAGGATGACGAGATCGAACTTCTCGCCCTGGTCCCGCATGCGGCGCAGGAACGTGAAGACGTCTTCACAGAGCCATTCGGCGCGGCCCTCGAAGCCGTTCCTCTCCGCATTGGCGCGCGCCATGGCGAGCGCTTCTTCAGACGAGTCGACGGAGACCACTTCATCGGCGCCGCCCTTCAAAAGCGCGAGCGAGAAGCCGCCCGTGTAGCAGAAGCAGTTGAGCGCGCGCATGCCGCGACCATGACGGCGGCGGAATTCGTCGGCGGCGCGCTGCGCGGCAAGGCGGCTCTCGCGCTGATCGACGTAAAAGCCCGTCTTGTGGCCCACGCGCACGTCGACGCCGTACTTGACGCCGTCTTCCACGACTTCAATTACGTCGGGCGCAGCTTCGCCCGCGAGCACTTCGGAGCGGATCTCAAGACCCTCACGGCGGCGGGTGGCCGCGTCGGAGCGGTCGTAGACGCCGCGCGCGCCCGTCGCCTCCATCAGGAGGCGGCCGATGAGCTCGCGGTGCGCCTCAACGCCCGCGGCCTGGAACTGGGTGACGAGCCAGTCGCCGTACTGGTCGACGATGAGGCCGGGAAGGCCGTCGGCCTCGCCGAAGAGAATGCGGCGGGCGTTCGTGCGGGAAAGCAGGCTTTCGCGGGCGGCGATCGCGTCGCGGATCTTCTTCTCGAACCACGCGTCGTCGATCGCCTCGTCCTCGCGGAAGGACCAGCAGCGGGCGCGAAGGGTCGACGCGGGCGAATAGGCCGCCCAGGCGAGGAAGCGCCCGTCCTTGGCGACCACCTTCACGGTGTCGCCCGCCTTGGGGTTCCCAGCCACGCGCTCGACGGCGGTGTCGTAGATCCAGGGATGACGGCGCAGGAGCGACTTCTCCTTGCCTTTCTTCAAAATCAGTTCAGACATGTCAAGACAACCAAAAAATCAAATGGCAATTGTGCCCGTAAAGACCACTTCCGCGGGCCCGATCAGATAGAGCGGCGCGCCCGGTCCCGTCCAGGCGCAGGCAATCCGGCCGCCGCGGGCTTCAAATTCGACGCGCTCGTCGAAGAACCCGCGCAGGCGCCCCGAAGCCATCGCGGCGCTCGTACCCGTGCCGCAGGCAAGCGTCTCGCCCGCACCGCGCTCATAGACGCGGATCTTCGCGGACGCGCTCGAACGGCGCTCGACGAAGCCCACGTTCACGTCTTCGGGGAAGATCTTCGAGGTCTGCAGGAAGCGGGCGACCGCTTCCACAGGAAAAGCGTCGACGTCGTCGACGAAGATCGTGGCGTGGGGGTTCCCCATGCCGACGGCCGTGAACTCCACGGTGCGGCCGAGCGGCGGGCAGAAAACCAACCAGACGTCGGCCTGCGACTCGCGGCGCGAGACGATGTCGGCATCGGCCTCAGGCGCAAAGGGCACGTCCGCGGGCTTCAACCTCGGCACGCCCATGTCGACCACCATGCGCCCGTCGGCCTCGGCCTTCACGCAGATGCGGCCCTTCATGGTTTCAAATTCGATCGAGTCGCCCTCGGCGTAGCCCGCTTCCAAGGCGAAGCGCCCGATGCAGCGCGCGCCGTTGCCGCACTGCTCGACCTCGCCGCCGGTGTTGTTGAAGATCCGGTAGCGCAGAGGCTCGCCTTCGGTCTTCGGCGACTCGAGGAGCAGCACCTGGTCGGCGCCGATGCCGAAGCGCCGGTCGGCGAGCGCACGGATGAGTTCGGGGGTGGGGGCGATTCTCTGACGGATGCCGTCAAGCACGACGAAGTCGTTGCCCGCACCCTGCATTTTCGTGAATTCGAGCTTCATGGTTCTGAAAGTCAATAGAGCGCAGGCTCGCCCTCGGGGCGCGTCTTGAAGCGCCGGTGCACCCAGAGGTACTGGTCGGGACGCGCCCGAATGTAGGCTTCAAGCTCGGCGTTGAGTCGCCGCGTATCGGCCTCCGGGTCCTTGGTCGGAAAATTCTCCCACGGCGCAGAGATCTCCACCTCGTAGCCTTCCTCGGTCATCGTGGCGATGCACCAGAGCACCTTGGCGCGCATGACGCGCGCGAGTCTCGAGACCATCGGAATGGTCGCCGCATCCACCCCGAAGAAGGGTACGAAGATTGAATTTCTGCGGCCGTGATCCATGTCGGGGAGATAGTAGAAAGGTAGCCCCGACTTCATTTCGCGCATCACGTGGCGCAGATCGTTGTCGCCCGTCTTGGCGATGAGGACGGGGTTGCTGAAGCGCAGGCGCCCTTCAAGGAGCGCCTTGTCCCAGACCGGATTGCTCTGCGTCTGGTAGAGCGAAACGCCGCGCACGTAGGTGTTGAGCGCAATGCCCGCGGCGTCGAGCCCTGCAAAGTGGGGCGACACCACGATCACCGGGCGATTTTCGGGATTGAGGAGATGCTCGAGCCCCTTGAATCGCACGAGCGATCGCACCTCTTCAGCCGTGCCGCACCAAAGCGTGCCGTGATCGATCGCCGCGCGCCCCAGGCGTACGTAGACTCGCTTGGCGAGCGCCTCGCGCTCATCGGCCGAAAGTTCCGGAAAACAGAGTTCGAGATTTCTCAGAATGACCCGCCGGCGCTTCGGAACGGCGCGCCACAGGATGGCGGCCGCTATCCGGGCGAGCCGCCAGCGCGCGGGCATCGAGAGGTGGCGGAAGGACTTGACGGTCCGCACCCAGCCGCGCGACAGAAGTAGATTGAATGAGCTCACTTGGAATGGGTTCCTTTGACCGGATCGTCCGGCGCAGGCGCACCGCGCGGGCGCTTGTAGCGGTTGTAGCTCCAGGCGTACTGCTCGGGCATGCGGCGAATGATGCCTTCGATCATGCGGTTCATGTCGGCCGCATCCGTCTTCGCGTCGCCCGTGAGCGGCGTCGTCCACTCTTCGGCCTCGATGCGCCAGCCGTCCTTTTCGCGGACGCCCCAGGCGAAGATCCTCACGGCGTCGAACTGCCGCGCGACGCGCGCCGGAAGCGTCATCGTGTAGGCGGGCTTCCCGAAGAAGTCCGCCCAGACGCCCTCGCCGTTCGACGGCACCTGGTCGGGGAGCGCCCCGAAAGTGTGCCCCGCCCTCAGGCTGCGGATCACGTGCTTCACGCCCGCGAGGTTGGTGGGCACGGCTTCGATGCCAGGCGCCTGCCGGGCTTCACCCACGACGGCACGCAGAATCTCCTTGCGCGGCGGCCGGTAGAGAATCGTGATGCGGCGGCCGGTTTCTTCAAAGAACCGGCCGGCAAGCCACACGGGCAGGATTTCAAAGCACCCGACGTGCGGCGTGAGAAAGACGATGGGGCGGCCGCTCTTCATGGCGTCTCCCACGAGCGTCTCGGCTTCGGGCGCCACGGTGATGCGCGACATCACGGTCTTCACTGGGCGATACCACACCCAGATGCTCTCCATCGACTGGCGGCCCGCATTGCGGCCGACCTGTCGGAAGAACGACTCGCCTTCGCAGCCCGCGCGGCGGATGTTTTCAATCGTGCGCCGGCGGTAGCCAGGAGAAAGCCGGAAGACGAGCTCCCCGACGACGGCGCCGAAGCCCTGAAGGAATCCAAGCGGAAGTTTGGCGACGAGCATTAGCAGCCAGTGCATCCGGTAACGTGCTCCCTGCGGTTGTTCTCTGGTCTCTGTGCGGCGCGGGAAGACCGGGCGCCGAATATCGGATTTTACCGAGCAGACCGCAGATTCAGCACGTCCGCCGCAATCAATTAAGACAAATCACTTAAGTCCTGCTTCACGCCCCACGCTGTATCATTGCGGCTTCCCCAAAGAAGAGAGCGCCGAGTTAAACGACAACTTGCGGGGCGCCAGCAACAAATTCCGCTAAAGCGTCTCACGCATGGAACCAAGACCAGTGCGCGGAGCGCTTCCATTCATTTTTTGGAGTCTTAGTTTCATGAGCAATGAATATCTCTTTACGTCCGAGTCCGTGAGCGAAGGCCATCCCGACAAGGTGGCCGA
>Cebus_capucinus_imitator_PRJNA485217_SSR105__coassemble_197_pt1 | contig 46984 bp, 35 predicted proteins | sample Cebus_capucinus_imitator_PRJNA485217_SSR105__metabat2_low_PE_013 | metagenome-assembled genome bin Cebus_capucinus_imitator_PRJNA485217_SSR105 | reverse complement strand
GTCTGGCTGAATCCAGACAAAGAGCCTGATGCGTCGTAATTCGACTAATGAAAGGGGACCGCCTCACGACGGTCCCCTTTCTCTCGGTTATGGTCATCGGGATCCCTCCCTGTACCGTGCAAATACATTAACATATTTTCTGAACGACGTCGATACCCCTTTCTTTCGGTTTCTAAATATCCTAGGGGTCTGGGGGCAAAGCCCCCGGCGAACGAGAACGTGAAACGCAACCGGAAGCATTGGTGTTAACACCTACTTCAACAATATTGTTTAACCATCAAGCTGCGTAACTCTTTTTAGACAACCCACTTGACAACCACCGACCTTCTGCGGCGAGATCAAATATGGTTCGTCGAGAAGAATGAGTTCGGCTCAAGCACCCTGTATTCACTTGTTGAGTTCAAGATTGATCGAACTCGATCGGTGCGAAACGATGCTTCCTTTGAGCGGGATTACCTGTTGGGGCGATACGGCGGCGTTCCGAATGCCGGCGGCAAGGACGATTTCATGGAAAATTTCATGCCGTGATGTCGTGGCGACGGCAGGCAGGAGCTCGCGACGGGGAATGCGCATCCAGCCAGAAAACTGAAAATCATGAGGCATGGCTTCCGCCTCCTATAATCAACAGACCACTGAAGCGGCGCCGCGCCGCTTCGCAAGATCAATCAACGCATCCACTCCCGCTGCCGATGACTCAAGACGCTCAAAACGAAATTCAAACGGCTCAGGACGAGCACGCCGCCAACGCGCTCTCCGTGCGCCCGAGCCTGGCCGATCCGACCGCCGCCGCCGAACTCTTCAGCTGCGCGGCTTCGGACTTTCTTCATGCAGTCTTCGGACCTGAAGCCGGCCTCGCCTCGACCGAAGAAGGCGACCAACGCGTCGCCGCCATCATCTTCGGGCTTGCCGCGCTCTTTGAGGACCAGAGCGGGTTCGTGGAGCTGCCGCTCGGCTTCTCCACCGCCAAGGCGGGCGCCCGCCTCCGTCCGATGCTCGCGCGCCGTCTGGCCGCCATGGACGTGGAGGATCGGAAAATCTTCGACGACGATGCGCAGCTTGTTACCCTTGCCGTCAACGTCTTCTTCGAGGAGCTCCTGATGACGGCTGAAGCCTGGTTCGAAACCACCGGCCGACGGCCCGGCGAAGCAGCCTTCCACGAGTTCCTTTCGCAGGCGACGCTCCACAGCTGGATGATCGGCTGGGCGGAGAAGATTCTCGGCATCAAGGCGCAGTGAGGACAGAAATGGGAAAGACGCTCATCAATCAGGCGGTCGAGAATGCCGTCGACGGCCAGCAGAAGGCCGAGCCCGCGGAGCTTTCCGCCCGCGACTTTCAGGATTTTCTTGCCGGCATCGTCACGGGCGTGATCCAGAACGTCGTGGCCGTGCGCGCTGGGCAATTGAAGCCCGATGAAGCCTCGGGCCGCGACGACGCGACCGTCCGCACGCTCGCGCAGATCCTCATGGGCGAGCATGAGCGCATCCGCCTCATGCTTGCGCCCGAAACGCCCAAGCCCGGTCCCGATCTCGTCGCCGCCATGAAGCAGAACCTCCCGGCGCTCTTCAAGGACCTGCCGCAGGGCGTGGATGCAGGGAACCCCCGCGCCCTCATGGTGCATGCGTCGCGCGTCTTCCTGCGCGAGATCTACACGATGCTCAAGGCTGCCGCAGCCGAAGGCGGCGACCTCACGCCCGAACGCCTGAAGCTGAGGATCGAACGCATCGCCTTCGTCTGGGCGGAGCGTTTCTTGGGCGACACGCTGAACGACCCTGAGGGAACGAAGCAATGAAGTGCGGAACATGTAGCCCGCGCCGATGCGGAGGCGGCTGCGGCGCGGACTTCAGTAGCCGCGCAGAGCAGAAGCCGAGCCTCGGCGCCATCGACATCGTCGACGGGATCTTCCGTCAGGCGCTTAGAAACCTCGCCAAGCGTCTGGAAATGCTGCGCTCGGGCGAAATGACGCCCGAAGAGCTTGATGCAGCGAACGAAAAGCTCGTCTCCTGGCTGGCTTCCACTTTTTCGGGCGAGAACCGCCACTTCGAAACGGTGGAGGAGTGGCACCCCTATGGGCTGAGCGAAGAGCTCGAACGCATCTTCGGCGACCATCTCTCGATCGAAGGCGACCAGGGCGACGACCGCACCATCGCGCGCGCCGCTCGCCTCTTCGTGCGCGAGGGCGAAGCGATGCTGCTCGAAGCCCTCGACTCGGGTCTCCCGGCTTCGAGCGCGGCGGAGGTGGAGCCCGCGGTGATCTTCGCCGCCCGCTGGGCCAATCTCTTTGCGGGCGCGCTCTCAGAATTCCCTGAAGAGTAGGAGGCGTTCTCATGGCAGGAGAACTTGATCCGAGACTCAAGGCTGAAATCGAAGCGAGGCTTCGCGAGGAGGCGCTGAGCCGCATCTTCCGAGGCCTCTCGCCCGAGGCGATGCGGACGCTGCGCGCAGTGAGCCAGATGCGCAACCGCTCGCCTCAGGACGTCTTGCGCGATGAGCTCGAGGGCTACATCCTCGAAAAGCTCCCGCCGGTGGACGTCGAGGGCATCATCTCGGCCATGGGGAGCAAGTTCTATCAGCTCGGTTGGATGTGCGGGAAGGCCAAGAACTTTATCAACGCCTGGAACCGCAGTCACGGCGGTTGAGGCGTTTTGCTGTCGCTCAGGAATTGTTAAAAATTATTTGATAATATCGGCAGGTGGATTTGCGAACCCGTTGATGACGTAGTTTCGCTTATAAACAAGGGTCAAAAGGCGATCATCTAGCGCATTATCGCACATTGAAAAATTTCAAGTTATTATTTAACCATTCCTCAGACAGAAGAAGAGCCGCTTTCCCTGTTGGAGGAGCGGCTCTTCGCTTAATAAGGTGCTTCAGCGGCGCCTTATTTCTTCGGATCGATGAACGTAGGCGCCGGGCGGGCGTTCTCCGCCTTGGCGGCTTCGAGCCGGGCGATCCGCCGCTGGATGCGCATCACGTCCCAGGTCTGAAGCCCCACGGAGAGCGCGATGAAGCCGAGCCCCGCGTAGAACGAGATGCCGAGGTCGCGGGCCTCGCCGAAGATGATCATCGCCAGGATGATCGAGTAGATGGGCTCGAGGTTGTAGGTGAGGTTGACGGTGAAGGCCGAGATCTTCTCGAGCGACTGGATCTGCAGCACGTACATGCCGATCGTGCAGAAGGTGCCGAAGATGAGGAGGTAGAGAACGTCGATCCCCTGCGGGAAGAAGGACTCCGGCGGCATCACTGATAGGTACCAGGGACTCAGGATGACGGCGCAGACGAGTCCGCCGAGGAGCTGCCAGCTCATCACGGTGGTGGCGCGGTACTTCGCCTTGTACATGCGGAAGAAGACCGCCAGGGCGGCCGCGGCCGCCGCGCTCGCGAGGCTGAGAAGAATGCCCGTGCGGTACTGCGTGTCGAAGTGGAAGATGAGCGAAATGCCGAAGATCGTGAGAATCGAGAAGCCGATCTCTTTGAAGCTCATGCGGCTTCGCGTCATCAGGGGCTCGAGAATGGCCGTGAAGAACCCGATCGCCGAGAAGGTGACGATCGTGATGGAGACGTTGGAGGCCTTGATCGCCGCGTAGAAGAGCGTCCACTGGATCATCAGAAGGGCGCCGACCGCCATGATGCCGATGCGGTCCTTGGGGCGCACGAATTCGATCGTGCGGCGCAGGAAGAGCCAGCCCCAGAGGACGGTTCCCGCAACGATGATGCGCCAGAACACGATGAAGCCCGGCGACATGGAGATGAGCTTGCCGAAGATGCCCGTCCAGCCGGCAAGCAACACGGAGAGATGGAGCTGAAGGAAGGCTTTTTTCATGACGAAGGCCGCTCCCGGCGGCGTTTGAGGATCCCGAAGATCCGATCATAGCCTTTTGGATCCGGCCGCAGATGTCCTTCGGCGCCTTGACGCATCGGCGGGCGGTGAGGCGCCGCTTTGCCGAAAGCGAAGCTCGAGAGCGGGATGATCGAAAACGCCGCATTGCAAATGCAACTCGAAACATTGCCGCAGCACGGGATGTATCAGTGTTTTAATTGTGAACGTATGTTCAATAAGGAAAATTCGATTCCAACTTCGTCCAATTGTGTTAAAACATTATTAAAGGAATCGAAAGCGCCGACTTTGGCGAAGGACCAATCGCAAGGCGGCCAACTTCCGAGAGGAGGGTGTATGACCGAAAAAACGAACGGACGTGGAATGTACCCCTGGGGCCGGCTGATTCTCTTCGTGCTCTTCCTCATCTTCCTCGCAGTGGTGCTGAAAGCGATGGGCTGGTGCGTCGGCGGCGTATGCGACGTTGGTCTCGACGCCTTCATGAAGTAGCTCCAATTTTCCAAAGGTCCGCGGCGCGCTTTGAGTGGCTTTGATGCAGGCGCGATGCGCGCTGAGCCGACGGCCCTTTTCTGATCGAAACAACAAAGGCGGCGTTTGGGCAAGTTCCCAAGACGCCGCTTCTCTTTGCCTTGGAAGCCGAATATGCCGAGAAACGCTAGAGCGCCGGCCGCTGCGGCGGTTTCTTCTTTGTCCTCTTCTTCGCCCCCAGCTTGTCCCCGTCTCACAGGTTTTCCGCCGGCCGTGGGCGACTCTCCCCGCATTCTCGTTCTGGGCAGCATGCCGAGCGCGGCATCTTTGGCGGCAGACTGCTACTACGCGCATCCGCGAAACCGGTTCTGGCCGATGGTAGCGGCATGTCTCGGGTTCGAGGCGGCGCTCTCCTATGAAGAGAGGCTCGTTGCATTCACCGCGGCGGGCGTCGCGCTCTGGGACACGATCGAAAGCTGCGAGCGCACGGGGAGTCTCGATTCGTCGATCCTGCGCCCGACGGTGAACAACTTCCCGAAGCTCCTTGGCGAACATCCCACCATCCGCCGCATCTGTTTGAATAGCGGCAAGGCCGCGGAGGTCTGGCGCCGCTACGCCGTTCCGATGCTCGCTAATGACGGCATCAATCCAGATCTGCTGGACGTGAGAGCGCTGCCGTCGACGAGCCCCGCTAATGCGCGAATGCGGCTCGCCGACCTGATTGAGATCTGGCGGCCGGCTTTGGATGTAGTGACGGTTTATTGAGGACCAAATGAGGGGAGTTGTGAGTAGTGGCATCGAACTAAAATTGCTCAGTGCCTAAGAACCACCAGAGCAGGAGAGCAAGATGGCAGAAAAGGAGGAAAGTGTGCTCCAAGAGCTACCTTTGGGAATCACTGGATTCAGCAAGATGCGCAAAGGGAATTTTGTCTACGTTGACAAAACGGATCTCATTGTGCAAATGCTCAGAAGCGCACGCTATACATTTCTTGCACGCCCTAGGCGTTTTGGAAAGTCGTTGCTGGTATCGACTATTGCTGAGATTTTTAGTAGAGGCTCTGCGGCGCTCACTGGGCTCAAGGGCGAGAAACTGTGGTTGGAAGCCGATACATATCCCGTCGTTAGGTTGGATTTTTCGAAAATTGCTGTGTTTGCGAAAGAAGGCGAATTTGTTGAAAACTTTGGGAACTATTTGAAGATAAGACTCGCCCAAGCGGGGGTGGCTTATCCAGCGAACGATCAAGGTGATTTCTACTTTGGCTGGGGTTTGGCGCTCGAAAATTCGCCTCAAGAGGTGGTTGTTCTCATTGACGAGTACGATGCGCCGCTCACTGCTCATCTTCATGAGCCTCACCTTTTTGAGGCGGCGAGAAAGTCACTCGCAAGATTTTTTCTGGAAACAAAGTCTGTTTCAGAGCATATTAGATGTCTCTTTATCACTGGTGTGATGAAGTTTCGGCAGGCTAGTCTCTTTTCTTATTTTAATAACCTCACCGATGTCTCAATGGAGTTGGATTCAGGGGCTCTCCTTGGCTACACTGAAGAGGAAATTTTGGAGTATTTCACACCTTACCTTGAGCGTGCCGCCTCTGCTTTGAATATATCAACTTCAGATGTACTTTCAAAACTAAAAAGCAACTATGACGGCTACAGCTTTGACAATCAAGCTGCTGCACATGTCTATGCGCCCTGGTCTGTTTTGTCATTTCTGAGAAAACCCTCGGAAGGTTTTAGAGATTATTGGTTTGACAGTTCGACAACGTCTTCTTTAGTTGAGAACTACCTTAAACTAAAAGGTTTATTGGCGCCAGAAGAATTCGACGAAGACCATGTTCTCGCGCTAAGCAAGCTTGGCAGCGCCGACCATATCACTCAGATTAACAAATTAGCGTTGCTTACATTTGCTGGGTATCTCACCATTAAGCAGGTAAAGAATGGAAATGCCATACTTGGCTATCCAAATTTGGAAGTGCGTTCCGCATTAGCAAAGCTATACGCGTCAAAATTCTGGTCGGATGATGCTGCCCGTGGCACGCTGTCGGATAATTTTTTTGATGCTCTTGAAGAGAGGAACCCTCAGTTAGTGCTCATTGCTTTGAGAGAAATTATTCACAATCTCAACTATCAAGCTTTCCGGATTACATCTGAAGCCCTTGTTCAGCAGGCTGTGCAGTTGTTTTGTATGGGAGCAGGTAGAGATGTCAGAATAGAGGTGCCGTCGCCTAATGGACGAAGCGATCTTGAACTTGCGCTTGACGATACGGATGTTGTATTTGAATTTAAGTGCGCTCAAAAGACTTCTGATGTCTCTCGACTTCTCAAGGAGGCTCGAGAGCAGATTATTAAACGCGACTATGGCGTATTGAGAAAGGGGCGAGCATTGCTGCGGCTTGCCACTGTGTTCTGCTTGGAAACTCGGCAGTTTGAGGCGCTTGAGGAAGTGCCGAATGCCTTTTCGATAAACGGTGGATAAATCCTAAAAGTCGGATAAGACGTTCACCTTCTCCCTCAAATATGGGAAAAGTCCATGACTCTCATGGACTTTTCTCTTGACTTCAATAGTGTACGTATGATATAATACGGACATTATAGGAGCAAATCATGGGTCGTCCTCTCACTGGAAAGCAACACGTCGGCGAACGCCGCGAAACCCGCCCCAATGGGGATGTCTACGTGTATGAGCGCATCACCGGATACGATCCGAAAACCAAGCGCACGAAGACCCTCTCTACTCACCTGTTGGGAAAAATCCCTGCCGGTTCGACTGAAATGGTCCCGACGCGCCCCAAAAAGTCGAAGACCGAAGTTGCATCGACGCCCGTGCAGGCCACTCGCGCGCATGTTGGTCTTCAGAAAATCCTTGACTGGGCGGGCAAGGAGTCGGGAATAGATGAAGATCTCAAGATGGCCTTCGCTGAAGGGGATGCCTTGAAGCTCGCTTCCATCGCGCGCTATTGGGTCTCCTCTCAGGGCGATACGCTGCCTCGCCTCGAGACTTGGCAGAAGATGAATCCTCTCCCATACCCGTACCCCATCACGAAAGATGTCTACGGGAAGTTGTTCAGTGATGTCGGCCGCATGGAAAATGGGCTTCAGTCCTATTTCAAGTGCCGAGCTGAGCGGGAAGGTTCGGATGGGTTGCTGTTGGCGCTTGACACGACGACGTTTTCAACCTATTCCAAAAATCAAATAGAAGCTAGACAAGGCTTCAACAAAGATGCTGATGGGTTGGATACCATCAAGCTGCTTGTGCTTTACTCGGTCCGCAACCGAGAGCCAATTGCCTTTTCAAAGCAGCCGGGAAATATTCCAGATAAGATTTCTCTCGAAAACGCACTTCATCAACTAAAGCTCCTCGGACTTCCTGCGCCGGTGATTGTGGCGGACAATGGCTTCTACAGCCAGAGCAACATGACGCACGTCGCGCGCGGACATTCGAAGTTCCTGATGCTCGCCAATTCAACGGACAAATGGGTGAGGGAGACGATTGATGATGCACGCGAGGACCTCATGCATTTCGACAACGTCTGCCCCTTTGATCTCTCCATACGCGGCGTGACCCGCACACGCATGCATGAGTTCTCCTTCACTCGACAGCGCACGCGAGGGAATTACCAAAAGGGAGAGACTGAAAGGTTCAGCCGCAGGCTCTATGCGCACGTATTTTTCAAGCCTGAAGCGATTCCTCAACAGGAACGTCGCCTGCTCGAGGAGTTGTGCTCGCTCAAACGGGATCTCGAGGCCGGCGTCGAGGAATTTCGTCCCGCTGCCCAGCGCCAGATTGATCGCTTTCTGCAGGTACACCGCACCGCCAGGAACGTATCCGTGAGCTACAACATGGAGGCGATTACTGAGGCTCGCCGCTACTGGGGGTACTTCGTCCTCGTGAGCAACACGGTCAAGGACGCGTTTGAAGCACTGAAGGACTACCGCGCCCGCGAAAAGATAGAGGAACTGTTCGCGACCTACAAGGAGGACTTTGACGGGCGCAAGCCGAGGACATGGTACCCCGAGAACCTGCATGGGAGGCAGTTCGCACAGTTCGTTGGACTTGGGTACCACTGCTTCCTGACGAAGCGGATTCACGATGTGCGAGACCGCTTGGGTGTCGATACTGACAGAAAGACGCAGGAGGAACTCGCTCTCGAAAAGAAACTCAAGACCTGGATCGAGCAACACTCTCTTGTGCAGATCCTCGACTGGTTCCGCTGCGTCGACTATGTGGAGGCCACGGGGGACAAAAAGGCCATCAAGTGGACGACGGAAATGACCCGTCGCGACAACTTGTTCCTCAAGCTACTCGGCGTGCCTCTTTAGACATTCGTGGGGGCATTAGCCGACTTTTAGGGATAAATATGAAGCGCCGGCGGAGACGCATCTCCTGCCAGCGCTTCAGTACACGTTGACGCAGATTACTTCGCGAGTGCAGCCTTGGCCGCCGCCGCGCCGGCTTCTCGGCCGGAGGCGTAGGCGATCAGAAGGCTCGTGCCCGGTTCATAGACGCGGTTGTAGAAGGAGCCGTTCGCCATTTCGCCCGCGGCCCAGAGGCCCGGGATGGGCTGAAGCGCCGCGTTGAGCACCTGGAAGCCGGGCGACACCATGACGCCGCCGATCGAGCCCGCAAGCACGGGCTGCACGCGGACGGCGAAGTAGGGCGCCTGCGTGAGGGCGGAGAAGTTCGCGGGATCGCGCCCGAAGACCGTGTCCTTGCCGGCAGCGGCGTCGGCATTCATCTTCTCGATCGTCCTCTTGACGCTGCCGATGCGGGAGACGCCCATGCGACGGGCGAGTTCGTCCAAGGTCTCGCCGTGCACCACGCAGTCGAAGCCCAGGTACTTGCGAAGGACCTCGGCCTTCGCGGGGTCGCGGCTGTCGGTGACGAGCCAGGTTTCAAGCTGCTGGCTCATTTCGCTCGTGATGTTGGGGAGGTCCTCCTTCACGAAGCGCTCGCCCTTTTCGTTCAAAAGCGTCGCGCCGGCAAGACCGCGCGGACCCACCATGGCCGCAGCGATTTCGGGGTAGAGCGGAGCGGGCTTCACGCCGATCAACCAGTTGTCGGACGAGGCCTTGGCGCCCACCTGAGCGGCCATATTGAGGCCGTCGCCGGTGTTCGACTTCGCGGCGGCGGAGCGCTCGACGAAGACGGCCCAGCGGGGCTGAAGCTCCGTCACCTTCATGAGGTCGGCGGCGAAGCCGCCGGACGCGAGTACGACGCTCTTCGCGCGGAAGGTGAAGCGGTGCGCGCCGTCGGCGGCGGCAACGCCCGAGATGCGGCCGTCCTCGCCCTTGAGGATCTGCCAGGCGGGCGTGCCCGTGCGGATGACGCCGCCCAGCTTCTTCACGTAGCGCTCGAGCTGCGCGACCTCTTCGGCGCCGGCCGGACGGGAGGCGTCCGCGGTGATGGGAAGAAGCTGATAGGTGCCGATGCCGTCGGCGGCTGCGGCGTTGGCGGAGAACTGCATGCCCACCTTCTTCGTGAGCCAGTCGACCGTATCGGCGCTCTGCTTCACGAGCGCCTCGACCTGCGCGGCGTCGGGAAGGTTCTTGGGGGCGCCCTTCACGGAACGCGCCTGGTCATCGAGCCAGAGCTTGGCGAGGCCCGCAGGATCGGCCGGGATGCCGGAAGCCTTCTGGATGTCCGTGCCGGCAGCCGTCACGACGCCCGCGGAGAGCGCGGCGCTGCCGCCCGTCTGCTCGGCCTTTTCAAGCACGATCACGCGCGCGCCCGATTCGAGCGCAGCCGCAGCGGCCGCGAGACCCGAGGCGCCGCCACCCACGACGACGACGTCGGCTTCAGCGCCTTCGCCCTCGGGGAGCGACGCCGGGTCGACAGCAGCCGCCTCCTTCGTGAAGCGCGCGAGGTCGCCGCCCGCCTTCTGAACGGCCTGGCCCACGGCGCGCAGAAGCGCTTCGGTCGAGCGCGTGGCGCCCGTCACCGTATCGACGGAGAGGTTCTGTTCGGCGACAACCTTCTTGATCACCGACTGCATGGGCGCGTCGGCGATGTAGGGGACTTCCTCGCTCTTCACGACTTCAATCGCTTCGATGCGGTCGGCGGAAAGCGTGGTCTTCACTTCAATGGGGCCGTTCCAAGCAATGGCGCCTTCGATGTATTCGCCGGGCTTCATGGCGCTGTCGGCGGATTCGGCGGCAGCACTGGCGTCTGCAGCAAGGGCCGATCCGCTCAAGAGGGCGACGGCGGCGAACACGGCCGCAGCGCAGGGGCGGCGGGCGGCATGAAGAATTTGCGGCACTTGTGAAATCTCCTTTGGGTCTTTTTCGAGCGTGCGCTTTTTGGCATTCCGGGCGCGGAACTCGATTTCGTCTCTATGCTCCAAAGGATCGCGCGGCGGGCTTAATCGCGCCTGAACCGGCGTCGACCGAGTCCGCCATTCGGGTTGACCCTGTAAAGAAAACTAACTATTCCGGGTATGATCTTTGTCTGCACTTTGAGGGGGCCGCCCATGGGCACGGCTTCTTGAAGAATGCTCAAGAATAATGATGAATCCGCGCGGCTTGAGGCTCGAGCTTCGTGCTGCGCCCAAAGAAGGAAGGAGAATTTCCGATGGCTGATCACGTTCCCCAGCTTGAACCCAAGATGCTTGAGCGCGTCGAGGCGCTGAGCGCTCACCCCGCCGTGAAGGCCGCGCTCGACGTCTGCGCCGAAGAAGTCGAACGCGCGATGGCCGAGCAGATCCGCATCTCCGAAACGGAATCTCCGACCTTTGCTGAAAAGAACCGCGGCGAGCTCATCATGAGCCTCCTGCGCGAATACGGCCTCACGGACGTCGTGATGGATGAGTCGGGCAACGTGGTCGGCCGCCGTCCCGGCACGGGCTCGGGCCCGGTGCTTGCGATCGCCGCCCACCTCGACACGGTCTTCCCGGCCGGCACGAACCTCAAGGTGACGAAGGAAGGCGCCCTCTACCGCGGTCCCGGCATCGGCGACAACGCCTCGGGTCTGCGCAGCATGCTGCAGGTTCTGCGCGCCCTCAACCGCGCTGAAATCGCCACAACGGGCGACATCCTCTTCGTCGGCACGGTCGGCGAAGAAGGCAACGGCGACATCCGCGGCGCCAAGGCGCTCTTCGACGGCTCGCGTCAGATCGACGGCTTCATCGCCCTCGACATGGCCGACGTGAACACGGTCCAGAACGGCGCCACGGGCGCCCACCGCTGGCGCGTCGCCATCGAAGGCACGGGCGGCCACTCCTACCTCGACTACGGCATGGTTCCCTCGGCCATTCACGCCATGGGCCGCGCCCTCAACATCATCGCCGACTTCGATCCTCCCTATGATCCGAAGACCACCTTCACGGTCGGCACGATCAAGGGCGGCACGACCGTCAACACCATCGCCGCGCGCTGCGAAGTCGACGTCGACATGCGCTCCGTCAACCTCACCGAGCTCGACAACCTCGAAAAGAAGATGCTCGACGCCTTCCGCGTCGGCGTTGAACTCGAGAACAAGCGCTGGCCGAAGGCGGGCGAAGACCGTCAGCTGAAGCTCGTCCTCACGCAGATCGGCAACCGACCGGCCGGCATGCAGCCCGACGACTGCCCGACCGTTCAGGCCGCGCTCTGCGCCATGAAGCACATGAACCTCGAGGTGAAGCAGTGCCGTCCGTCCTCGACCGACGCCAACAAGCCCATCTCGATCGGCGTTCCCTCCGTCTGCATCGGCACGGGCGGCGTGACGCACAACGAACACTCCCTCAAGGAGTTCTTCGATTCGACCGACATGGAAAAGGGCCCGCAGCTCGCGCTTCTCACGACGCTCGCCCTGGTCGGCATCGAAGGCGAAAGCGCCGCGATGCTCCCGAAGCTCGCGTAATCTGAAGCTTCGGCAAGCCGCTGCGCTCTCTGACGCGGCGGCTTGAAGAACCGCTCAAGGGAAACGGCCCGCATCCATTCGAATGCGGGCCGTTTTCTCATCTCAGAGGGCTGGGCGCCTGAAGCCGGATTCGTCCGGCCTCAGGCGCTCTCGCATCAGAATCTTCAGAGGAGATGCTTGCCGCTGCGGGATTCGGAGGCCTTCACCTTGGCGGTCTCGACCGGCACGACGTCGAAGCCGACGACGCGGTGGCCGTTCACCTGCGTGTAGAGCCAGAGATCCATCAGGGCGCCCGGAACCGCGCCCTTGGCAAGGTCCTTCGCCTTGAAGGTGAAGACGACGTCTTCGAAGCCGTCCTTATTGACGTCATTGAATTCCATCGACTGCGCGGGCGCGAAGGCGGTGAACTTGCGCGTGGAGTTGAGCTGGTTGGCGCTCATGCCCGCGCGCGTGGCGTCCTTGTTGGCGCCCTTCACTTCGTGCGTCTTGCTCCCGAGCAGCGCAAAGGAGATGAGATCTTCGCTGTCGGCCTTGACGACGTCGGCGAGGATCTTCACCTGCATCGGCATCAGACGGGCGTTTTCGGCGCGCATGACTTCGAGCACCTCGTCGTAGGCCTTCTGGTTGTAGTCGTGCAGGAACTTCGTGCGGGCTTCACCCTTCAGGGCGGCGGCTTCCTTCGTCACGTCGGCGCGGGTCTTGAGGAACTTCGCTTCTTCAGCGCGGATCAGCTTCGAGCGGGCGTCGATCTCGCCGCCGCGCAGGTAGTCGATCGCGTTCGTGCCTGCGCTGAAGACGCTGTGCGGCGTGAATTCGGCGCGGAAGTCGAACATTGAGGGCGTGCCTGCGAAGTGCTCCTTCGTGGCGGTGATGCCGTCAACGAAGGCCGTGCCCGAAGCGGGGCCTGCGAGCGGGTAGAGCGGCACGAAGACCGACTGGCAGGGACGGCCGAGCGTCTTCCAGGCTTCAGTGAGCGTGGGATCCGCCGTCAGGTTGTAGACGATCGAGTCGTGCGAGGTGGTGCGGCAGATGCCTTCGGAGGCGCTGTGGTAGAGCGCCTGTTCTTCGCCGATGTAGTCCTCGTGCTGGCGCAGGAACTCCATCGCGTCCTTGACGCCCAACTTGCGGTCGAGCTTCACGCTGTACGGGAAGGTTTCAGGATCGTTGTATTCGGTGCCCGTCAGGAACTTCCAGGCGATCACGTTGCGGTTGGCGTTCCAGCGCTCGGCGCGGATGCTCTCGGGCGCCACGATCTTGCGCCAGTTGAAGATCGGGTCCTTCGGATCATGGCGGCCGTCCTTGTTCGCGCGCTCGACTTGATTGGGCTCGATCTTCCAGGTTTCCTTGTCGGTGAGGTCGACCTTGTCCATCATGAAGACGTTCGGGATGTAGACCACTTCGTCGTCCTTGATCTTGCGGGCGGCCCAAGAGTTGCCCTGGTGGATCGCGAGCTGCCAGGCTTCCTTCGCGTCGACGAAGGTGTAGGTGCGTCCGTCGTGGAAGTAGCCGTATTCCTTGAGGAGCTCGGTGGCGATTTCGACGGCTTCCGCGGCCGAATGCGCGCGTTCGGCGACCAGGCGTCGGATGCCGTAGCCGATGCCGCCGTCCTTCACTTCCATGCGGTCGGCGTCGAAGATTTCGCCGCACCAGTTGGTGGCGACCACGACGCCTGCGTCGTTGAAGAAGCCGTCGGCGAAGGACGCGCCGTCGGGCACGAACGTCTGCGTCCAGTAGAAGCCAAGCGTTTCCTCAACCTGCGGGATTTCCGCGGCGAACTTCTCGAACTTGATCATTTCGCCCTTCTTGTGCTTGGCGGGCGCGATGTAGTGCTGCATGTTGAAGAGCCGCCCGCCGTTGTCTTCGTTGTGCGCGACGATAATGCTGCCGGTTTCGGAGACGGCCTTGCCGACGACGAGCGTGCTGCAGGCCTGGGCCGTGCCGAAGGCGGCGGTGAGGGCCGCGGCGGCGAGAAGCGATTGGGCGAAGATCTTCATGGTGGTTCCTTTGTGGTCTTGTTGTGATTTTCGGGCAGTGGTTCGGAAGATCCCTGCGGCTGCCTGACGGGTTCTCGATGCCGGCAGATGGTCCTTCTGCTGAAGCGGGAGAGGCACGGCGGTTGAGGGTAACCGGGCTTCTGCCCAGCGCGTAAGCGCGAAAACCCTTGAGTACAAGCGCTTCTCGGGTTTGTCGGCATCGGGAAAACGCGCAGACATGCAATCAAACAGCGTTTTTCGCCGCTGAGGAGCGTCCGAAGCGTGTTGTATTCACGACGAGGCGGCGTTTTTGGACGGAAGACGTTCGTTTTCCCCAACGTTCTGCCGCGCGGATTCTGCGGCAGACGCCTGCAAACCGCTAAAATCAGCCCATCTCAACTCCTAAATCACGACGCATCATCATGACCAAAGAAGACGCGCAGAAGAAAGCCAAGCGGGGCGCATCCGTCCTGACGCTGGAAGCTGTAACGACGGTGAAGGGCATTGAAGGTCCAGCGGCCAAGCCAAAGAAAAGAGCCTCACCCAAAAAGACGTCTTCAAAGAAGAAGGTCGTGAAGCCCAAGGCGCCGGAAGCAGTTGAAGCGCTTGAGGCTTCCGCCGCACCTGCCGCAGCCGATGCCGCTCAAGCTTCTGAAGTCTCTGAAGTTCCTCAGGCGGCGCCTTCCGAACCTGCCGCTCCTGCTCCGCGCCGCGCCCGCCGATCCGGCATCCGCGCTGACGCGGTCATCCGCGCCCGCAGCCGCAAGGCCGAGGAAACCACTCCCGAAGCTGCAGCGGAAGCGCTTGAAGCCTTCGACGACGCCTATCCGCTGCCCGTCTTCGAACCCGCACCCGATCCGAACGCGCCCCGCACGGGTCCCGCGAAGCTCCCTGATCTCCCCCTGATCGAGCAGCTCGAGGCCGAGCAGCTCCTCAACCGTCCCAAGAAGAAGGCAAAGAAGCGCCCGGCTCCGGCAGGCACCGCCCTCGCGCAGCGCCTCTCGGGGCTCGTGAAGGAGTCGCTCGCGGAAGCCTCCGACCATCTCCTCGGCCGCACGAGCCCGGAATTCATGCTCGTACCCCTCAACCCCGTGCGCGTCATCGTGGCGCTCTCGGGCGGGCGCGACTCGATGGCGCTCCTCGACGTGGCCGCCCGCATCGCGGCCGACAAGAAGCAGCAGCTCATCGCAGAGCTCAGAGCCGTCTACGTCCACCACGGGCTCGAGCGCGAGGCCGATGCCTGGGAAGAGCACTGCAGGAAGGAGTGCGAGAAGCGCAAGGTCCTCTTCGAGTGCTTGCGCGTGCGCGTGCCGCTTTCGGGCGACGGCACCGAAGCCGCCGCCCGCGAAGTGCGCTACCGCGCACTCGCCCAATACGCCATCAAGACGGGCTGCAGCATCATCATGACGGCGCACCACGAGGACGACCGCATTGAAACGTTCCTTCTGCAGTGGATGCGGGGCGCCGGCCTCGAAGGGCTCGCGGCCTTCCCGGAAGTGCGCGAGCTCGCTGCGCCCTCGATGGAGGACGCGCAGGCCGTGCAGGCGCGAAAGCAGGTGTTTCTGCTCCGCCCCTGGCTCTCGGTGCTGCGCCGCGACATCGAGCGCTACGTGAAGAACCGCCGCATCGCCTATGTCGACGACCCGTCGAACAAGAACCCCAAGTACGCGCGCAACCGCGTTCGCCGCGACATCATTCCGCAACTCGAAGACATGCGCCCGGGCTTCCGCGCGAGCGCCGCGCGCTCCGTGGGGCTGATCGGCGAAGCGCTTGAGGTCCTGAAGAGCGTCGCCCGCTCGGACTTGGACGCCTGCCGGTCTGAGGCGGTGGAAGGAGGCCTTTCCGTCTACCGGCTTCTTGAGCTCATCCCAGCGCGTCAGGCCTGGTGCATGCGCGCGTGGCTCTCCGCTTCCGGGCTCCGGCCGCTCTCGAAGGCGAGGCTCGACGATCTTCTGCGGCAAGTGCGCGAGACGCATTCGGACGCCACGTTCTCCTTCCGCGTGCAGCGAAAGGAAATCCGCCGCTGGGGGTCGGACCTCATCGTGCGCGATGCGCAAAGCCGCCGGGGCGACGTCAATCGCGACGCTGCGGTGACGCCGGTCAAAGGCGCCGGCGAAATACCGCTCCCGCAGTGGGGCGGCGCGATTGCGCTCATCCCCTGCCGAGGGAATGAAGACGGCATCGCCCGGTCGCGCTTGACGAAAGCGGGCGCGAAGCTCGAAGTCCGAACCACCGTGGGGTCGGTGAAGATGAAGCTCTGGGCGCTGCGGCCCGCGAAGCCTCTTAAGGACCTCTATGCCCAGGCGGGGATTCCCGCCTACGTGCGGGTCGACATGCCCAAGCTCTGGCTCAACGGCGAAATCCTCTTTGCCGCCGGCCTCGGCATGGACGCGCGCTTTGCGGACGACCCCGCCAAGCACCCCGACCGCGTGAAGTTCTTGTGGCGCCCGGACAGCTCGCTCTGGGATGCGCGTCCGATGCCCAACTACGCCGAGCTCCCCGACGCCGAAAGAAGAAAGCGCGAGGAGCACGTCCGCGAGGCGGCCAAGGAGTCGCTCCGCCTCCGCGATGCGGCCGTCCGCGGCCTCTACTACGGTGCCGACCGCTGATTCGAGGAGAGGGAGAAGATGACTGACCGCGCCGATCAGCTGGAGGTCCTCCGCTACTGGGAGGAAATCGAGCTCCTCACGCCGCCCGAATACCGCAACGCCGACAGCGAGCGCCGCTACTTCTGCGAATGGAAGGCCGGCCGCATGACCGCGCGCGAGCGAGAAGTCGTGGAGCGCTGGCAGGGCGAGCGGTGGACGAAGCCCTTCGAATTTCCCGAGCGCCTGCCGCGCGGCATGGTGCTCGACTACATGCCGGTCTTCACGGTGTATTTGGGGATCCTTCCGAAGAAGGACGTCTACGACCGCCTGCTCACCGAAATCCGCGCGTCTGCGGCCTGGGAGGGCAAGCGCTCCGGGCGGGACGCCCCGGAGCTCGATTCTCAGAGCGAGCCCCCAGCCTGGATGAACGAGTTCTTCGGGAGCTCTGCTTCGAGCGACGCGGAGCTCCGCGGCACCACCGTGCTCGCGACCTTTGCGCTCAATCCCTGGGGCAAGTACATCGACCAGAGCTTCAAGGTGTCTAGATTCGTGGGCGCGCTCACCTATCTGAGGGGCGTCCGATCCGTTCAGTTCGCGCCCGATGAGCATCTCGAGATTGACATGCCGGCCGGGACGACGGCGAGCGCGGCGAAGCTCGCCCGCATGTTCGAGGCCTGCGCCGCTCAGGTGCTTCATCAGGAAGCGAAGGATGAGGGCACCTTCATCGCGATCGAGCGCTTCAAGCAGGATCCGCCGGCGCCCGTCATCCGCCGCGGGCGCGAAGTGCGCCGCGAGGGCGACGACGATTGGATTCGCCTCAATGACCCGCACCCGGAAGCTCTGCCCGTCCCAGAGGGCTTCATCATGGATCTCAGCCGCAGCCTCTCGCGCGCGGCGGGCTTTGACGACGATCTGCCGCTTACAGTGTCGGTCTCCGTGCGCCTCTGCCGCCCCAACGAAAAGCGCCTGCCCGACGAAACGATGTTCATGGAGAGCTTCTTCATCGACGACATTCGTCAGGCGCGGGCGCAGCTTGAGAGAGCGGGCGCCATGCCCTTCGGCGCGCCGGACTTCGCCCACTACGCCGCCATGACGGGCGCCCGCGGCGACGCCTCGATCGAATGCTCGGTCGACCCCGACGCTGCCGCACCTGCCGATTCGGAAGCCTTTGCCCGGCCGATCGGCGCACCCTTGGCGAGGCTCCTCGCGCTCGGCGCCGACGAAAACCTGCCGCGCGTCGACTTCCTGAAGAGCCCGGAGGTGGTGGCGGACCTCGTCTCTCCGCAGTCGATGCCTCGCGGCCGCTGGCCCTCGAACATTTCTCAGCACCTCTACCTCTGTCAGCAGGCGGCGCTGTCGGCCATTCTGCGCATGGGGCCCGACCAGGAAAAAGGCTTCGGGCCGCTCCTTTCTGTCAACGGCCCCCCGGGAACGGGCAAGAGCTGGCTCGTGCGCGAGCTCACCGCCGAAATCGTGGTGCGCCGCGCGAGGAAAATCGCCGCGAAGGCCTCGTCGCGCGAGGTGTTCGCCGAGGAGCGGACCGTGGAGATCGCGCTCTCGGGCGATCGGACGGAGTCCTTCACGCCGTTTGCCGAAGACGTCATTAAGGATTCGCTGATTCTTCTCGCCTCCAACAACAATGCGGCGCTGCGCAACATCACGGACGCGATGCCGCGCAGCTACGGGCGGCGTCCCAACATCCGCGACGCCCGCACCGGGGGCGAACGCCCGGCCTTCTCCTACTGGCGCGACTGCGCGCTGGGCGTCATGGCTTCGATTGCGGATACCTTCCTGCCGAAGGCGGAAGATCAGGGCTACGTCGAAGGCCGGGCGGCGCTCCGCATCCAGCAGAGAAAGGCTCTGGCCGCGAGCTGCTCCTTGGAAGAGCTTCGCATGGAGATGCTCAAGCGCGTGCCGAAGGCCGATGCCGTCTGGGGGCTTACCGCCGCCGTGCTCGGCAGCCGCCGCAACTGCCAGTTCTTCGCAAAGACCGTGCTGGGCGCGGGCGGCAGAAACTCATTCGGGTCGCAGATGCCCAATCAGCTGGACGACTGGGTGCGCGGGTGCGAATTCAACTACGAGTCGCCCGAAACCGCCTGGGTGCGCGCGAAGGAGGCGTTCTTGAAGCTCGACATGCAGGTGTCCGAGCGCATCGCCCGCATGACGGAGCTTGCCGCCCGCACGAAGCCCGCGGCCTTCGAGACGCCGATTCTCGAGGACCCGCAGCTTCACAAGCATTCGCTCTGGGTCGACGAGGAGTTTGAGAACCTCCGCTCCGAGCTCTTCGAAGCGGCCATGACGCTTCACGCGGCGACTCTCGGCGCGCAGGCCGACATCGCCAAGAAGGGCTTCCGTGCGGCAGGCATGTATCTTCTCGACGGCCTCGCCGGGCGCTTCAATTCGGGCGAGGCGATCGACGTCTTCGAATTCATCAGCTTCCTGACGCCCATCATCGCGACGACGCTCGCGAGCACTTCGAGGTTCTTGAGCGGCGTCAAGTCCGGGCAGCTCGCCTGGGTGGTGATCGACGAGGCAAGTCAGGCAACGGCCCACGCGGCCGCAGGCATCCTCAACCGCGCCGCGCGCGCGGTGGTGCTCGGCGACCCTCGACAGCTGATGCCTGTGGTGTCGATTCCGAAGCCCTTGAACGACTTCCTGCGCGCGAGGCGCCCGTCTGTGTCCGATGCCTGGTCGCCGCACGTGAATTCCTTGCAGTCCTTGGTCGACCTCACGATGGAGCTGGGCACCCGCATCCACGACCCAGTGACGGGAGCAGACGTATGGACGGGAATGCCGCTCCGCACCCACAGGCGCTGCCAGAGCCCGATGTTCGACATCGCCAACACGCTCTCCTACGGCGGCCAGATGGTGCAAATGACGCCGGTCCCCGAAGACGGTCCCATCGAGCAGAGCTGCTGGATCGACATCATGGGGAGCTCCTACGAGCCTCCGGTGAGGAAGAACGCCGAAGGCCGCACGGTGATGACGGTGAAGACCGACCCGAAGGTGATCCGCGAGGAGCTCGCGTGGCTGCGCAACTTCCTGCGCATTATGAAGACCAACCCGAAGTTCGTCGGGTGCCGGGCCTGCGTGCTCTCGCCCTTCCGAAGCGTTGCGGATGCCGCGGCCAAGGTGATCCGCGAGGCGGGCCTCTCCGGAGCGGCCGCCGCCCAGGCGGGCTTTGAAGTGCGCTCCGGCACCGTGCACGCCTTCCAGGGCCAGGAAGCGGACCTCGTGATCCTCGTGCTCGGCTCCATTCCGAGCCTGAAGGGCCGCGGGCAGCGCCGGTGGGCGGCGATGCCGGCCAACCTCATCAACGTGGCGGTGACCCGTGCGAGAGGGGCGCTCATCGTAGTGGGCGACTGGGCGGAGTGGACGATCGAGCCCACCTTTGCGCTGCTCGCGAAGTCGCTCGAGCGCCGCAGGGTCGAGGTGGCGCCCAACGCCGTGGTGTTCGAGTCCGACAGGGTGGTCGAGCAGGCGTCGCTCTTCGATGCGCCGGGGGCAGCTCCTGCTCCGGCTGAAGGCGCCTGACGCTTCGCCGGCAGCCCGACGAAGAATGGCCGCAGACCTCTCAAGCGGAGGCTGCGGCCTTGTGCTGTTTGGTCGTGGTGATCAACCGAAGATCTTCATCCAGAGCCAGCCTGGGATGCCCCAGATCACGAGGAAGACGATCGCCATGGCGAGGAGCTGCACGATGTGGCTCTTCGAGATGGCGAGGACCACGGGGCCGATGCCGTCCCAGACCTTGAAGAGGAGGAAGAGCGAGACGACGGCCCAGATGATGGCGAGCACGACGGAGAAGAACGTGAACATGGCGGTGGGACTCCTGAGGGAGAGGAATGCATCGACCGGAGGGCGGCGCTTCTGAGTGCTGACGCAGCGCTTGCGGAAGCCTGCGGGCGCTCGGCCGGCAGATGTATAGAATCGGTCTTTGCGTCGAATTCTAGGGCGGTGCAATTACCGCCTGCTTATTTTTTTCCTTTTGGGAGCCTCTCATGCCGCAGTACGACTTGGTCATTCCGTCTGGAGAAGCGATTCTTGTGGACCGCGCCACGGGCGCTCGTCTGCGGCTTTCGTCGGAATCGGGTGCATTGAAGCTGGGCGCCGTGACATTCGACCTTGCGTTTGCGCCGGCGCCCGACGGCGGGCAGGCTCGTGAATCCCTGGAAGATCAAGACGCTCTCGGACAGCCGAAGGCTTCTCAGCAGCCGGAAGTTTCCACAGCCTCTGCAGAAGCCGCAGAGGCTGTTTCGGCCGCGCACCCGTCTTGGGATGCTCTGGAGGACAAGAGCGTGACGCGTTCCGCGCTGCCGGACGACCCTGCGCTCGAAGCGTTTGCCCGCATGCAGATGCTTCCGCCCGGGTTCGGCGTCAATCCGGCCGAAGCCTTTCTCTCGCCCGCGGAATCTGCCCCGGCGCCGGAACCTGCTGCCAACGCATCCAAGAGCAGCCGCGGGGCGCTGCGGGTGCTCGACGCTCCGCTTGAGGGCCTGACGAGCGAAGAGTTCGAGAAGACTTTGGAGACGCTCGCCGCCCGCGGGACGGAAATGGAGCGCGAAATCGAGTTTCTGAAGGAGATCGATGCCGAGCCCGAAGACATCACGGAATTGAGCGAAGCGCTCAAGGAGGAGGAATCGCGCTTTGCCGCCGTTTCAGAGCGCTTCACCGACTGGCAGCGCCTGCAGCGCCGCGTCGACGAGGAGCGCGGCGCCTGATCGAAGAACTTCAGAAGATCGCCGTGAGGATCATCATCCAGATGGGAAGCATCACGGCGGAAAGGAGCGTCGTCGACGCCACGCAGGTCGTCGCGTATTCGACGTCGGCGTGATGGTAGCGCGCGAGCACGGCGATCTGCGTGATGCAGGGGAGCGCCGCCTGGATCACGTAGGTCTTGGCGTAGAGCTCCGGAATCTCGATCGGCAGCAGCATGATGAAGGCGAGGCAGACGAGCGGGCTCACGGCGAAGCGGCCGACCAAGGCAACAAGCAGGTCCTTCGAGAAGCGGATGTTGTGGATCCCGATGCGGTAGATCATGAGGCCGATGAAGACCAAGGCGAGCGGCGTCGTGATGCCGCCCATGTACTTCGCCGCGCTCATGATGGGCGCGGGCATCCGCCAGTCGATGAGAAGCAGGATGATGGCGAGCAGGAACCCGCAGAGCGGGGGCGAGAAGACGCGCTTCACGGTCGTAAGCGACAGCACCTTCGGAAGCTTCTTCTTGTCGTTCACGGCGCCGTCGATCGCCTCGAGATAGTTCCCCATCGTCCAGAAGAAGGTCGTGTTGGCGAAGAAGTAGAGAAGCGTCGGGATGACCGCTTCGTCGCCGAAGAGCGCAATTGAGACCGGCAGCCCGATGAACATGTTGTTCGACGCCGTGTAGGCCGACGAGAAGACGCCCGAATGCACGCGCTCGATGCGGAAGATCTTCGCCGCCGCCCGGCTCGTGAAGAAGACGAGCCACATCGAGAGGAACGGAATCACCATGGGGCCCGCGAGCGCGAGGAGCTCGTCGTGGGTCATGCGCTCGGAGACGCTCGCGAAGAGGTAGCAGGGCAGCGACAGAAAGGTGACGAGGCGAGCGATGAGCTGCTGCGAATTGAGGTCGTACCAGCCGCGCGAGGCCGTGTAGTAGCCCGCCCCAGCAAGGAGCGACATGGTGAGGACGCAGCCGAGAGAATTGAGAAAGGCTTCAAGCATGGAGACACCGAACTCTGAAACGACATACCTCGAAAGTCTAGGCCTGCCGGGAAAGCGCCGCTTCGACCTGGCGCAAGAGGATGATTGATTGTGTTAAGCCGAAAAGAAGAACGGGCCGCATCTCGCAAAGGAGACGCAGCCCGGCGGTTCGGCAAAGAAGGACGAATCAGAACTTCAATTCGTCGCCGTGCGAGAGCTTCATGCGGATCTTGAGCCAGAGCGAGATCAGGACTAGCACGACGCTTGAACCAACGAAGACCATGCTCACGGTTTGGGTGACTTCGCCCATGGCGGTGATGGGCGCGATCAGGCCGCCGCCAACGAAGCCGATCGAGCCGATGACGGCGGCGGCGAACCCCGCGCGCTGGCGGTGGAGCGTAAGCGCAGCCGTCATGGCGGCAGGAAGCGTGAGGCCCAAAGACGCCATGAGGAGGAAGTAGCAGGGGAGCAGCGCCCAGATGGGGAGCTTCAGCATGAAGGCGGCAGCGACCAGAGTCGAGCAGACGAGCATTCCGGCTGCGCCGATGCCGACGGCCTTGAGAGGCGCCAAGCGCGAGCTCGTGGTGGCGCCAGCGGTGATGCCGAGGGCGAGAAGCCCGAACGTGAGACCGTAGACTTCGGGCGAAAGGCCGAAGTGCATGCGGAAGACGAAGGGCGACGAGGAGATGTGGCCGAAGAGGATCCCGGACGCGAAGAGCTGCTGGAGCACAATCCCGCAGAAGACCGGATCGGAGAAGAGCTTTCCCGTACTCTCGCGGATGCTTTCGCGCTTTTGGTCCGTCTTCGCCGACTTCGCCTTCGGGAGCGTCTCGACGAATCCAAAGACCGTGACGGCGATGAGCGCCGCGCCGCAGACGAAGAGAATCCAGAAGATGCCGCGCCAGCCGACGAGGTCGGCGACGAGGGCGCCCAGCATCGGCGCTGTAATGGGGGCGATGCCCTGGATCGCGCCCATCACGCCCATGAAGCTGCCCAACTCGCGCCCCGTGTAGCGGTCGGCCGCGATGGAGCGCGAGAGCACGATGGCGCCCGAGGCCCCAAGGCCCTCAAGAAAGCGCATGACGAGAAAGAGCCGGATGTCGGAGGCGGCGGCCGCAGCGGCGGTCGTGACGGCGAAGAGCACGAGGCACCAGAGAAGCGGTCCCTTGCGGCCCCGGCGGTCGGAGACCGGCCCCACGAAGAGCTGGCCGGCCGCGAGCCCCCACATGACGGTCGAGATGCCGAGCTGCACCATGGCGGGCGACGTCTGGAAGTCGGACGTCTGTTCGGGCAGCGTCGGCAGATAGAAGTCCGTGACGAAGGGGCCGAAGGCGGCGAGGACGGCAAGGAAGATGAGAAGGAAAATTCGGCTGTTGGCGTGTGCGGGCATGGTTTGTCGGCTAAATGTTTTCCGGCCGTTTATTCTAAGGGTAAATTCTTATGGCGTATTGAGCCAGAACAGAAGCCTGATTTCGTGCACGCCGCCCGCAGCCTGCACGGATTGGCGGTTAAGCCTCGGTTTGCGCTAAAGTTTCGGCTCTCCATTCCAAATTCAAGCTCGAGGCCAGATGTCCAATTTCGAAATGCCTGAAGACGTTGTTTCCGAAGAACCGTCCAACCGCGTGAATCTGCGGGTGCAGCGCTCGGGCCGCCCCGTCGGCGCCCGCCGCAAGGAGATTCTGCAGACGGTCACGAAGCTCCTCGAGGATCCGCAGTGCGACCGCATCACGACGGCGCTCATCGCTAAGAAATTGAAGCTCTCCGAGGCGGCGCTCTACAGAAGCTTCCCTTCGAAGAGCGCGATGTTCGAGGGGCTCCTCGCCTTCATCGAATCGAGCCTGCTCGGCCTCTACGGACAGATCCGAGATCAGGAGATGCCGCACATGAAGAAGGCGGTGACGATGGCGGTAGTGATCCTGCAGTTCGCCGACGCCAATCCCGGGCTCACCCGCCTCATGACGGGCCAGGTGCTCATGAAGGAGGATCGGGCGCTTACCGAACGCCTCGTGCATTTGTTCGACTCGCTTGAGACGGGAATCCGCCAGGAGATGAAGGAAGCCGTGCTCGCCCGCGAGATCCCGGCAGACTACGACGCTCGGGGCCGCGCCGACTTGGTGATGAGCTGGGTGCTCGGCCGCCTGCAGCGCTTCGTCATGTCGGGCTTCGCGCTGCGCGCGGGCGACATTACGTCGGTCACGCTCGACCCGCTCGTGAGGCCCTGATTCAGCGCAAACTCTTGAGGTAGCAGACATCCATGGCATTCTCACTTTGGCTTGCATTCTTCGGCGCGAGTCTGCTGCTTGCGATTGCGCCCGGTCCCGACAATCTCTTCGTTCTCATGCAGTCGGCCGTCTTCGGCGTGAGGGCGGGGCTTCTCGTGGTGCTCGGCCTCGCGACGGGGCTTCTTCTCCAGACGCTTGCGGCCGCGTTGGGGCTCGCCGCCGTGGTGGCCGCCGTGCCGGCGCTCTTCTGGGCCATCAAGTGCCTGGGCGCGGCCTACCTTCTCTGGCTCGCCTGGGGCGCCTGGACGCATGCCAAGGATGCCGCGCACGGGCATGATCCGGTGAAGCTCACGGGCGTCGCCCTCTGGCGCCGCGGGGTCGTGATGAACATTACCAACCCCAAGGTGCAGATCTTCTTTCTCGCGTTCTTTCCGCAGTTCGTGCCCGCGGGCGTTACGGGCTGGGCGCTCGTGGTCCAGATGGTGATTCAGGGGATTACGTTCCTTCTCGCCACGGCGATCGTCTTCGGCGGCATCGCCTGGGGCGCGGGGGCCCTGGCCGACCGTCTGAGAAGCCCGAGGTTCCAGGAGATCCTCAACCGCGTCTCGGCGGTGATCTTCGTGGGGCTCGCGGCCTTCACGATTCTCTCTTGACGCCGTACTGAGGCACCCTCCGGCGGCTCCTCGAGCCGCACTTCAAGCATAAGAAAGCCCGCCGGGAGCAGCTCCCCGCGGGCTGTCGTCTATTGCAGCGGCTCTCAGAATCAAGCCTTGCGCTTGTCGAGGCCGAGTTCGGACATGATGGTGGCCGAGATTTCCTCAATCGACTTCGTGGTCGAATTGAGCCAGCGGATGCCTTCGCGGTGCATGAGGCTTTCTGCGTCGTTGATTTCCTGCTGGCAGTTGGAGAGGCTTGCGTAGCGGCTCCCCGGACGGCGCTCGTTGCGGATCTCGGACAAGCGCTCCGGCGCGATCGAGAGGCCGAAGAGCTTATTGCGCAGCGGCAAGAGCGCTTCGGGGAGCGTGCCGCGGTCGAAGTCTTCCGGAATGAGCGGATAGTTGGCGACCTTGATGCCGAACTGCATGGCGAGGAAGAGCGAGGTCGGGGTCTTGCCCGAGCGCGAGACGCCCACGAGGATCACGTCGGCTTCGTCGAGGCCGCGGTTCGTCTGGCCGTCGTCGTGCTGCAGCGTGTAGTCGATCGCGGCGATTCGCTTCTGGTACTTCTCGTCGTCGCGGATGCGGTGGGTCTGTCCGATGCTGTGCTCGCTCTTCATTCCGAGCTCGGTTTCGAGGGGCCCAACGAACTTTCGGAAGAGGTCGATGATGTGGCCGCTCACGAGTTCGTTGAACGTGCGCATGATCTCGGGCTCGACGAAGGTCGTGAAGATGATCGGGCGCAGGCCGTCTTCAAGCTCGACCGCATTGATGCGGCGGGCCGTGTCGACGGCCTTTTCAACCGTGTTCACGAACGGAATGCGCGTCTGGTGGTAGTGCAGGTCCGGGAACTGGGCGAGGATGGAGTGCGCGAGCGTCTCGGCCGTAATGGCGGTGCCGTCGCTCACGATGAAGATCTGGCGGGTCTTGTTGGCCTTTTCCGTGTCGGTCATCTTGTAAACCTGAGGTGAGAAGGACTGAAGTATGAAGAGTCGAAAGATTCTACCCCGCGTATTCGCGCGATTGTTGATGCACTTCAGAGAAAACGATGCAGGGGAGGCTACCAAGGGGGCCCCGGGCCCGAGTAGAATGCGCATGTTTTCTAAACAAGCGCCCGCCCAAGAGAGCAAGAAAGACTTGTTCAGCGGGCGATCAGAGGATAAAAATGGTACAGGGTCGTTACGTTTTCCCCTTTAGTCAGCTTCGTATGACGGACGTTGACCGCGTCGGCGGCAAGAACGCCTCTCTGGGCGAGCTGTTGAGCCAGCTGACGAGCGCGGGCATCCGCGTTCCGGACGGTTTCGCCACCACGGCCGAGGCCTTCCGCCTCTTCCTTAAGGAAGGCGGCCTCGAAGACCGCATTCATGCGCGTCTCGCGAAGCTCGATGTTGACGACGTGAAGGCCCTGGCGGCCGCCGGCGCCGAAATCCGCGGCTGGATTGAGGAAGCTCCCTTCCCCGCCGAACTCGAAAAGGAAATCCGCGAGTTCTACGAGTGGCTCCGCGAAGGCCGCGACATCTCCGTCGCCGTCCGCTCGTCGGCCACCGCCGAAGACCTTCCGGACGCCTCGTTCGCCGGCCAGCAGGAAACCGTTCTGAACGTCTGCGGCATCGACGCCGTTCTGCGCCACATGAAGGAAGTGTTCGCGTCGCTCTACAACGACCGCGCCATCTCCTACCGCGTCCACAAGGGATTCACGCATGCTGAAGTGGCCCTCTCCGCGGGCGTGCAGCGCATGTGCCGCTCCGACAAGGGCGCCGCCGGCGTGATGTTCACCCTCGACACGGAATCGGGCTTCGACCAGGTGGTCTTCATCACCGCCTCCTACGGCCTCGGCGAAACCGTCGTTCAGGGCGCTGTCAACCCCGACGAGTTCTACGTCTTCAAGCCGACGCTCGATGCCGGCAAGTACCCGATCATCCGCAAGACGCTCGGCTCCAAGCTCATCCGCATGGAATTCGAAACCGACGCCTCCGCCGGCCGCACGGTCCGCACGGTCGACGTCGACCCCGAAGACCGCCGCCGCTTCGCCATCACCGACGAAGACGTAATTGAGCTCGCCAAGTTCGCCCGCATCATCGAGAAGCACTACGGCCGCCCGATGGACATCGAATGGGGCAAGGACGGCACCGACGGCAAGATCTACATCCTGCAGGCCCGTCCGGAAACCGTGAAGAGCCAGCAGAAGTCCGTTGAAGTCCAGACGAAGTACTCGCTCGGCTCCAAGGGCCGCCTCCTCGCCCAGGGCCGCGCCATCGGCCAGAAGATCGGCCAGGGCTCGGTGCGCATCGTTCAGAGCGCCGCCGAAATGGACCGCGTCCTTGAAGGCGACGTCCTCGTCACCGACATGACCGACCCCAACTGGGAGCCGGTGATGAAGCGCGCTAGCGCCATCGTCACGAACCGCGGCGGCCGCACCTGCCACGCCGCCATCATCGCGCGCGAACTCGGCATCCCGGCCGTGGTCGGCTGCGGCGATGCCACCGAACGCCTCATGGAAGGCGACAAGGTGACGGTCTCCTGCGCTGAAGGCGACACGGGCAACATCTACGAAGGCCTCCTCGAGATCAAGACCGAGGAAGTCGTCCGCGGCGCGCTCCCCGAAATCCCCGTCAAGATCATGATGAACGTCGGCAACCCGCAGCTCGCGTTCGACTTCCAGTCGATCCCGAACAAGGGCGTGGGCCTCGCTCGCCTCGAGTTCATCATCAACAACAACATCGGCATCCACCCGAAGGTTGTTCTCGAGTACCCGAACGTTCCGGGCGAACTCCGCGACGCCGTCGAACGCCTCTCCGCGGGCTATCCGTCCGCCAAGGCCTTCTTCGAGCGCAAGATCGCCGAAGGCGTTGCCACGATCGCCGCTGCCTTCTATCCGAAGAAGGTCATCGTCCGCCTCTCCGACTTCAAGTCCAACGAGTACCGCAAGCTGATCGGCGGCGCCAACTACGAGCCGGTTGAAGAAAACCCGATGCTCGGCTTCCGCGGCGCCTCGCGCTACATCGCCAATTCGTTTGCCGAGTGCTTCGCGATGGAATGCCGCGCCATGAAGTTCGTCCGCGACGAAATGGGCCTCACCAACGTCGAGCTGATGATTCCGTTCGTCCGCACGGTCGATGAAGCCCGCCGCGTCACGGAAATCATGGAATCCCACGGCCTGAAGCGCGGCGTCAACGGCCTGCGCCTCAACATGATGTGCGAAATCCCGAGCAACGCGCTCCTCGCCGAGCAGTTCCTCGAGTACTTCGACGGCTTCTCGATCGGCTCCAACGACATGACGCAGCTTGCGCTCGGCCTCGACCGCGACTCCGGCCTCGTTGCCGCCACGTTCGACGAACGCAACCCGGCCGTGAAGGCTCTCCTCTCGATGGCGATCCGCGCCTGCCGCGCCAAGGGCAAGTACGTCGGCATCTGCGGCCAGGGCCCGTCCGACCATCCGGACCTCGCCAAGTGGCTCATGGACGAAGGGATCGAATCGATTTCGCTCAACCCCGACACGGTGGTCGACACCTGGCGCCGCCTCGCCCGCGGCTGATCCGTTGGGACGCTGAAGCGCTCTCGGGATGCACGGCCCTGAGTGCTTGAGATAAAGCTTAAAACCCCTCGATGCCTTTCCGGTTCGAGGGGTTTTGCTTTGCGCAGAGGCTGAGCAGAGGTGATGCAAAGGCGTCTCATTCGCATGAAGTCTCATTTTTGCGTTATTCCAAAAACAGCAAACGTCAAATCTGAGACTAAACCGGTGCAATCTTGAAGAGGCGCCGCGGGCAAATCCGCTTCAGCGCCGGGGCTTCCGGCGGCTACGCTTGAATCAAAGATCTGTCGTGGGCGGCGAGACGCAGGCCGTCATCAAGGGCGCGTTCGAAGCCGGCAAGCACTATTACGCCCGCATCTCTCCTCTCTACGCCCGCTTCGTGTTCCTGCCGCTCAATCAGGAGGAGCTCGCCAAGGACGGCGTGAAGGACGAAATCCGCCGCAGCAAGCTCATGGAGCTCAACCAGTCCGGCCTGGAATGGTCCGAGGCCAATAAGGACGACATGAGCGAAAAGCTCGTCAAGGGTCTCGAGGACTTCAACGAGCGCGTTGAGAAAGGCAAGAAGGTCCGCATCTTCCACCCGGAAGACAGCATCGCCCGAGCTGCTCTGATGCGGCGCATTGCGGCGGCGGGCCCTCGGACTCAGCTGATGCGGGCTGGAAACAGATCCGCACCAAACCGAACAACTCCTCATTCGAGGTCAATATATCCGCGTGCTAGACTGAATTCCAAACTAAGCCGTGGCGCTCCCGGGCGAGGACATTCGTTCGAGCTCGGGACGACATGTCCATCTGACGCGGCCGGCCTGCCGGCGACGTCAGGAACATCGAAGGGCTTCAAATGTTTTCTGTTTCGCCTCCCATCGCCTGGCTCATCGCCGGCATCGCAGTTCTCGGCGCCGAGATCTTCCTCAGCACCGCCTATCTCCTTGCCGTCGCCGCCGCCTTCGGCGCCACGGCGCTCGCCGCCGCCCTGGGGCTCGACTTCACGATGCAGCTCGTGGTCTGCGCGGTGATTCTCGCGGGCGGGTGCCTTTCCGTCATCGCCGTCCGCAGGAAGCACGCCGGCAGAAAGGACGCGTCGTCCGAACTCCAGCACCTCGACAACGGGCAGTGGGTGCGCGTCGACACGGTGTGCAGCGACGGGCTTGCCGTCGTGCAGTACCGCGGCGCCCCCTGGATCGCCCGGCCCGACGGCGACGAGCCGCTCACCCCCGGCCGCTGGACCATCGCCCGCGTCGACGGCACGCAGCTCGTGCTCGGTCGCCGCTTCTGACCTTCACGCTCATTCTTTTCGGAGCCCCATATGCCCATTGAAATCACGGGATTCCTCATCCTCGCCGTCATCATCGTCCTGGTGGCGCTCGTCTTCGCGAGCCAGGGCATCAAGGTCGTGCCGCAGCAGACGGCGTGGGTGGTTGAGCGCCTCGGCAAGTTCCATGCCGTGCTGAGCCCGGGCCTCAACTTCATCATCCCCTTCATCGATCGCGTGGCCTACCGCCATTCCTTGAAGGAAATTCCGCTCGACACGCCGAGCCAGGTCTGCATCACGCGCGACAACACGCAGCTCACCGTCGACGGCGTGCTCTTCTTCCAGGTGACGGACCCGCAGCGCGCTAGCTACGGCACCTCCAACTACATCATCGCCATCACGCAGCTCGCTCAGACGACGCTCCGAAGCGTCGTGGGCAAGATGGAGCTCGACAAAACCTTTGAAGAGCGCGACCTCATCAACAAGTCCGTCGTCTCCGCGATCGACGAGGCGGCGCTCAACTGGGGCGTGAAGGTTCTCCGCTATGAGATCAAGGACCTGACGCCGCCCGCGGTTATTCTGCAGGCGATGCAGCAGCAGATCACGGCCGAGCGCGAAAAGCGCGCCGTCGTGGCGGCTTCCGAAGGCCGCAAGCTCGAGCAGATCAACCTCGCTACGGGCGCCCGCGAAGCCGCAATCGCGCAGTCCGAAGGCGACAAGCAGGCCGAGATCAACAAAGCCGAAGGCCAGGCGGCAGCCACGCTCGCCATCGCGACGGCGACGGCCGAGGCGCTGCGCCGCATTGCCGCCGCCACGCAGGAGCCCGGCGGCACGACTGCCGTGAATCTGCAGGTGGCTGAAAAGTACGTGGCCGCCTTCGGCGAGCTCGCGCGCACGAACAATACGCTCATCGTTCCGGGCAACATGGGCGATCTTTCAACCATGATCACGTCGGCGATGAAGATCGTCGAGGGCGCAAAGACGGGCGAAGCCGTGAAGGAAACGGCGAAGCTCGTGAAGTAATCGCGCTTGGCGAAGCCGCAGCTTTAGAAAATCGAAGGCCTCCAGGGTTCATCCTTGGAGGCCTTCTTCGTGCGGTGCGCGCCCGTGCATTCGACAATCAGCGCGGGCGCGGAGCATTTAGTTAGAAGCGGAAGTCGCGTTCGCCCTCGGCGATGCGCTCGAGGCGCTTCACGCTTGCGTTGCGGAACTTCTCGTTCTTCACCTTCGGGAGCTCGAGCTTGATCACCTGCTCGCCCTCGATGCGGGTCTTCGGCGACGCGTAGTCGCAGATGTACTCCTTCATCGTGAGGATGGCGTTCGCCTGGCAGTAGTCGGCGATGGCGCCGTTCTTCGCGAACTCCATGAAGCGGTCGCCCGTGCGGCCAGCGCGGTAGCAGGCCGTGCAGAAGCTCGGCAGGTACTGGTTTTCGAGGAGCCAGCGGACGACTTCGTCGAGCGTGCGGCGGTCGCTCGTTTCGAACTGAGCGGAGTTTTCGACGTCCTTGATGTCGACCACGGTGTAGCCGCCCACCGACGTGCGCGAACCGCCCGAAATCTGCGAGATGCCGAGCTTCAGGGCTTCAGCGCGGATGCGGGCGCTTTCGCGCGTCGACATGATCATGCCGGTGTAGGGAACGGCGAGGCGGATGAGCGCGACGATCTTCAGGAAGATCTCGTCGGGCACGGCGTTGCTGAAGGTGTTCGGATCGATGTCGTCGGCCGGGCAGATGCGCGGCACCGAGATCGTGTGGGGACCGACGCCCCAGACGGCTTCCAGGTGCTCGGCGTGCATGAGAAGCCCCACGAAGTCGTACTTGTAGAGCGTGAGGCCGAAGAGAACGCCGAGGCCCACGTCGTCGATGCCGCCTTCCATGGCGCGGTCGTGGGCTTCCGTGTGCCAGGCGTAGTCGGCCTTCGGTCCCTTCGGATGGAGCTTCTTGTATTCGTCCGGGTGATAGGTTTCCTGGAAGAGCTGGTACGTGCCGATTTCGGCTTCGTGGAGCTTGCGGTAGTTCTCAACCGTCGTCGCGGCGATGTTGACGTTCAAGCGGCGGATCTGGCCGTTCTTGTGCTTGATCGAGTAGATCGTCTTGATGGACTCGAGGATGTACTCGATCGGGTTGTACTTCGGATGTTCGCCCGCTTCGAGAAGGAGGCGCTTGTGGCCGAGGTCCTGCAGCGCGATCACTTCGCGGGTGATGTCTTCCTGCGTGAGCTTCTTGCGGACGATGTTCTTGTTCTTCGCGTGGTACGGGCAGTAGGTGCACGTGTTCACGCAGTAGTTGGACAGGTAGAGCGGAGCGAAGAGAACGATGCGGTTGCCGTAGATCTTCTCCTTCACGCTGCGGGCGATGGCGAGGATGCGTTCGTTGCAGTCCTCGAGGTCGCAGAAGAGAAGCACGGCGGCTTCGCGGTGGGTGAGGCCCTTGGCCGTGGCGGCCTTTTCAATCAGGGACTCGATCAGCGGACGGTCGGACTTGTGTTCTTCGGCCCACTTGAGGGTGTCTTCGATTTCCTCGCGGTTGATGAACTCGTCCGCGCGGCGGGATTTGGGATCGTACATAGGAGAAATTTTGTGAAGCGTTGGACCGGCGTTGTCTTTCTTCCTTGAAGCGCCGGCCCGGTTGGGGCGTCTTGTAGCGAGCGCCATGGCTTTGTCGAATGGCGTCATGATAAACGTTCGAGCCCCCCTTCGGATTTACCTAGGCTTAATCACTCAGAAGTATTGGATCCTCATCAAAGATCGGCCGCTTTGCGAAGCGCTGCCGCACAGCTCAGCGATGCTTCTCTGCGGCCGGAGCCGCCTTCTTCTCCTCAGGCTCCTTGCGCTCATCGCGTTCATCGTGAGCGTCGCCCGCCACATGCTTTCGGCTCGATGCCGCGCCCCGGAGGCTTCTCATGCGCCCGAGCACGTCGCCCGCGGCGGAGGCTGCATAGGCAAAGCCTGAAGCCGTGAAGGCGGCGAGCACCCAGATGGAGGCGCCCGCGCCGATGAGCGTGCCCAAGAAGCCCGCCAGCATCGGGAAGACGGATTTGCCCGCGTTGAGCGCCGTGATGCGAAGCCCGATGGCTTCGCCGATGCGGTTCGGAGGCGCAAAGAGGTAAACGAGCGACATCATGTTGGGCAGCGACGCGCCGAGACCGAGCCCTTCGATGAAGGCTGCCCCCATGAGCGCTCGGGGGTCGTGCGTAAGCGGCATGAGCGCGAAGGCGAGCGCTGCAAGAAAGAGCGAGAGCACGATCATGTGCCACTCGCGCACGTAGCGAAGAAGTATCGGCGTGCAGAAGCGCACGATGAAGGTGGCAGAAGCGAAGCTGCCTAGCACCCAGCCGATTTCAGAGGGCGAAAGCCCCACGCTGTCGGCGTAGATCGGGATAAGGAGGTTGCCAACCTCCCAGGCGATCGAAATCATGACCGAGGCGATCAGAACTGCGCGCATCGGAGGATCGCGCAGGAAGTCCATGGCCGATCCCTTTTCAGGCGCCTTTTTGCCGGCGCCGGTCTTCTCTGCGTTCCCAGCAGCTTTGGCGGCGGACCGGGGTGCCGCGTCGAGGATCCTCCGCATTCCGGGGAGCATGAGCGCGAGCGACAACACCGCCGGGAGCACGACCGCCCAGGCGTAGACCGATGCGTAGGAAAAGTGCTCGATCATGTAGCCCGCCGCCACGGGCGAGGCGAGATTGCTCGAAGCGGTCGTCAAGGAGAGCGCCGTGAAGGCGAGCTGCCGGGTTTGGGGCGTGCTCACGTCGCCCGCGAGCCGTTGCACGACGACGTTCGTGAGCATGAAGGAGAAGCCCGTGAGGGTGGCCGCGGCAAAGAGCGTGATGATGCCGAACTTGGCTGCCGGCAGCAGAATGGCGACCGAGCCCGCGAGCATCATGCCGATGCGCGCGCCCATGAGGGGGCCTCTGGGGCCGCCGCGGTCGAGCCAGCGCCCCGAGGGAATCGCGAAGCACATGGGCCCCAACGAAATGGAGGCGAGCATGGCGCCCACCCAGAACGAAGACGCTCCCGAATTGATCGCGTCGAGCGTGGCCGTGAAGCGCATCCCGGTCGACGAGAGATGCATGGCGAGCGTGATCGCCAAGACCTTTAGGAGCGAGAGGACGGGAGCGTTGGACATAGGCTGGAAGCACTTCGGCGACGGAGGCCTCGCGCGGCTTTTCAGCAGGGCTCGAGAAAGACGCCTGACTCTAATGGCCGAAAAATGCAAGTCGAATGTTGTGGTCGCGTCACAGTATTAACGCGGACTAAATGCAACAAGATGTTTCTAAAGATACAATTTTGATGCAATGTTTTCAACTGTGCGCCAAAATGCATTCTTCCTTCACGAACCCGCGCGGCGCTTGAATTCACAGTCTATGAAAACGGCGAACGTATTGTGCCGCAGGGGAATTGGGGCGGAATCCTGCTTACGGTCAGTTGCAAATTCATTGTACTCCCGCAGGGGTAGAGCCCTTTCTAAAACAATCCCTGAGCCGCACAATACGCCAAGGAAGCGGCGCAGACGGCTCCAGCGGTCTCCTTGATAGTGTTTGCAGCGAAAGCGAGCAGAATTGAGGAGGACGTCTAAAGGGCCGTCCGTCCTAGAAATGAAGGACTGAGATCTTTTCTTCCCGATCCGGCATGGCGACAAAGAGCGTCAGCCGGATAGAGACGGTTCCGCACGGGGGTGTGAGTGGACCGAAAACTTGGACAGTCTTGAGGGGAGAGTCCCTTCAAGGCAATATGCCGGCGGCTCAAGGGGAGCCGGTTGGGCAAATTACGGAGCGAAAAAAATGGAAATGATTCATGAAGGCAGCAGCCAGAACCTGCGTCCCGCGAAGAAGACGGGCGTCATCAGCTGCCGACTGCCGAGCGAACTCAAGGCTGCGGCTGAAGTGCTCGCCAAGGACAACGGCGTGCTTCTCTCGCATCTTCTGCGTGAATTCCTCGAAGAAACGGTCAAGCAGGACGATCCGTACTGGTGGCGCAATCACGAGAAGGTTCAGCAGAAGGCCGAGTAATCGAACGGGAGCGTGAAGCTCACCGCCGATGCTTTAAGCGCGATTCTGAACCCGCTCTCGCGGGCAGCGGGAAAAACCGGTGCATGGACTTCCAGCATTTGAGGGAGTCCGCACCGGTTTTTCCGCATTTGCTATTGGCGTTTGTTCTCCTCCCCTTCGGCCTATGCCGCGCATCTGCCGGGCGCCATAATGGAATGAAGGGCGATGCGCTCGAACGAGGAGGCTCTCCGGCTTTCGGCGCGCAGAAAAAAGCCCGATCGAAGCGGAGCGGCACCTTTGCGGCTGCCGTCCGCACAAGAAGTCCCCTTTAGCGGAGGAGAGAGAATCCATGGCCGTCATCAAGATCAAGACGAAGATTGAGCTTACCGAGAAGGAGCTCGCAGGTTTTCAGAGCGCGCTTGAAAAGCTCGGCATCGAGCCCGAAGAGGCCGTGAAGCTCTTCTTTGAAGAGGCGCTCAAGCTCCTCGTCGAAAAGTATTCGAGCGAGAAGAAGGCCGCAAAAGCGGATAAGCCCAAGAAGGCCGAAAAGCCGGTCAAGGCAGAGAAGACGGAGAAGGCCGAGAAGACAGCAAAGGCCGAAAAGCCCGCCAAGGGTGAAAAGGCCGCGAAGCCCTCGAAGGCCGTGAAGAACGCCGTCAAGCCTGTCAAGCCCGCGAAGGCGGCGCCCAAGGCGGAGGCGAAGCCCGCCGAGAAGAAGCCGGCAGCCAAGAAGCCAGCCCCCAAGAAGGCGGTGAAGGCGCCCGCCGAGGCGGCTCCTGCCGCGGAAGACAAGCCTGAAGCCGCGCCCGCGGCTGCGGCGGAGGCGCCCAAGGCCTGATAGGCATCGCCAGGCTCTCATGCACCAAGGCCAGCCGGATGGAGGATCGCACTCCGTCCGAGCCGGCTTTTCTCTTGGCCCAAGATGTTTGCAGGCATTTCAGCAGAAGCGTTCTGAAGCGATTTTTTGGAGCGCTTTGGCGGCGCTTACCCATAAAATAACGGCCGATGCCGCAGGCCGGGACGGCTCCTTGATTGCAGCGGCTTGTTTTGCCGAACCGCCACAGCCCCCGGCCTGATTTTCGGCTTGTGTGGCGCCGATGATGGAAGTTCTTTGAATGGCGCCGTTCTCAGAAGCGTTGTGAAGGATCCATCAGCGTGCGCACAAACCTGCCGTTTTTTCAACTGCCGCTGCGGCTCTCTGCCGCGCTTCTCTGCACGCTTGGGATACTGCTCTATGCGGGCGCCCTGCGCGCGGAGGGCTTTTCCGTCACGGTCGAGGGGCTCGAGGGGGCTCTCAAGGAAAACGTCGACGCGCAGCTTGCCTCCATGGGGATTCAGTCCATCACGGTGCAGGGGCGCTACCGCTCGCGCGTGAGAAGCGGCATCCGCACGGGCCTGAGGGCTTTGGGCTACTACGACCCGCAGCTCAAGTTCATCTGGGGGCCGCAGCCTAAGGAAGGCTCCGATGAACGGCGCGAGCTCAAGGTGGTCGTGACCCCGGGCGAGCCCGTCAAGGTGACGAAGGCGACGCTCGAATTGAAGGGCGACGCCGAGAGCGACCCCGACTTCGATGCGCTGCGAAAGAATCTTCCGCAGGCGGGAGCGGTGCTCAACCACGGCGACTACGAGGCCTTCAAGAAGTCCGTTCAGAGTCTCGCCACCCGCAAGGGCTACTTCCAGGGGAAGTTCGTGAGGAACCAGTTGGGCGTCTCGCGCGACCGCCGCGAAGCCTACTGGGACTTGGTCTACGATTCCGGTCCCCGCTGGCACTTCGGCTCCGTTTCGTTTGCAGGGAGCCAGATCGACGACGACATGCTCCAGCCCCTCGTGCCCTTCGCGCCGGGCGAACCCTATGCCGCGCCGCAGTTGGCGGAGCTCAACGAAAACCTCGCCGATACGGGCTGGTTCAGCTCGGCCGTGGTGGCGCCCGACTTTAAGCACGCGGACGTCGAGAACCACGTCGTGCCGATGGCGGGGGCGCTCACTCCGCGAAAGGGCAACATCGCCGAAACGGGCGTCGGGTATTCGACCGACGCGGGTCCGCGCTTCACGGGAAAGCTCGAGAAGCCCTGGGTGAATTCGCGCGGGCACAGCCTGTCGCTCTCGTCGGCCTTGTCGGGAAAGGAACAGACGTTCGACGCGAGCTACAAGATGCCGCTGCAGCAGAGTCCGCTTGAAGAATTCTGGCTCGCTCAGGGCGGCGTCAAGCACACGGACCTGAACGATACGAAGTCGATGCAGGCGTCGCTCGCCGGCACCCGCTACTGGAACATGGAGAACGGCTGGCAGCGCTCCGTGGGGCTCCACTGGATGGTCGACAACTTCACGCAGGGCACGGTCGACAACACGACGATGCTCATCTATCCGTCCATTTCCTTCAACCGCACACGATCGAAGGGCGGCGTCATGCCCACCTGGGGCGACTCGCAGCGCTATTCCCTCGACATCGCCCGCAAGATGTGGGGGTCGGACGTCGACTTCTGGGCCTTCAACGCGCAGGGGACGATGATCCGCACGCTCGCCTCCCGCCACCGCTTTGTTGGCCGCTACGCCTTCGGCTGGATTTCGACCTCGGACTTCGACAAGGTGCCGCCGGACCTGCGATTCTTCGCGGGCGGCGACAGAAGCGTGCGTGGCTACGACTACAAGTCGCTCTCTCCCAAGGATGATTCGGGGGAACTGCGCGGCGGCCAGAGGCTTTTGACGGCTTCGATCGAATACCAGTTCAACGTGAAGGGCCCCTGGTGGGGTGCGGCCTTCGTCGACATGGGCGAAGCGGTCGACAGCTTCGACTCGACCCGCTTCAAGACGGGCGTGGGCGTGGGCGTCCGCTGGCAGTCGCCCGTGGGCCCGGTGAAGCTCGACATCGCCCGCCCCGTGGGCGACCCCGACCACAAGGGCTTTGCCTTCTACATCGGCCTCGGACCGGAGCTTTGATTGATGACGGAAAAGAACGCGAAGAATCAGGCGGCCGGTGCTGCGCCCGAGAAACCCTCGCAGAAGAAGCGCCTGCCGCTCGCTCTGAGGGGTGCGCTCTGGACGATCACCGGCGTCGCGGGCATCACGGCGGCTGCCGCGGGAGGCGCCGCCTGGCTAGTCGGCACCGAGTCTGGGCGCTCGACCGCGCTCGCCGCCGCCGTGCGGTGGGTGCCGGGCTTTTCCGCGCAATCGGTCTCGGGCCCCTGGGACGATCTGACGATTTCCGGGATCGCATGGCAGTCGCCGGGGATCACCGCCGCTGTCGGTGAAGCGCGGCTCGGCTGGGACTGGCGAGCGCTTTTCGACAACTCCGTGCATTTCTCGAAGCTCGAGCTCGAGGGCGTCGACGTCAAGGTCGACACCAAGGCCTTGCCGGTCTCAGAACCCGCCGCGGAGGAAGCTTCGAGCGGCCCCGTGGATCTTCATCTCCCCGTGACTGCGGCGCTCGACAAGCTTTCGCTCAGCCGCGTCAAGGCGGAGGTCGACGGGATGACTGTTGACCTCGAGGGATTTCAAACGTCCGCGCAGCTCGCCGACGGCGCGCTGACGGTGCCGGCGGCATCTTGGGAAAAGCTCGTGGCCGACCTGAGCGCGGCAGCAGACGTGAAGATTGCTTCGGACGCCTTCAGGATGGGCGCCGTCAAGTACACGGGGACTGCGGCCGAGCTCTCGACGGCAGTCTTTGCGGGCGGCCGGGTGGATCTGGTTCAGGCACCGCCTCAGGCAGAAGTTCAGGCAAAGGCCGAGGCGCCGCAGTCGGCGACTTCGGCAGAAGACAATCCATCAGCTGCAGCGAAAGAAGTGAGTGTGAGCACTTCCTCCGCCGTGCCTGCTGCGCAGGATGAATCCTCCGTGAAGCTCGTTCAGGGCTTCGCGCAGATGCTCGACGACCTGATGAAGAAGCCCTTCATCGAGTCGCTTCCCGCCGTGACGCTGCCGCTCGACGTCAAGCTCGCATCTCTTGAAATAACCAACTGGGCGGTGACGGGTCTCTCGCCCGATGCCTCTCAGAAGTCCGCGTCGAAGGTTGAGTCTTCGCAAGCCTCCGAGACTCAGAACTTGGCCGAGGCGCCTCAGCCGCTCCCCGGACTCGCTCCCCTGACGCTCCACCGCATTGGTCTTTCCGGTGTGGAAGCGCTCGCTTCGGGTGCGGTCACGGTGGGGGGCCTTGAGGTGGATTCTTCGACCGGCAGGCTTTCCGCCAATGCGGAGGTCGGGCTTTCGGGCGCGTGGCCGGTGAAGCTTCACCTTGAGGCGGAAGCCGATGCCGAACCGTGGTCGAAGCGCTTCGGGCTCCTCGTGAAGCATCCGCAGACGAAGGTCTCGTTCGATCTCACGGGCGAGGTCGCAGGCAAGCTCATGCTCACAGGTTCGACATTGGGGGCGCTCGACGCATCGTTCTCGGCAGCGGCCGACCCGTCGAAGCCTTATCTGCCCTTCGACATCAGCTTCTCGGCGCCCGAACTCCTCGTTCCCGGCGTCGTGACTGAAGAGAAGAACGCTTCTTCAGCAGGGAAATTAGAGGAAGCGAGCACTCACTCTCAATCGGCGGATGACGTTCAGGCCGTGCAGACGGCCGCGGCTGCCGCGCAGAAGCAGCATGCGGAGAAGGCGCCCGCCAAGACCCAGGCCAAACCTCAGACCGCAGCAGCGTCGAAGATTCAGGGCGCGGTGCAGAAGCCCGCCGACGGCAAGACTGCAGCCGCTTCCACCGCTACCGGGGCCGTCGAAGCGGCCGATGGTCAGCAGGCTGCCAACGCCGCCGACATCCTGATGCGCTCGGCCTGGACGATCCGCGGGCTCGAGTTCAAGGCCTCGGGCGACGCGCGAAACTACTCTGCGACGCTCGTCGGTCAGCCCGAAGTCTCGGCGCCCCAGGCGCTCATCGCAGGCCGAAGCGAATTCAAGGGCGTGATCGACGCCGCGCTCTCGGGCACGCTCGAGGGCGCCCGGATCGACCGCTTCACGGCGGAGCTCCCGTTCGGGCGTCTCGCGGCTTCGGGCGCTGCGGGTTGGGCGAAGGACCTCTCCTGGCAGGCCACCCTCAAGGTGGACGGCGTCGACCTCAAGGGGTGGGCGACCACTTTCCCTCTGAAGCTTGAGGCGGAAGCCTCGGGCTCGGGGACGCTTACGACGGCCGGGCGCTTCGCGTTCGCCTCGAAGAGCAGGCTCAAGGGCGAAATCGCCGATCAGAAGGCGCCGCTTGAATTCCGGCTCGCAGCGGCGGGCGCGGACGGCGTCAACTGGAAGGTGGACGACCTCTATCTCCTCGTCGGCAAGAACTCGATTCAATCGTCGGGCGAGATCGAAGAGCTCCGCGGCGTGAAGTTCGACATGACGCTTGACATCCCGGGGCTTCTCAACACGATCCCGGGTCTGCGCGGGCGCGCCGACGGCAACATTCATCTCGACGGGAGCCTCGCGAACCCCGTGATGTTCGCGGACGTGCGGGCCGAGCAACTGGCGTTCCAGGACGTCTTCTCGCTCAAGAAGTTCCGCATCTTCGCGGATCTCCGAAATTCCCCGAACCCGGAGGGCGACGTTGCGCGCCTGGGGCTCAAGAACTTCACGAAGTTCACGATGCCGCCCGAGCGCGGCAGAGGCCGGGCGGCGGAAAACCGCCCGCCCAAGGCGGCACCCAAGGCTGAGCCCAAGAAGGCGCCCGGCGCCGGCGACATGCCGCCGCCTCCGATGAAGAAGGGAAAGCTTCAGCCTCCGAAGCCCGGCAGCTCCTTCGAGGAAAAGTTCAACTTCATCGTGCAGTCGCTCTCTGAGGGCGAATTCGTGGGCAAGTTCCTCGTGAACCTCACGGGGCTCTCTGCGCCCGGCGTCGACATCCCGAAGCTCGAAGCCGGTATTCAGGGGCGCGAAGCCGAGCACGCTCTGAAGCTCTCTATCGAGGGCGATCCGGTGAACGGAGCCCTCGCTCTGACGGGCGGCTTCTCGCGCGATACGCTCGACTGGAAGGGAAAACTCACGCACGCGTCCTTCTCGACGCCTGCGGGCGTCTGGAGCAACGCTTCGCCCGCCGACATCGACTGGAGCACCGCGAAGACGCAGGCGGTCATTGCGGGCCACTGCTGGTACCACACGGACGCCGAGATCTGCGCCCCGAAGCCCCTCATTCTCGGGCGGAGCGGCGAGGCGGAGCTGCGGCTTACGAGGCTCTCCATGTCGGTGCTGAAGCCCTATCTGCGCAAGAAGAGCGACCGACTCGAAGGCGCGCTCACAGGCGGCGTCAAGCTCAAGTGGGACCTCGACAAGGGCAAGATGCCCGTCGGCATGGCGGATCTGAACGGCGACGGCCTACACTATTCGACCCGCTGGCAGGGCGTGCGCTTCCCCGTGGAGTTGGAGCGCCTGCGGATGCACGCGCTCTTGTCCGAAAAGCGCCTCGCGCTCGCCTGGATGATCAAGCCCAAGGGCAACGGCAGCGCCTGGGGGCAGGTGGGCGTGATCGATCCCATGATGAAGCGCGAGCTTAAAGGCCATTTCGGCCTCAGCGAGGTGACGCCGTCTCTCATTCAGCCCTTCCTCTCGAAGGGCGAAAAGGCCGAAGGCGTTCTGAACGCCGACCTGCGCGCGGGCGGTACGCTCGCCGCGCCTGAACTCTACGGGCGCCTCGCGCTTGGAGACGTCGTGGTGAACGCCGACTTCGTGCCGGTCGACATGGAGCCCTCAGCCGTTGAGCTCAAGTTCAACGGCCGGTCGTCGACCCTTTCGGGCGCGATCAAAACGCTCGCCAACATGACCGACCGCGAAAACTCGAAGGAGCGCACGCCTCAGACGGTGACGCTTTCGGGCGGCGCCTCCTGGGAGAACCTCGCCGACTGGAAGGCCTCGATCAACGTGAAGACCGAGGGCTTGAGGCTCACTCTGCCGCCTTCGATCAAGGTCGACGTCAAGGCCGACGTGATGGCCGAGGCTGGCCCCAAGGCCGCGTCTGCGAAGGGGACGGTGGAGATTCCGTCCGCTTCGATCGAGATCGAGGAACTGCCGGCGTCCGCCGTCTCCGTCTCGGACGATCAGGTGATGCTCGACGCCGACATGAAGCCCATCGCCGAGAGGGCCGAAAGCATGCCCGTGCGCGCCGACGTCGACATCGTGATCGGTGAATCCGAAAAGGGCGTGCGCGTCAAGGCCTACGGGCTCAACGCCGCGCTCTCCGGCCGGCTCAAATTCATGATGGACCAGGGTCGCATGGGCCTCATCGGCGACATGAAGGTGCCGAACGGGCGCTTCCGCGCCTACGGGCAGGACCTCATCATCCAGACGGGCAATTTCCTCTTTTCGGGGCCGATGGCGAATCCGACGATCCGCCTCGAAGCCATCCGCAACCCGGAAGCTACGCAGGACGACGTGACGGCGGGCATCCGCGTGACGGGCACAGCCGAAGAACCCGTGGTGGAGCTCTTCTCGACGCCGGCGATGTCGGACGAACAGGCGCTCTCCTACCTCCTTCGAGGCGAAGGGCTCGGGTCTTCGGAAGGGAGCAGCTCGGCCATGATGACGAGCATGCTGATCGGCCTCGGGACCTCCCAGGGCGGCGGCATTCTCTCCGAGATCGGCGACGCCGTGGGGCTCTCCGGGGTCGGCATCGACACGACGGGCACGGGCGACTCGCAGCAGGTGGTGGTGTCGGCCTATCTGCTGCCCGGCCTGCAGGTGAAGTACGGCGTGGGGATCTTCGATTCGCTCGCCACCATCACGCTGCGCTATAGACTCATGCCCAAGCTCTACCTCGAGGCCGTCTCGGGCGTGGATCAGGCGCTCGATCTTCTCTATCGGTTCGAGTTCTGAGGACAATGAAATGAAGCGGGCCGCCGGTTGAATGCCGGCGGCCCGTTTGCTATGGAATCTGTGAAGTCGTGCGGCTTAAAGCGCTTCGACGCCTACTGCAGCGCGCGGTGAACGCCCGCCTGGCTGCGGAGCGCTTCGACTTCGGCCCTCGTGCGGTCGAGCTCGAGCTGAGCTCTTTCGCTCGAAAGCTCCGACCGGGCCTTGGCGTCCGAGACGGTGCTGTCGACTTGGGCGCGGCGCTCGGCGACGTCGAGCTCCTTCATCTGAAGCTCCAATGCTCGGACCTTGTCTTCGTAGGCGTCGAGCTTGGCTTGGCGCGCAGCCTTGTCGCGGGCGGCCTTCGCCTGCTGCTGGGCTTTCGCGCGGACGGCGGCTTCGGCCTTCTTTTCGGCGGCAGCTTGGGCGGCGGCCTGAGCGGCGAGGCGGGCGGCTTCCTTCTGGCGGGCGATTTCCTGCTGCTCGCGCGCAGCGGCGTCAATCGACTGCAGGTTGTACTCGAACTGGTCGGGACTGATGTCGGCGACGCTGGGCGGCAGCGTCGACGTGGCGGTGTAGGGCGCCGCAACGGCAGCCGCAGCGGCGGCGGAGGCGAAAACGGCGGCCAAAGCGGAGCGGATCAGCATGGCGAATCTCCTTCAATCAATCGGTTCAGCGGCCGCACCCGTAGGGGTTGTTCGGCTGAATGCGGGCTTCGTTGGGCCGCGGTGAGACCATCACGGCCGTGCCGGTGCGGAATTCGCAGGGGCGGCCCACCTGGGCGCTCTGCATGACTTTCCCCGAGGCGGTGCGAAAGACAATCTGAACGCCGTCCGTGTAGCTCATGGACGACCCGCCCACGGCGCCGCCCGCGAGGCCGCCCAGCGCGCCGCCCGCGAGGCCACCCATCACGCGCGCCGAGGTTGAGTGATTGTTGTGGTTGCCGATCGCCGCACCGGCAATAGCGCCGAGAATGGCGCCCGTCGTCTGAGCGGTGCTGCGGTTCTCGCTGTTGGGAACGGCTACGCGAGCGGAATTGACGGCGATGATCTGAACCGTGTTGACTTCCTGCATCTGGTTCACCTGGCCGGCGTAGTATGTGTCGGCGCGGTAGTACGTGCCGTCGTTCACGCAGCCGGAAAGCGTGAGCGCGGAAGCGAGGGCAAGGGCGATGATCGATGCGGTCTTCTTCATTCTTTTGGTCCAATGGGTGGGTATCAGGCGCAGGGCTGGGCTTTGCGAGCGCGGCTTCGGGCGTCCTTTCTGTTCTACACTCCAACAATAGCGCAGGACGGATTGAACAACTGTTCAGGATTTCTGCGAACTGTAACCAAGCGCTACGCGTCTGCACGCTTTTTCGATTTCCTTCAAGCGGCGCTTCATTCCGAACGGACCTCAAGCTCATGAACGACTCCAATTCCCGACCAGGGCTCGAGGCCTCAGATGCCTTCTTCCCGGCCCTCGCTGCCGTGCTTCTCGCCGCCTTCGTGATGCGCGGCCCCGTCACGGGGGTGGGGCCGATTGCCGCGGAAGTGGTGTCCGCCTACGGCACGGCCTGGAGCGTCTACGGGTTTCTCGCGGCGCTCCCCATCGCGGCCTTCGGGCTTGCGTCCTTTCCGGCGCCGAAGCTCTATGCCCAGCTCGGCCTCACGGGGGCCGCGGCGGCAGCGCTCCTGCTCCTTCTCTGCGGCGCGGCGCTCCGGCTCATTCCGAGCCTTGCGGCGCTCGGGATCGGCACCTTCCTCTTGGGCAGCGGCATCGCGCTCCTCAACGTCCTCATGCCCGTGGTCGTCAAGACCCGCTGGCCCAAGTCCGTGGGCGCCGCGATGGGGCTCTACACCGGCATGATCGGGCTCTCGGGCGCCGTGGGCGGGCTTTCGGCCGCGCCGCTCTTCGGCCTCTCGAATTCCGTGGCGGCGCCCTTCGGCTTCTGGACGGCTGCCGCCGCCGCGGCGCTTCTCGTCTGGGCGGCGCTCATGCGCCCGATGGTCAGCAGGGACGCGCAGATTTCCGGCGCGGGCGGAAAGCGCGGTTCGGGGACGCTTTCTGCGATCGTCCGCCGGCCGCTCGCCTGGATTCTCATCGCCGTCATGGGCCTGCAGTCGACCCTCATCTACACGGCCGCGGCGTGGCTGCCGTCCTATTGGCGTTCCGGCGGCATGGCGTTCGATGAAACGGGCGTCTGGATCTTCGTCTTTCTCTGTTCGGGCCTTCCCGCATCGGTTCTGACGGCGAAGTTCTTCAAGATGTGCCCCAACGACCGCACGGCGGGCGCCGTCTTGACGCTCCTTTATCTGCTTGGGCTCTTCGGGTGGCTCGAGGGCGGCGCGTGGCTGCTCTCCGCCTCGATCGCGGCAGGGGCCGCTCAAGGCGCGATGCTTTCGGCGGCATTCCTTCTGATAGCGAAGAAGACGCGGACGACGGGCGGGATGGTTGCGATCTCGACGCTCTCCCAGGGCGTGGGGTACCTGGCTGCGGGTACGGGGCCTTCCATCTTCGGCATGCTCGCCGGGGCTTCGAGCGGCGAGGCCGGGTGGACTGCCGCCTTCGTCTTCTTCGGCGCCGTGATTCTCCTCTGGGGCGGCGCCGTCTGGGCGGCCGACAAGGACCGTACTGTCGACTAGAAGCGCCTGAAGTTCGGGGAAAACCCATATTTGATCGACAATTCTCCCTCTTGGCGCGAAGGCGCAATGCCGTTAAAATCGCCCGCTTTACCGCAGATGCAATAACCAGAACATCAGCACCAGTCCCATCCACTCAACCAAAGGTGTTCCTATGACATGGTCCATGGGTGTGGCGCTTGTCGTCACCATTGGCGCCATCGTTGCGCTCATCAAGCGCTACGAGACCCGCCTCGTTCTCCTTACTGCCGGCATCTTGATGGCCCTCCTCTCGATGGAGCCCATGATGGCCTTCAAGCAGTTCGACAAGTCGATGACGAACGCGACGCTCATCATCGCGATCTGCTCGGCGATGGGTTTTGCCGGCGTCGTTTCGCTCACGAAGTGCGACGTGCATCTCGTGGCGCTCCTCACGAAGCCTCTGAAGAAGCTCGGCCTCATGCTTCTGCCGGCCTGCATGCTCGTGGTCTCGCTCATTTCGATCGCCATTCCGTCGACCTCGGGCCTCGTCGCCTCCGTCGGCCCGACGATCATTCCGCTCATGATCCGCGCGGGCTTCCACCCGGCGATCGCCGCCGCCTCCGTGGTGGGCTCGATCACGCTCGCCTACCTGAGCCCGGGCGTCTCGCACAACGCCTTTGTCGCCAAGCTCGCCGACATCACGATCATGGACTTCATCGGCCGCTGGATGCCCGTTACGGTAGGTGCCACGCTCGCTTCGATCGTCTTCATGGTGATCGTCTGCATCGTCTACCGCGACTTCCGCCGCGAAGGCTTTGCGCATGAAGATGGTGAAGACAAGAAGTCCGACCTTCCTGAAAAGCCCAACATCCTCTTTGCGATTGCTCCGATGCTTCCGGTCGTGATCCTCGTGTGCGCGAGCCTCTGGGCCCCGCAGATGAAGATGTCGGTCGCCACCGCCATGCTCCTGGGCGCCATCTACGCGATCGTCGTCACCCGCACGAAGCCCGCCGACGTCACGAAGAAGTTCTTCGACGGCATGGGCCGCGGCTACGCGAGCATCATCGGCATCATCATCGCTGCCGGCGTCTTCGCTGCCGGCCTGCGCGCCTGCGGCGTGATCGACGCGTTCGTCAACTACCTCACCCATGCGAACGAAGTCGCCAAGCTCGGCGCCGCCCTCGGCCCCTACCTCATGGCCATCGTGACGGGTTCGGGCGACGCTGCGACCTTCGCCTTCAATGAAGCCGTGACGCCGCACGCCGCTCAGTTCGGCATGACGATCGACAGCCTCGGCTACCTCGCCGCCATCTCCGGCAATTTCGGCCGTCTCTCCTCGCCGCTCGCTGGCGGCATGATCATCGCCGCGGGCCTCGCCGGCGTCTCGCCCTTCGAGATCGTCAAGCGCACGGCTCCCGTGATGCTCCTCTGCTTGATCGGCGTCTACATCCTCGGCTGATGACTTCGCGCCGCAGAGCCTTCGCGTTCAGCCTTCTGCCGGCTGATTGAGAAGGCTCCTGAGGCTCATAAAACGGGCGGTGTTCCTGAAATCGGGACACCGCCTTTTCTATTGTGCGCCCGGCAGCGCACGTGTGTTTATGTGGTGAAAGTCCACTGTCCACC
>Cebus_capucinus_imitator_PRJNA485217_SSR105__coassemble_196_pt1 | contig 48778 bp, 44 predicted proteins | sample Cebus_capucinus_imitator_PRJNA485217_SSR105__metabat2_low_PE_013 | metagenome-assembled genome bin Cebus_capucinus_imitator_PRJNA485217_SSR105 | reverse complement strand
TCCATTTGTAAAGATATTCAATGAGTATTGGGGAGATTTATTCTATCAGTTTCAAACCCGAAGTGCCGCTCGTGCGGAAGATGCGCACCTCCAGATTCGGAAGGCGCAGAAGCTGCCGCAGGGCGCCCGGCTCTGTGCAGTAGAAGTAGTCCGTCGTGAGGATTCGGCCGCGAACGCCCCTGGCTGCGAGGCGCTGCAGCTTCAGAAGAAGCGGCGCGAGGCCGGACTTCGTGATGAAGGCGACGCTGATCGCGAAGGACTCGGCCAACTCGAGCTCGTCCTCAATGGCCGTCAAGAAAGACCTTCACGCGGCGTACTGGATCGTTCGCAAGGATCGCGGTCTTCGGATCAGCGTCTGACGGGCGCGCCGCGTCGACGAAGGCGGTTGAAAGGCTCTCCATCAAGCGCTCGGCGGCGCTTGGGGAGAAGGCGCCGGAGGCAGCATCGGAGGAAGAATCGAGAGCATTTGCGGCATAAAGCATGAGAGGCCGCCGGTTGTTCAATGAGAGAAGCACCATAGCAGCCGCGGCCTAGAATGGGATCTCTACTGAATAAACAAAGAAAACATTCAATTTGAACGTCAAGTCGGATAGCATTCGAGGTTTGCCAACTTCCCAGCATTCAATCGTCCCATGCTTGAGGCCTACACCAAGACCCCAAACAATGCCGAATCCGTCGGCATTTTCAAAACATTTCATGCCGCCGTCGCGGACCTGCGCGGAGCCGAAGCGGCCGCCGAGCTCGAGCGCATCATCAATGCTGCGCCGAAGGAAGCGCTCGACCAGATCCTCTTCAACGCCGCAACCCATCTGCTCAACTTCGTCAGACCGCTGCCGGACATGGAGACGCTCGAGCGCTTGGAGCCTCTCACCCGCTTCTGCCTCAAGCGCGCTGCCGCTCTCCAGGCGGCGGAAGACGGTCAGGAAACGCCGGCTCAAGTCGCCCGCTTTGTGAAGAGCACGTTTCTCTTCTACGAAGGCCGCTTTGAGGAGTGCTTCGAGCTGTACCTGCCGGAGTTTGAAGAAAAGTTTGACGAGGTCTTCATGCTGTGGGCGGAGAACGGCTATTCATCCTCCTTCGACTTCCTCGTACCGGGATCGCACTGCGCCTGTCTGATCGACCGCCTGAAGCAGAGCCCGATCTTTGCAGACGGCTCGATGAAGAACCGCCGCGCCCAGACCGAGCTCTACCGCGTGCTCCCGAAGGTCGGAGCAGTGGTTCCGCACGTCTTCTGGCACCTGATCGACATCCTCAAGGGCGCATCCCTGAAGCTGCCCCGTTATTCGCCTTTCGCGACGCCCGCGCAGGTTCGCGCGCCGTCGCCCGAGTCGCCCGCAGACACCATGGTGGAGTTTCTGAAGCGCTTTCCCGAAATCGACAACGTCAACCGAGCATGGATCGCCGCGTCCTTGAGCCGGACGCTCATCTGCGAGCGCGGAAAATCCATCGTTCTCTTCTGGAACCTCCTTCAGGACGCACTCAAAGAATCGGACAGCGTAAAAGTCGCTCCGGCTGAAGAACGCTTCGCGGAACGTCTTGCGTCGATCGGCACCGCTCAAATGCTGTCGGCCTCGATCGTGGACATGCTCTTTCTGCAGAAAAGCGCCATCGGCGAAATCGCGCTTGATCCCGAAGAAGAGGTACAGGAAGCCGAAGACTTTCGCGCATTGGTCGACCTGAGCCGCCGCCTCCGAGCGGCCTGCGAAGTCGGCGACAAGGCGCTTCTCGCGTTCCTGAACGATGCCGAAGCTGAAGTCTCTGCGCGCATCCGAGAGAATCAAAGCGCCGTGGGTGCATACCTCGCGGTCCTGGCGCTTGCGCTTTTAATGCTCGACGCTTCTTCCGCGGAGCTCAAGCTCCGCATCAGATCCTTCGTCTCCACGGCGGTTTCTGCGATGCCCGACAAGACGGCCTGCAGAGAAGGCTTCCGTCCATTGATTAGCCTCGTCTCCTATGCATGCGCCATGCAGAACGGCGTCGAGTTTTCGCTGCTCAACAAAATGGAGCCCTCGCCCTTGCGGACGCTCTCTGAGCTCAAGCCGCTCGTGGATGATGCGGAGCAGGCCGCATGGGAGGCGATTCAACCGATTCTTCCCTTCGGCCGCGGCGGCTTCTTCTCCAAGGTCTTCCAGGATCCGATTGCCCGCATCTTCAAGAAGAAGTGCCGAGAACTCCTCAAGGCGGGCGACCGTCAAACGGCAGCGGCCTTCGCCCTGCAGTACCTCCTCTGCGGCACCGACGGCTTCGCTGACTGGGGGCGCACTGCGCTCACGGCAGACGCCGCGCGCTGCCGCCGGGCGCTCTACATATCGCACCGCGCGGCGATCGTGGAGGAGGACCACAACCCGAAGTCGACGCCCTGCTTCGACCTGAATGACTGCGACATTCTCGCCGCTTCGGCCATCGCCGGCGGTCTGTCGCTCGACCCGAAGGCGAAGGCCTTCGCCACCGACCGCTGCATATTCGACGACGCCGATCCTGGCAATGAATACCGACGACTCTCCGACGATCCGCTCTGGACCTATGGGCTTGCCGCAAGGCTCTACTCCATGGGCCGGCAGGTGAATCTCGAGAGCATCAACACCTTCTTCGCCCGTTCGCAGATCCTTGCTGCAAAGATCCTCTCCGGCGGCGGCACTGCGCTCCTGGCGGACGCCTGGAAGCGCTTCGGCGTGCAGTCTCACTGGAAGCTCGAGCCTCTCGCTGAGGGCGGCGCCACTCTCACCGCGCTCGCCTTCACGGAGCTTGCTCAATCGACCCAAAGCGGGCGCTGCTTCAGAAGGAAGGACGATGAGACGCTGGAAGACACTGCCGACATTCTGCCGCTCCTGCGCGAGATCGAGCTCGAAGAACCCAATCGAGAGATTGAACTGGAGATCGACTATCTGCGCTGGTCCGTTCAGGATCTATTTGGCGAACATGTCTCTATGCCGATCGACAGCAGGATCCTCACCGATGCCGCAAGGCTTCCCGGACTGCCTCCGAACTATCCGGCCGTGCTCTACAGCGAGCAGCTTTTCAGCGCCTGGCGCCACTCCGACGTCATGCTCCTTGAGGACGAACCGGGCGCTGCCGCGATCATCAACCATTCGGTTGGCGTCGTGCAGATGCGCAGCAATATGACGAAGGCACCCTGGACATCGCTTGAAATGCGCATTCCTACAAGCTTCCTCGACACGGAGGAAGGTCGCGAGTGGATCCTCGCCGCTATGCAACGTCTCGAATGCTTCGGACGCAGGCTCGGCCGCGAGCTGGTCTCCGATCCGGGATGCGCCGACTGCGCGCTCTTCGATGCGCCTGTTTTCAAAAGTTGGAAGCCCTTCGGAGCCTCGACCGTTTTCGTCTTCTCGCACGCAGCCCTTGAGGACAAGACCGAGCCCGAAAACACGGATCTCGACGACTGGGAATGGGACGATGTGTGGGAGGGAGTCACGGCCGGCTCGATGACGGCCAGTGGCGACAAGAGGCTGCGCCGCACGGAGGTGATGCTTCTCACGGACGACGAGGCGGCGTATCTGCGCCGCTGCATGACGGCACCCAAGATGCCCAGGCGCTTCATCCCGAAGGCGAGTTCATTTCGCTTCATCGGAGAGCCCCGCAAGCCCGTGATCGACATCCGCGAGCACGGAATGTCCGACGCGCTCCTTCTACCCTCGGGACTCCCGAAGGCGCTCGGGCAGTGCTGGGGATGGGCGGACAGGCATCTACTTGACGATGATCTGCCGGTGGTCGAACTCTGGAAGCTGCCCAACATCCGCAAGATCTCCGGCGAAGCCGGCAATTCACAAGCCCTCGCCGCCGAAAGCGAAGTCGAAGACAGCGGCTGGCTCTTCCTCTCGCAGAATGCCGTCCTGGGCGACCTCAAGCGCCTGACGCTCTCGGAGATCGCGAGCCTCGTGCCGCAGGCGGGCAGCATTCTCATGAATCCGCCGACTGGCGCCGACCATTGGTGCGTGCACGCTGACGGTACGCTTGAAGCCGTCGAGGAGCCGGACACGGAACTGCTCATGACTATGAACGAGCCCTCTGAGCCTACAGGCTCCGCACAGGCCTGACGCCGGAAGAACCGATCGTCTGAAGCAGCGCACTGAAATCAGCCGCCGCCCGGGAGGACGGCGGCTGAATTTGCGCGAAATCTGTCAGCCTGCTAAGCGCCGACTTTTGACGCTCGATACACCCCGTCTGCTCATATATTGGGAGCCAATAGGCTCATCAGCCAACCTATGACGCATGCGTCAGCAATCAGGCTCAGGAAGCAGCGCTCTGCAGGAAGTCCATCACGACGAGCTCGGAGAACGCCGCTTCGGCGACTCGGAGATGTATGGTCCGCGCGATCTGCTCGAGTTCTGCAGCCGCGACCAAAAAGCCAACGAAGCCGCGGAGCCATACGCCGGCATCATCAAGCTGTTCTTAGGCGATGCAGCCTTCCTGAGCGACGCTCAGGAAGCTCACGGACGGCGAGGCGGTTGAAGCTCAGCTGACCGCCGAGCTCGCCTTCGCCGATCTGAACGGCTGCCCATCTCCGGAAAATCTGCTGCGCTTTCTCTTCCTGTCGGGCTATGTTGTGGTGGCGGCCGGCCTCCCCGGCGACCGACCAGAGCTTCGGATCGCGAACCGGCAGGCGAAGGAGCAGCTTCTGCGCCTCTGCTGACAATCGGCCCGTTCGCCGCAGCATCGACCTCTTGGCGCCGCGCCGTCAGTTCAAGTGCGGACTCTGCGTCGTGTACGCCCGCTCCACCGACACCAGAAGCTCGAAGGGCGGCTGCCAGCCCATCTGCATGGCCGAGTAGAGGTTCATCGCGAGACGGCTTCTCTGCGTGTAGCCCTGCTTGATGCTGCGAGGCTCCTCGCCGTCGAGCACCTGCTGAATGACGTCGGCTTCGAAGAGCCCGTAGCCCTCGAGGTTCTCGTCGCCTACGCCGAGAAGTATTCCCCTCGACACGAACTCCGGTCCCGTCTGCGAGAAGGACGGAATGCGCTTCTTCTCAAGGTATGCCACGAGCCGCGGGAACTCTTCGTCGGTAACGCGGAACCACGGGAAGATGATCGCGTCGCAACCCTTCCCTTCAACGGCTTGCGCCACGGCGTCGAGAAGCGCCTGAAAGTCCGTCTCCTCGTGCTTTCGCGACTCGACGTAGGTCTGGAGCTCGAATCCGAGTCCGTTCTCTTCGCAGAACGCCCGGATGTCGTCCGCACCGGTCTTCTCGATTCTGGAGTCGGCCGTCACGAGGGCGAGCTTTCGGAAGGGCAGGATCGTGTGAAAGACGCTTGCCTGCCAGTAGTAGAAGCCTTCTTCAACAAGCGCGTGGAAGTTGCTGCTCCCGGAATCCTCCACGCTCGCCACCAGCCCGGTCTTGACGGGGTCGGAGCTCCCGAGCGAAATGATGGGGATGTCCTTCACGTTCTCCTTCATGTCGAAGCTCGTTTCCGTCCCGAACGTGAGGATCAGGTCCACGTCGCCCTGCTCGCGGATGCGCCTCAGGACGGATTCGCGCACGGCTTCCCTGCGCTTGGCGTCGAACGCATAGTCGTAGTGGCCGTCGGGGAGAAACCTGAGGCGCGTGCCGCCCGCATTTTCGGCGAGCGCCTGCCAGATGTCGAGCGTGTCGGAGCGGGTCTCCGAAAGGTTCTTGGGCGCGTGGGCGATGAGGCCGATCTTTTCGAGCCCCGCCGCCGCGTTTTCGAGAATTCGGCGGTATCGGATGTAGTCGCCCCCGACCACGAGGATCGCGTTGGCGGGCCGCCCCCAGGCGATCGCATCGTCCGCGCGCGAAGGGGTGGAAGCGAAAAGCCCCAGGGCGCCTGAGATCGACGAGGCGCCGAGGCTTCCGAGCATTCCGGCGCCGGCGGCTTGGATGAGTTTTCTGCGCTGCATGGATCTGTTCCTCCGCCTCAAAGCGCCTTGGTGCGCTGGAAGACCAGCATCGTGATGTCGTCGGACTGTTCGGCCCTGCCGCGGTGCTCGATGATCGAACTCATCAGCTGGTCGACTACGCCTTGGGGCGTCAATGTCGGCAGGCCCGAACCTTGAGCCTTCGCTTCGAGCGCCTCCGCCCGCAGATGTTCGAGCCCCTTGACGATGCCTTCTTCTCCGAAGAGCTTGCGTTCCTCGTTCATGGCCTCCGAAACGCCGTCGGTGTAGACCACGCAGGTTTCGCCGGGCTGAAGCTCGGTCGAGAGGTCGGTGAAATCCGCAAGATCCATGACGCCCACGAGCGGGCCGCTCACGTCCCTCAGCCACCTAAGCTCGCCGTCGGGCGAAGCCGGAATCACCGCAGGCGCGCAGTGGCCGCCGTTCGCGTAGTCGAGCCGTCCCGTCTTCGGGTCGAGGATGCCGATCCAGAGCGTGACGAACATGCAGTTGGGATTATTGAGGGAGAGCTGGTCGTTCACCTTCTTCATGACGGCGGCGGGCGGCAGCCCTTCCGCCAGAGCCGTCCTCACGAGGGTGAGCGTCACGCTCATGAAGAGCGCGGCCGACACACCCTTGCCGGAGACGTCGCCGAGAATGAAGGCCTCCCGGCCGTCGGGAAGGTGCTGCACGTCAAAGAGGTCGCCGCCCACTTCCTTGGCGGCCTGCATGATGGCGGCGGCTTCAAAGCCTTCGCCCTGGAAGCCGTTCTCGCTCATCGGGAGCATGCCGGCCTGGATTTCGCGCGCGGCGTTGAGCTCGCCCTCGATGCTGTGCTGGCGGGCGAGCGATGCCTTCAAGGCCGTCACGTTCTTCTGAATCGCCTCGACCATCTGCGAGAAGGCGCGCGACACCTGCCCGATTTCATCGCGCCGACCCACCGACAGGTGCGAGACCACCTCGTGGAGCTTCTCGGCGCTCGAGCTTTCGCCGAAGTCGATGCCTTCAATTTTCTTCGCGGTCCAGGCGAGCGTTCTCAGGGGGTCGAGGAAGCGCGTCACGAGGATCATGCCGCCGCTCGCCATCAGGAGGAAGAGCACGATCAGCATGGCGGCGAGCTTTCTCGCATAGGCGCCCGCAGGATCGGCGATCACCTTGAGGGGGAGCGACGTCTGGATGTACCAGTTGAGGGACGGGAACCACTGCACGGCGTAGAGCTCGTTGCCGCGGTCCGTGCGCACCGTCCCCGAGGCCGATCCGGCCTTGCGCGCCTGGTCGAAGATTTCCGGGTGATTCGCCTGCATCCAGGCGGGATCGAGCGCACCGCGGCTCGCCACCACCGCGGCCTTGCCGTCGGCCGAACCTCTCACGACGCTCACGGACATTTCGGGCTGCGTATTGAGCATCCGGACGCGGTCGGCGATGTGGGCCGCGAGCTGATCCTGCTTTTCGCGGTACTGGCCTTCAAGGAGCCGCAGATCCTTCATGACGATCACGGTGTAGCCCGAGACCTTGCGCACCACCATGAGGAGCGGCATGTCGGCGTCGTTCTGGTCCTTCGCGCGGATGAAGGTGTAGTAGTCGCGGTAGAAGTTCTTTTCGGCGTTGCGCATATAGTCGCGGAAGGGAACGCCGAGGAAGTCCTTCGTGTTCTTTCGGAGAATTTTGCCGATCACGGGCGAAATGCGCAGGAATTCGCCCCATTCGTTGCTCACCGCCATGAAGAAGCCCCACTTCTCCTCCATGAACTGGAACATCCCGTCCATCTGCGCGAGCTTGTTGTCGACGATCCACTCTTCAATCGCGTCGAGTTCGGAAATGATGTCCGTCTTCTCGACGGCGGCCTTTTCGACCGAGAGCGACTGCATGTTGAGGTAGGAGATGCGCAGGTCTTCGTTGAGCGTGCGGGTGATGACCCGGAACTCGTCCCTCGCCGCTTCGACCGAGTGCTCGTAGGTGTCGGTGTAGCCGAGATAGATGAGCGGCACGCTCGCCGCCGCGGCGATCGCCGCAATGACGGCTACGAGCTTGGTGCGAAGCGACACGGTCTGAAACATCTCTCCAACTCTCTTCTTCTGCCGGCTCGGAAGCAGCCGGACGATTTCATCGAAAAGTTCTTCACCCCAAGTCTACAGGGCGCACGGCCCGCCCGCGGACTCCGGATAAAGATTCCGACAACAAAAAATTCCGGAGCGTCCGGCCTCACCCGTTCTTCAGGCTCTCCACCCAGCGGAGCACCTCGGCGACGGGTCCGATCAGGTCCCTCGGAATATAGGCGTTCTCCGTGCCGTCGCGGTAGAGCGCGCGGGCGAGCGGCACGTTGCGCATGATGGGAATGCCTTCTTCCTTGGCGACCTCGATCATGCGCTGAGCGAGGCGGCCTTCGCCCTTGGCGAGGATCACCGGAAGCGGCGTCTTGTCCTTCTCGTAGTCGAGTGCGACGGCGAAGTGCGTGGGGTTCGTCACGAGGACTTTGGCCTTTCTCACGTTGTTGACGGTGTTCTGGTTGAGCATCTCGCGGTGGAGCTGCTTGCGCTGGCTCTTCACCATCGGGTCGCCTTCGCTTTCCTTGTACTCGCGCTTCACCTCGTCGATGCTCATCATGTGGTCGTGCGTCCACTTGTACTTCTGGTAGAGGTAGTCGATCGCCGCCACCACCGCGAAGGCGCCGGCCGAATAGAGGAGAAGCTCGCCCACGGCTTCGCCCAAAACCATCCACATCGCCGAGACGCCGCCCTTCGGGATGCTGAAGAGGACCGGAATGTAGTGCGAGAAGACGATGTAGACGATCGCGCCGAGCACGGCCACCTTGACCAGGTTCTTCACGAACTCGAAGAGATTCTTGATCGAGAAGACCTTCTGGAACCACTTCTTGGGGTTGAGGTTCTCGAGCTTGGGCATCGCGGCCTTGGGCGCGAAGAGAAAGCCCGTTTCGGCGAGCAGCACCATGAGGGCGACTCCCATCACGATCCCGACCACGGGCGCCACCACGTCGACGGCGCACCCGATCACAAGGTCGATGCATTTGGAGAGCGCCTCCTTGAAGGGCAGATGCATCACGAGAAACGGGGCCGACATCATCTCGACCATCTTCTCGTAGATGTTCTCGCCGTTCGCGACCGCATAGACGGCAAACGCGAGCACGGTCGCGGCGGGCGCCAAGTCCTGCCCCTTGCAGACGTCGCCTTTTTCGCGCGCATCCCGGATTCGCTTCGGGGTCGGCTGTTCGGTCTTTTCAGCCATCAGGGCATCCTCATGAAGTTCTGCAGCATCTTGAGGTCAATGCCGAAGAGCGTGAAGCGCTCGGGCGCATCCGTCATGAGGACTGCGAAGTAGAGAATGAGAAGGAAGGACGCGAGCGCGCTCTTGATCGGCATCGCGAGGACGTAGACGTTCAATTGCGAAGCAAATCGGTTGATGAGGCCCAAGGCCATGTCGGTGAAGAGGCAGGCGAGCACCACCGGCGCCGACACGAGGACGATGTTGAGCGCGAGGGTCGCGAGGCACTTCCCGAAGAAGAGCGCCGCGCCTTCCATTTCAAAGAAGGCCGAGGGCAGGAGCGCATCCACGGGCCAAATGACGTAGGTGCCATAAACAAGCCCGAGAAACGCCGTGAAGGCGCCCGACGCAAAGAACGCGTAGGTGAGGCTCTGAAAGAGAAACGACCCCGTGGGCGAGCTCTGGTCGCCCGTGAGCGGATCGGTTTCAGTGGCTTGGCCCGCGCCTCGCTGGTTGTCGATGAAGAACCCCGCGCCCTCAACGGCCCAGAAGATCATCCCGGAGAGCCACCCGAGGATGAAGCCGATGAAAACCTCCTTGAGGACCAGGACGACGAAGCGCACGAGCCCGGCGCCCTCCATCGGCCCCAGCGCCTCGACGGCCTCGAACACCACCGGGTGGATCACCAGGTAGAGCGCGAGGACGAGCGCGGAGCGCACCGTCATGTTGAGGGCGGCGTTGCCCATGAAGGGCGCGATCACCGCAAACATCATGAGGCGCGCCGACCCGAGCGCAAAGGCTGTCAAATAGGTCGAAAAGCCGCCGTTGAGAATGGCCTCGAGCATGGGGCGTCAGGCGTCGGGGAAGGTCCGTGTCAGAGCAGATAGAACCGCTCGAAGATCTCGGTCGCGAACCGCAGGATCTCGGCCGACATCCAGCCGCCCATCACGAAGAGCGTGCCCACGACGGCGATCAGCTTCACGCCGAAGACGAGCGTCTGCTCCTGAAGCTGCGTAACGGCCTGAATGAGGCTGAGCCCAATGCCGATCACGGCCGCAACCAGAATGGGCGGCAGCGATATCATCAGCACCAGGTAGAGGCACTGCGAGGCATATTCCATCGCCATCGTGTTCATCTCGAGGCTCCTAAGGTTTAATCCGTCAGATGGCGGGCGGGTTCTTCCCGAAGATGATGCGGATGAAGTTCGTCCCGTCCTGATACTCCCAGGACTGGGATTCCGACACCTGCTTGATCAAGAAGATCCCGAGGCCGCCCATGGGGCGCCCCTCGACGTCGAGCGTGAGGTCGGGGTCGGGCACTTCTTCAAAGGGATTGAAGGGCTTGCCCCAGTCGCGCACGGTGAAGACGAGCTTTTCGCCGCCTTCTTCGCTCGAGAGGTTGATCGAAACGGAGGCTTCGCCTTCGGCGCCTTCCGGATAGGCGTAGCTGAAGACGTTCACGAGGAGCTCTTCGGCCACCAGGATGACGTTGGCCGTCTGGTCGGCGAAGCCTTTCGGGATCGACGCCTTGATGTAGGCCTTCGTGGGCTCGAGGTTTTCCAAACGCGCGGGTACGGTGAGCATCGGCATAACTTCTTCTCCTTTGCGCAAGAAATCAAGCCTGAGGAAGGCTCGCGGCAGCCGCGGCCGCGTCGGGGTGGATCGAAAGAATGGAGGCGAAGCCCGAGAGCTTGAACATGTCGGCCACCATGCCGCTCATGCCGCAAAAGGCGATTGCCGCCCCCTTCATCTTGGCGACCTTGGCGAGCATGAGGATGCCGCGAAGTCCCGCGGAGCTGATGTAGTCGATGCCCGCGAGGTTGACGATGAGGCGCTTTTCGCCCCCATCGAGCGCCTTCTTCCATTCGGCGTCGAAGTCCGCCGTCGTCGTGGCGTCGAGGCTGCCCTCGACGTTGAGGACGGTGACGCCCGCTTCAGTCGTGTTCGTAATCTGCATAAGTCCTGCCGTTTTTTAGAGTTGCTGCTTGCGCATTAGTGTAGTGCCTTTGCGCCTTGATGCCGCCCGCGAGCTTCAGCTGTAGCTCAGAAGGAGCCCCTGCGTCACCTTGAGCCAGCCGTCGAGCGTGACGAAGAGAAGAAGCTTGAAGGGCAGCGATATCGTGGTGGGCGACACCATCATCATGCCCATTGCGAGCAGGATGTTGGAGATGATCAAGTCGATCGCGATGAAGGCCAAGTAGAGCACGAACCCGATCTGGAAGGCCTTCGTGAGCTCCGTGATCGTGAAGGACGGAATCAGCACGGACCAGTTGTCTTTCTTGACTTCCGCCCGCATGTGCTCGGGCCAGATCCGCTGCGCGGTGCCCACGAACATGTTGGAGACGCGCTCGTCGGTGTTCTTCAGAAGGAAGTTCTTGAGCGGAGGCGAGATGCGCTCGGCCAGGTCCACGATCTGCGCGGGCTCCATCGACTCGATCGTCGTCTGCTCCTTCTCGAGGAGCTTCAATGTGTCGCTTCCCACCGGCGCCATGATGAAGACCGTGAGAATCATCGCGAGCCCGTTGATCACCATCTGGGGCGGGATCTGCTGGACGCCGAGCGCATTTCTGACCAAGAGAAACACCACGACGATCTTCACGTAGGACGTGGTCATCATCAGGAAAAGCGGCAGAAGCCCGAGTCCCGCCGAGAGGATGATGAGCCAGATCGGGTCGAAGCTCATTTGGCCGCTCCTGCGGTCCCGGCGCCCGCCGCTTCAAGCGCGACGGGGCCCGTGAGCTGCACGCCGATCGAGCCGCCGACGTCGACCAGCCGCCCGCGGGCGATCGGACGGCCGTTGGCGAGGATCGTCACGGGTTCTGCCGGGTCGACGGCGAGCTTGAAGGCGTAGCCGGGCTCAAGCCCGATCAGGTCGCCCAGGGCCATTTCGCGGCTTTCAAGTTCGAAGGTGAGCTTCACGGGGAGCTGTTCGGGGTTCTGCATGTCGGGTTCCTGTTGTTCTGAATAAGGGAGATCGAGCACTTCGGCGCGGCCCGATTCGTACTTGGCGGCATAGCGCGCGAGGAATCGGCCGCCGCTTCGGACCTCGATGTCGATGCGCGAGGCATTTGGGAGCCATTCGGGGAGAAGCACGATGTCGCCCGTGCCGAGGCCCGAAAAGTCTTCCGTCGATAGCGCCGTCCTGCCCACGATGAAGCCGATTTCAAATGGCGTCCGGGCGAGCGCCCCCGCAAAAGCGCCGCGCCGGGTGCGCGCAAGCTTTCCCACAGCCACGAGGAGCGCCTTGAGGCCGTCCGCTTCAAGCGGAAGAACGCCCGCGTGCAGCCGAAGCACCGCTGCGCCGCCAAGGGCCGCCCCGGGGAGCTCCAACGCAAAGCCGCCGACGGGACTGCCGAAGTCGGCGGGGACTGCCGCACCCGCGGCGAAGCCCGTGCAGGCGACGGGGATGCCCAAGACCTTCGAAACTGCGTCTGCCGCGGGCTTCGCCAACGCCATGGCTGCGGCGGCAAGAAGCGGCTGCGGGAGGTCTTCGAGACGATAGGCCGCGAATTCGGGCTCGCGGAAGATCGGGTGGGCGCGCAGGATCTCGAGCGTTTCGAAGAGCACGCGCCAGGGCGCGCCGTTGATGGACAAGTCGAGCACCGCGGCAGGGTTTCCGGCGAAGACCGGTGCGTCGGCTGCGAGCTTCACGGCGAGCGCCTGGCCGGCTTTCCCGAGCGGCAGCGCCGCACCTGCAGCTGGAGACGCCGCGGGGGCAAGCCTCGTCGAGAGCGCATTGAAGAATGCAAGCGCTTCAGCGCTCGCGCGCGGGAGATAGAGCGGAGCCGTCGACAAAGTCATGCGTGCCTGATCCTTTTTTCTGGTGTCTCTTGAGTTCCTTGGAGCTCGACCCTTCAGCGGACCGATTGAGCGTAGGCTTCGAGGTCGTCAAGCCCCTGCGAGCGCTGCCGCGAATCGTTTTCGCCCTGGTTGGTGTCGTCGTGCATGGCGACCTCAACGGGGCCGCCTTCGTGCATCTCGAGCGCCTTCACGAGGTCGGCGCGCGCCGCCACGAGCGTCTGGAAGGACTGCGGATCGGTGGTCGAGACCTTGACGGAGAGCATCCCGGCATTGTCGCGCAGGATGGCGATTTCGGTGCCGCGGAGCACGTGGTCGTTGAGCTGCAGCCGGATCTCGGCGCCGCCCGACTCGGGCGTATTGACGAGAATGCGGGAAACAATGGATTCGAGCTGGTTCTGGCTCAAGCCTTCGCCGAGCGCCGCCTGCGGAGCGCCGGCCTCGGCGCCCTGAGCCGCCGCGAAGCCCTGCGGCGCCCCCGCATTGCTGAAGAGAGAAGCCAAGAACTCGGCGCCGTTGGGGAGTCCTTCCTTCGCGGAAGCGGCCGAACGGTCTACCTCCTGGCCGCCCCGGAGCTTCTCGCTCTGGGAGCGCTTCTCGAGGCTGAAGAGGTCCTCGGGCGAGTCGGACCCGGAGGCCTGAGCGCCCTTCCGATCGGTCTGGCGGCTGAGCTCATCCTTCCGGCCGTCCATGGCGCTGCGGAAATGCTGCACGTCCTCGGGCGAAGGCGCAGCCGCGGCCGAGCGCCCTTCATGAGAAGCGCTGCTGATGTCGGCCGAGCCTGCAGCGCTTCCCGCGCCGCCGATGCCGTTCATGAATTCGCCTGCCATCTTCGTCGTCCTCGTCTTTTGAATCTTTGGGGCAATGCCTGGGCCCGCGGGCCGATCAGCTTTCGTCATCCGTCTGCTGCACCACCGGATGGAACTCCTCGAGCTCAAGATCTTCGAGGCGCTCCGCCTCCTTCTTGCTCTCTTCGGCCCAAATGGACTTGTGCAGTTCTATTTTCGCAGTGTTCTGCCTTGCCGTGCGCGCGGCCTTCGAAGCAGCTTCGACCTTCTGCTCGCACTCGATCACGTATTTGTCGGCCTTGTCAATTTCGGCCGCCTTCATGAGCTCTTCGAGCCCAAGGTCGGCGAGCCCCTGATTGAACGCCTGAAGCTTTTCGATCGGGGTCGGCCGGCCGATAAGCGCTTCGTACCGGCGCTCCGTTTCCTTCACCCGCCACTCGCGCCAGCGAACGAGCGCCTCGCGCGCGGCTTCGGCCGCCTCGCGAGCTTCGAGCACTTCGCGCTTGGCGGCCGTGATCGCGCGCTTGGCGGCCTCCTCGCGGTAGAGGCGGACGTCTAGGAGCGCTTTGAGCGGATAGGGATCGGGCATGGCGAGCGTCTCCAGGACCCTACTTCACCGCGGCCTTGAGGCCTGCGAGCGTCTCCTCGAAGGTGCTCTTTTCGGCAAGACCCTGCTTCAGGAACGCGTTCACGCGGTCGATGTGGGCGATGGCGTCGTCGGCCTCCTTGTCGGAGCCCTTCTTGTATTCGCCGATCTGAAGAAGAAGCTCGACGGCCTGGTGCTTGGCGAGAATCTGGCGCAGGCGCTTGGCGGCGTCCTTGTGGTCCTTCGTGACGATCGCGTTCATCACGCGCGAGACGCTCTGCTGCACGTCGACCGCCGGGTAGTGGCCCTTGGAGGCAAGCTTTCTCGAGAGCACGATGTGGCCGTCGAGAATCGATCGGGTTTCGTCGGCCACGGGCTCCGTCATGTCGTCGCCTTCAACGAGCACCGTGTAGAGCGCCGTGATCGAGCCCTTGTCGTTGTTGCCCGCGCGCTCCATCAGTTTCGGAAGCTCCGAGAAGACCGAAGGCGGAAAGCCCCTTCGGGTCGGCGGTTCGCCCGCGGCGAGACCGATCTCGCGCTGCGCTCGGGCAAATCGCGTGACGCTGTCCATGAGAAGCAGCACCGACTTTCCCTGGTCGCGGAAGTATTCGGCAATGGCGGTCGACGTGTAGGCGGCCTTCAGGCGCTCCATGGAGGAGCGGTCCGAGGTCGACACGACGAGCACGGCCTTCCTCCGGCCTTCCGGCCCGAGGTCCTTCTCGATGAATTCGCGCACTTCGCGGCCGCGCTCGCCGATGAGCGCGAGCACGCAGACGTCGGCCGTGCAGCCCTTGATGATGGTGGAGAGGAGCGTCGACTTGCCGCCGCCCGCAGCGGCGAAGATGCCCATGCGCTGGCCTTCGCCGCAGGTGAGCATGCCGTCGATGCATCGCAATCCGAGCGTCAAGGGCTTCGAGATGATCTTTCGCGTCATCGGGTTGGGCGCAGGCGCGTAGACCGGATAGTGCGTGCGGCACTTGAGCTCCGGCCCGCCGTCCAAGGGCTGCCCGAGGCCGTCGAGCGTTCGTCCGAGGAGCTCCGGCCCCACCGGAATCGAGAGGATTTCGCCCGTCGGGATGACTTCGGTCGCGGGCGAGACGCCCTGGCAGCTTCCCAGGGGCGAAAGGAGCGCCACGTTCTTGATGAAGCCCACGACTTCGGCTTTGAGCTCGAAATTCTCCCAGGGATTCTTCAGGATGCAGAGCTCGCCCACCTTGAGGCCCGGCACCACTGCGCGGATAATCGTGCCCACCACCTGCTCGACGCGGCCGCGCACGTCGACCGTGGTCGTGGTCTGCACCGACTCCTGAAGGAGCGACCCGATGTACTCGAACGCCATGGTCTTTCCTTACTGACGGATCTTCGAGGCGAACGCGTGCTCGAGGGCTTTGAGCTGCGTCTCAAGCGACGCGTCGATGACGCCGAGGTCGCTCTCGAGGATGCAGCTGCTCTTTGCGAGCCTCGGATCCGCCACGACGTTCATGTACGACCCGGACGTCATCGCAGCCAAGGCCTTCGCCACGGCGGGCTCGTCGGCCGGAGCCACGCGCACCGTGACGCGCTGCTGGCCGCGCACGTAGGAGAGCGCCGTGCCGACGATGCGGCGGATGCGCTCCTCGTCGTCCATCTCGCCGATGATCTTCCTCACCGACTGACTCACGACGTTGACGACGGTGTTCTCAATGCCTTCGATGAATTCAACCGAGGCGAGCACCGTCTCCATCACTTTTTCTGCGTTTTCGAGCTTGCCGAACTCCACGCCGTCGGCGTAGCCCTGCTCGTAGCGGGACTGATAGGCCGCTTCGGCGTCGGCGAGAATCTTCTCGGCCTTCTTTTGGGCTGCCGCGATGATATCCGTCGCAGCGACCAAGTCCGCGGCTTCCGAGGCCTTGAGGACCTTCGCGCCGGCGGCGGGCTGCGGGAGCTCGGACTTGTTCAGTTGAAATAGGGCGGCCATTCGGAATCAAGCTCCCGGAGGATGAGTTTCTTCAAAAAGTGCCAATAGCGCCGGGCGGCATCGGGAGACGCGGCAGGGACGGTCTCGACGACGGGAAGATCGAGCGCGCTGAAGGCGGCGCCGGACAAATGCTGCAGGTCTTCGGGCCACGTGCGGCGCTGCGTCTCAAGGAGCACCCGCGCGAGGTAGAGGCACGCGTCTTCGAGCGGCAGGTCCTGCGGCAGGAGCTTCTTCGCTTCCCCGCCCAAGGCGCCCGCCTGCCAGCGGCCGCGCTTCAGAGCATACGCATAGACGTCGTCGCCGAGCGTCTTCTTGAGGGCTTCGACCTGGGTCTTGACGACCACGAGCGCAATGCGCTCGCCGAGGAGCGCCGCTGCGGCGATCTTGCCCAGCCGCGAAAGCACATCGGGCGGCAGGAGCGCTAGGCGCGTGGAGGGCTCTGTGAAGTCCCAGAACCCAGCGCCGGCAGAGGGCGCGGTGCGTTTCCCCGCGGCAAGGCGGTCGAGCGCTTCGAGGATGTCGGGCGAGCGTTCGGCCGCGGCCTGAAGCGTCTCATTGCCTAAGAGCGCTCTTCGGGCAGCTTCACGCGAGCGCGCGGCGCCCGCGCTTTCAGCATTGAAGGCGGCGATGCGCTTCAGAAGCGCCGGATTGCTCTCGAGCTGTTCGGCGAAGAAGAAGACGTTCATGGGAGACGGCCTTTAGCGGATTGAAGCTCTGCGGCGGAGTTATTCCCCCGCGGACTTCTTGGCGGCTTCGTCCTTCGACTTGCGGCGGGCTGACCAGAAGAGCCAGCCGGCAGCGACCAAGCCCGCCATGGAGGCGGCAAAGAGCCCGCCCGCAATGTAAAGGAGCCATTCGTCGGGGATGCCGGCGGTCTTGCGGGCTTCGAGGATCGGCAGCGTCACCGTCTCGCGAACGGGCACGAGCATCACGGAGACGTTCTCCTGATTGAGCCCGGGGACGGCGTTGGCCGCGAGCACCTTGATGCGGGCGACCAGGTTGGGCGCCTGCGAGTCCGGCGTATGGCGCAGGAAGACGGCCGCCGACGCCGGCGTCGACTTCCCCGTGCCGAGGTCTTCGCTGCCGAGCACCACGTGGACGCGCGAGGTGAGAACGCCGTCGATCTGCGAGAACGTATCGGAAAGCTCCTGCGAGAGCGCATAGGTCATGCGGGCGCGCTCTTCGGTCGCCGAAGAGATCATGCCCTTCGCGGCGAAGATCTCGCCCATGTTCTCGTAGTCCGCGCGCGGGAGGTTGTTCTCGCGCATGAGGTCGAGCGTCTGCGCCACGCGGTCGCTTTCCACCGCGATGATGTAGCCCGACTTGTCGGAAGTCTTCTCAGGCACGATGCCGTTCTTCATCAGCACCGCCATCATCGCGTTGGCCTGCTGCTCCGTGAGGCCCTGATAGACCTCAGTCTTGCAGCCGGCAAGCAGAAGCACTGCGCAGAGAGCGGCCGCGGCCGCGCGCAGATGCTTGGGGGCGAATGCAAAGTTGAAGCTCATGAAAGTGCTCCGGGAAGGGAAATGTGTTGGGGGTTGTGGGAGGCTTTGGGGGCTCGCTGAGAGCGGTCAGCTCGTCGACTTGAGAGTCTGCTCGAAATTCTGCACCGCCTGATCGCGCACCTTGGAGAGCGTCTTCGTCTGAAACGAATGCATCCCCATGTGGAACTGCATGGCGATCAGCTCTTCGGGGCCGGGAAGCGGCGGACCGTCGATGCGGCTGGAAGCGCCGTCGACGGCGCCCGCTGAAGACGTTCCGTCCGCGCTCTGCACGCGGTCCGAATCGAGGTCGCTCCCGACGCCGTCCACCCGGCCGATGCCGGAAGCGGCATCCACACCCTGAGGCTGCAGCTGCGCCGCGTCGGCCGCGTTCGTCATGCTCGACCGATCAGCAGCCTGGGCGCCGCCGAGCGCGTCGGGGCCTTCCTCAACGAGCTTCCGGAAGGCTTCCGACACTTCGCGGGGCACGGGGGTCTTGGTATCGCCCACGAGCCCCTCGCCCGCGGTCATCCGCGAGCTTTCGAGCTGATCAAGGAGCCGCCGCGAGGCGTCGAGGTCGAGCGTCACCGCCATGAGTTCAGCTCCTCATGGCGGCGCCGGCCCTGGCTGTCAAAGGCTGAGAGATGCATCCCGCGGCCTCTCCAAAGCGGACCTCTGAATCAGGCCGCAAGCACGGCCTCGAGCATCGAGCGCGCGGAGGTGCCGGCAGGAATCCGCTCGAGGAGCGCTTCCGCTTCCTGCGCTCGGCCCGCGAGCTTGGCGTTGAGACCGAGATAAGCGAGCGCATCGGCGTCGTCCGGGTTGGCCGCGAGGACCCCGTTCAGAATCTCTTCGGCGCGGTCGTACTCGCCCACGGCCACGTGGCTCAGCGCGAGGCTGATGAGCGTGGGCGCATGGTCCGGGCGGCCTTCGAGGATTCCCTCGTAGACCCGGCGGGCGAGCGTGATCTGACCCTTGTTGACGCCTGCGTTGGCAATGTCGAGCAGACGCGTCACTTCACTGGCGGTAAGCATGTCGGAATACTCCCATCAACAACGAGCATCAGCTCGCGCGCTGCGCGATCTGCTTGGCTTCGTCCGTCATCGACTTGGCGATCGTGGAGGTCGCTTCGAGAATGGCGTTGTACTGCCCGATCTTGAACTGAATTTCAAGCATCGCCTCGGACTGGAGCGATTTATCGAGGGCGGCGACGTCCTCCATGTCCTTCATCAGCTTGTCGCTCATATCGCCGATCTTGCTCGTCATGTTCGAGAACATCGAACCCACATCAAAACCTACATTCGACATGTCGCTCTCCCTTAAAAGATCTTGGAAAGAATTTCTTCGGCGGCGTCCGCAGCGTCCTTTTCCGCACGCGCGACCTTCATGTCGTCGGGCGTGAGGCCCGCATCCATTTCGCGGCGGATGCGGTAGACGATGTCGGAGACTTCGTCGCGGATCGTCTTCTGGTCGACCGTGGAGCCGCTTTCGAGCGCGTCCTGCGCAGAGATGAAGTCGCTCATTTCGTTTACTCCTATTTTGTCTTTAAAGGATACTGCACGCGTTTACCATTTTTGGTGATCGTCAGGCTTTTTTGCGAAATTTTTTCCAACACGAACCCGCCGGGCATGCGGCCTCCGACGAAGATCTTCTCGCCCGTCGAGAGCGTGACGAACGGAATCGCGCCGCCCGAGACGCCCGTCACGCGGAACGCGGGTTTCATGGGATCTGCCGTCTTCGTGCTCACGGCCGTTCTAGAGGAACCCTTCACTTCGGCTGCGGGCTTGACTGCCGCCGCGCCCTTCGGGGGCTCGTTGACGAGCTCGATGTTGAGCGGCACGCCCGCCGTGCGCTTCAGGTCTGCGAGGGCCGCATCGATCCGTTCGCGCCGCTCCGGCGTGAGGGCCGTGAAGAGCTTGATGCGCCCGGGGAGATACTGCGCGGAGACGCCGGTGACGCCAGCCGCATTGAAGGTCTTGGCGATAAGCGCCTCCACCTCGGGCTGATGCTGAATCCGGCGGACGACCTCGAGCTTCTCGGCGCCGCGCCCGCCCATGGCTACAACCTCAGCCGCGTCGCCGAAGGCCTTTTCCTCGACAAAGTTCGAGAGCATGTAGGCCGAAACCACGAGCTTCTGCTTCACTTCGCCGCCATTGCCGGAGGCGCTCTTCTCGAGCGTCACCTCGGGCCAGAAGTCAATCGAATTGAAGGCCGTGCGCACAGCGTCCGTGTAGTCGCTGTCGACCGAGACGTCGAGCACCACCGGCGACTCAAAGCCGCGGGCGAAGTCAAGTAGCGCCGCGCGCTCATGATCGTTCTTGACCGAACCCTTGAAGAGCCAGGCACCCGTTTCTGCGCGGTGAACGCTCACTTCCTTGAAGCCCTTTGCTGCAAGCGTCTGCCGCAGCTGGTCAAGCTCGCGGGCTGCGGCCTGCGGGTCGGCGGCCTTCACGCCGAGGCGCTCGAAGACGCCTTCCGGCCCAAGCTGCTTGACCACCCACCCGCGCAATGCCGACGAGCTGCTGCCGGCCCCCTCCGAGCCGTCCGTCTCATGCTCGCTCGTCCACCCTGCCGGATCAACCGCGGGCTTGGCAAATTCGAGCATCCGGCTGCGAAGCGCCGGACTCAGAAAGAGGCTCGCGAAGAAGACGATCAGAAGGAGAAGCACCGCAATGAGCGCCCACTTCGCGGAGCCCGAGCGTTCTGCGGGCTTCCCGCCATCTTCGGTTTCTGAAGCCGCACCGTTCTGAGCGGATTGAGCCTCGTCTTCAGGAGAAGTACCTTCATGCCCGTCGGAGGCGGCAGCGCCTTCGGCCTGCGTGCCGCCGTTCTGAGATTCGGAGCGACCGATCGCACTCTCATGTTCGCCTGCAGCAGAAGCATTTTGAGCAGGCCGAGACAGCTCGGCAACGGCGCGCGCAACGCCCTCCCAGAAAGGCTCTTCGGCGTCCGCCGCGCCCCAGGCTGCCAAAACGCTCCCCATTCGCCAGAGGGCGCCGGGCGCAAGCTTCGGTCCCTTGATTTCGCGCCCGTCGGGGCCGGCGACAACTCCGTCGAGCTTCTCGAACGACAGGTCGTTGTCCGCTGCGGTGAAGGCCGCGTGTCGCGCCGCAATGGAGGCATCGGTCAGAATGATGTCGCACGAGTCGTCTCGCCCGAAGACCCAGGTCCCTGGCGTGAGTTCAATCTGAGCGCCGGCATGGACGCCCGAATAGATGCGGATGACGACGGCGCTCACTTCGCATTTCCTCCTTCCTGATCTTCAGAGGAACGAAGCTCGAAGTGGTTCTGTGTGGCGTCCTGGCGGAAGTCCCCGTCGTTGACGCGGGCAGGCACGTTGCTCGCTCCCGGCGTCACGAGCCGCGGCGTAATGAGGATCAGGCGCTCCATCTGGCGGCCCGAACTCGTGCTCGAGCGAAAGAGCGCGCCGAGGAGCGGAATGTCCTTCAAGACCGGCACGCCGTTCGAGCCCTGCGACTTCTGCTCGTAGTAGTAGCCGCCGATGAGCAGCGACTGGCCCACGTCGACCATCGCCTGCGTGTTGATCTTCGTCTGCTTGATGGGAGAAACCGTGATCGCGTCGGAGTTTTCGCCGCCGATCGACTGGTAGCCCGACGAGGCGTCGCCCTGATCGTCCTGAACGCTCACGGCGAGCTTGATCGAGGTCTTCCCGTCATCGTGGATGATGTGGGGCGTCACGCGAAGCACCGTGCCGGACTCGACCTTGTAGAGGTCGACCGCTTCCTGGCCCTTGAGCGGAATGTAGTAGGTGGTCGTGTTCTCAAGAACGGCCTGGACGTTGTCGACCGTAAGCACCGAGGGGCGCCCGAGCATGCGGGCGGCGTTCTTCTCTTCGAGCGCGCTGATGCGGGCCATGAAGAAGTCCGACCCGTGGGTGTAGATGGTCGAAAGAAGCGCGCCGGCGGAGCTCGACGAGGTCGCTATCGAGGGCGTCCCGGAAGCGTTCGCCGAACTCGCGTTCGACGCGCCCATGGTGCCCCCGCCCTGCCAGTTGCCGTTGGTGCCGCGGCCGCTGAAGTTGACGCCGAGCTCGCGGCTCGCGTTGGTGTCGATGTCGACGATCGCAGCGTGGATTTCAACGAGCTCCACGGGCTTGTCAAGCTCGCGGATCACCTCTTCGTAGTAGGGCATGCGGTAGGCCGCATCCGACACCAGCACGGCGTTGACGCGGGGGTCGGCCATGATGCTGATGTTCCCCTGCAGCACCGGAGTCATGGGCGCAGCGGGCGAGGCCTGGTTCTTCTTCTCCGCCTGACGCGAAAGTCCTGGAGCGCCCAAGCTCTCCACGGATTTAGCAGTGTTCCGGCGCTGCGAAACCGTCGTGCCGCCCACGCTCTGCCCCATCACCATGCCGCGCAGGATCGAGGCGACGCCCGGCACCGTGATGGTCTGATCCATGTTTTCGATCGTGATGTCGTCGGCCCAGGCGTGCTTCACCGGGAACACCTTCATGACGATCTTCTCAGTCTGCACCGCCAGGTAGGCGGCCGCGGCCGTGCGCACCTGCTCGAGGTAGCCCGCCGGCCCCGTGAAGGTGATCATGTTGGCGTCGTTGTTGATCTTGACGGGAAGCTCTTCGGCGAGAAGCCCCGAGCGCTTGAGCGATTCAACGAGCGACTCGGCCGAGCCGCTCGGCACTGTGAGAAAGTCCTTGCCGGCAGACTCGACGTTGTAGAAGTGAATGCTTCCTCCAAGCACGTACCAGCCGGCGCCGTAGGCCTCGTTCATGGCAGCGAGAAAAGCTTCCGCGTCCACTTTCGTGAAGCGTCCGCTCACACGGCCCTTCAATTCGTCGTCGAATTCGGGCTTCAGGCCCTGGGCCTTGGCGAAGCTCGTGAGCACGGCCTTGAGGCTCTGCCCGTTGGCGTAGTGGCTGAAGGGCTTCTCAAACGCATGCGCTTCAGCTGCCGGCGCTCCGGCAAAGAGGAGTGCAGCGGCGCAGAAGATGCCGGCGAAGAGCCGGCCGATGCCAGCCTCCGCCCGGTTCGAGCGCTTGAGGAAAGCCCTCAAAGTCGTCATCACAGTCCTCGCAGTCGTCACGCTCTGGCCCCTTAGAAAACGAGCTGACCCGGCATCCAGCCCGAAGCTCCGAAGGAGAACGGCGACACGGGCGCGGCGCCCTCGTCCGCACCGTCAAGCCGCCCCCGCCACCAGGCCTGATCATTCAGGAATTCGCGCGCTTCGCGGCAGAAGTCTGCCTCCCCCGCATCGAGCGGGACGCGCCGCCAGAGGGAAAGCCGCCCCTCGTGCACCGAAAGGGTCGAGCGCTGCGCGCGGGCAACCGCTGCGGCCATGCGGCCGATCCGGGCATACTGATCGTCGGCATCCGGCTGGTCGGCCTCAGGTCCCGCGCCCAAGTCCGCGCTCAGAATGCAGACGCGCCCGTCGGGACTCCTCACGTCGAGGTCGAGGCCGTCTTCGAGCAGAAAATGACGTACGCCCTCGTCGTCGAGCGGCACGTCTCTCCACCCTGCGGCGCGGCAGAGAGCTTCAACAGCGGCATCAAGGCTCATGGGCATTGGAGATCCTTTCTAACGAGCACGGGGAACCGAGACCCAGCGCTGAACCTCAAGCTCCGAAAACGACGAAAATACGTCGTCCATTATTTGATTATGCCGCAAACATGCGTTCGCTGAAAAGCATTTACAGAGGCTTGCGCCACCGGACAAATGCGAAAAAGGCAGCGCGGAGATCCACCCGCACTGCCTTTTCCCTATGGGTCGGACTGAAGCGAAGACTTACTTCGTCTTCTTCGCTTTTTCAGTCTGTTCATGCTCGGCCACGTCGGCGTTGTGATACTTCTCCTTCTGAGAAGCCGTCGAGAGGCAGGCATGGAGCGCTTCGTTCTTCACTTCGCCGCACCAGTGGCCCACCACGACGCAGGCGATGCCGTTGCCAATCATGTTGGTAAGCGCGCGCGCCTCGCTCATGAAGCGGTCGATGCCGAGGATGAGCGCGAGGCCGGCAACCGGAACGTGGCCGACGGCCGAGAGCGTGGCGGCGAGCACGATGAAGCCCGAACCCGTGACGCCCGCGGCGCCCTTCGAAGTGAGGAGCAGAACCGCAAGGAGGGTCACCTGCTGCGTGATCGTCATGTCGACGTCGCAGGCCTGAGCGATGAAGACCGCGGCCATCGTGAGGTAGATGGCGGTGCCGTCAAGATTGAAGGAGTAGCCCGTCGGAATCACGAGGCCCACGACCGAGCGCGAGACGCCCGCCTTCTCCATCTTGGTCATCATGCGCGGGAGCACCGACTCGGACGACGAGGTGCCGAGCACGATGAGGAGCTCCTCCTTGATGTAGGAGATGTAGCGCAGGATCGAGAACCCGTGGATGCGGCAGATGGCGCCCAAGACCACGAAGATGAAGAGGAGGCACGTCGCGTAGAAGGTGCCCATGAGCTTGGCGAGGGGCAGGAGCGACGCAATGCCGTACTTGCCGATCGTGAAGGCCATCGCGCCGAAGGCGCCGATCGGAGCCACGCGCATGATCATGCCCACGATCTGGAAGAGGATCTGGGAGCTCTTCTCGATCAGATCGAAGACGAGCGTGCCGCGGCCGCCGAACTTGTGCAGCGCGAAGCCGAAGAGAATCGAGAAGAAGAGGACCTGCAGAATGTCGCCTTCAGCAAAGGCGCCCACCACCGTGCTCGGAATGACGTTCATGATGAACTGCGTGGTGGTCTGCATCTTGCCCGGGCCCGTGTAGGCGGAGACGGCCGACTGGTCGAGCGTGGCGGGGTCGACGTGCATGCCGGCGCCCGGCTGGATCACGTTGACGATGAAGAGGCCGATGATCAGGGCGATCGTCGAGACCACTTCGAAGTAGAGAAGCGCGAGGCCGCCCGTCTTGCCGACCTTCTTCATGTTCTCCATGCCGGCGATGCCGGTGACGACGGTGCAGAAGATCACCGGCGCGATGATCATCTTGATCAGGCGGATGAACCCGTCGCCGAAGGGCTTCATCTGGGCGCCCACGTCGGGATAGACGGCGCCAAGCACGATGCCGATCACGATCGCGCAGATGACTTGGAAGTAGAGGACCTTGTAGATCGGGGTTTTCTTGTTCGTTGCGGTTTCAGACATCGCTTTGCGTCCTTCCTTAGGATTGCTGCAATGGAAAGGGGCGTTGAGAACGCCCGACCGCTTCCCTTCGACTGGTCCGCCGCAGATTCTTCTTTGCTGAATCCGCGGCGCACCCCCAACGGGGCTTCCGCCGTTCGTTCGCTTCTAGTCCCCTTCGGGGTACCGGCGGCATACGCGGTGCTTCTTTCCGAACACTCCCGCTGCCGCATATTGATCCTACGAAGTCTAGGGTTAACCTATGTACGACCTTTTAGGTAGAGGTTAGCGCCTAGAGCAAAGATCTAACGTTTTGTAAAGGATTTTGCAGATTTTGGCATCACGCAAAGGCGGTAACTTTCGGTGGTGCTGAAGCCTGTGAATGAAAACAGCGCCCAAAAGAAAAGCACGCATCCCGCAAAAGTCGGTGGTGCGTGCTTCATCCTTTTCAGGCGGGTGCCGATCAGCCGGCAACGGCCTTCTTCAGCGAGGCGCCGGCCGTGAACTTCGGACGCTTGCCGCCCGGGATTTCAAGGGGCGCGCCCGTCTGGGGGTTGCGGCCGGTGCGGGCCTGGTATTCGGCGACTTCGAAGGTGCCGAAGCCGATGATCTGAACGGCTTCGCCCTTGGCGAGTTCTTCGGAGACGACTTCGAAGAAGGCGTTGAGGGCCTTGGCGGCGTCGGCCTTGGAGACGCCGGCCTTCTCAGCAACGGCGGCGGCCAGTTCGGTCTTGTTCATGGATGCTCTCCTTGAAATGAGGAATTTCCGTGCGGGCACGCGCCCGCTGCGGCGACCTGGACTATTTGATTCGTCCTGCTGCACGAGCTCCGATCGTCCTCTGCGGCAGGTGAGCACACTATAGCCAAGAAAAAGGCGCTTGCGGAGGGGCTCCTGGAAAAAATAATCGTGTCACCCAAGCCCGAAACCCCTGCAGGCATGCTGTTTGCTCCTCTTCGGCCGGCTCCGGAGGCGCGGGGCGGCGCTGCGCGGCGATCCTCCGAACGGAGGGGTTAACGACGGATATTGTCTCAGCCGATTTCTTTCGCGAATCTAAAGATTCCTGAAAATTCAAGGATCTAGCCCTTTCTGCTGCAGCGAATCGGCGCCATTTCCTGAGGACCAAAAAATGATGCGGACGGCCCGCTCTGCCCTCTCTCCCTAGGGAAGAACGCCATCACACGTTTGCGGGAAGCCCTTTCGAATCCGTAAAAACCCAAACGTAAAGATCCGTGCGCCGTTGCACGCCGCCAACGCTAGGCAAACATCCGGGTTAGAGCGCATCCGCTGCGCCGCTCTTGAAACCCGTGCGCTTCGCCTTCCGCCAGACCAGACCCACGCCCGCCCAGAGCGTGAAGCCGTAGACCGTATCGGCCGTCCAGTAGACCGCAGTCGAGGGCTCGAACGCATTGAGAAGCGCGATGTAGGCGCCGTAGAGCACCACTGCCGCAATCGTCATGCGGAAGCATTCCTTGGCAAACCCGAGCGCCTCGATCACGAAGAAATAGAGAAACGCCGGCGTCGTGAGGAGGTAGGAGACCGACATCACATAGAAGGACGGCCTCGCGTCGTGAATGACGTCCGGCAGATCCGTGAGGATCCCGAGCACGAGGTCGGGCGCCGCCGCGAAGAGCCCGAAGATAGGAAGCAGCACGAGCGCGCAGAGCTTCAGGGCATTCATTACGGCGCGGGGAATCCCTTCTGGTGCGCTGGCCCCGGCAAGGTTTGCCGCCACCGTGCCCGCCGCGGACCCGAAGGCGTGCACGAAGAGAAAGAGCATGGCGCCCAATTGACGAACGATGTTCGAGAGCGCCAGAGCACGCTCGCCGCCTGCGTTCTCAACCGCGATGAAGAAGTAGAGCCAGACGCCGAAGGCCATCGCCTCCTGAAGCATCAGCCAGCGCCCGAGCATGAAGACCCTTCCCTGCACGGTCCAGTCGATGCGCCAGTGCGAGAGTCCGCAGGCACAGTGCTTCTCCCACCAGTCGCGGCGCACAAATTCGAGCCAGTAGACCACAAGCGCCGCCAATTCGCTGATGGCCGACGCAATCGCCGCGCCCGCGATGCCGAGCTCGGGGAACGGGCCCACGCCGAAGATGAGGAGCCAATTGAGGCCGCAGTTGGCGGCCACCATCACGACCGACGCCACGGTGATGACGCGCGTGCGCATGACGGCTACGAAGTAGGCGCGAGCGAGAAGCCCGACGTAGGCAAACGGCAGCCCCGCCAGGCGCCAGAAGACGTAGTCGACCGCCGCCGCCTGGACGTCCGGATTCTCGATGAAGCGCCCGAAAACGGGGCCGATCGCCGCCCAGCTCGCGAGCATCAAGAGAATGCCCGCGGCAAACATGAAGACCGTGCTCTGGCGGAAGACCGTCCAGACCTCGTCCGTGCGGCCCGCGCCGTTGGCGCGAGACATGAGCGACTGCGCGCCGATCGTGTAGCCGAGGCCGAGCATCATCACGAGCATCACGTAGATGCCGGCCACGCCCGCGGCGGCAAGCTCCGCTTCGCCGTAGCGCCCGAGAAAGAGCACGTCCGTCATGCCGATCAGCTGCTCGAGCGCAAGGCCCACCATGAGCGGAAGCGCAATCGAGAGGATCTTCCCGGCGCCGGGTGCGGCCGCAGAAGAAGCGGAGGATGAAGTGGAGGTCGTATGGGATTCGGCGGTCATTTTTCCAATGAAATGAAGTCTTTCGCAGTTTCGAAGCATTCTACCGATCGGCCAATCCGTAAAATGTTCGGCTTCACGCGCATTCCTGCCCGAAAGCCGCAACAATCCGGCGCCCTGCGGGCCTCTTTACTCATTCAATCCATGCCGCGCCTTCTTACGCTGCCGCTCTCCCGTCTGTCCGCCGGCCTCGCCGATCGCGCTGCGAGCACCGCGGCCGAACCCTTCTTTCCATCGCCCTGGCACGGCGCGCCCTCGCCCATTGCTCTGGCCGCCCGAGATGCCGCAGAAGCCGCCCACCTCTTTTCCGACCCGGCAGCTGCACCCGGACGGCGCAATGTGCTCGTCTGCCGAATCGACAGGCCGGACGGCTCGATCGGGGACGATGCGCTCCTCATTGCGTCTGAAGCACCGGAAATCGGGCCCGAGCCGCTTCCGGGCGAAGTGCTTCCCGCCGCGGACCAGATTGCCGGCCGTACGGCCGACGATGTCTTCGCCCGAGCCGCGGGGAATCTTGAACTCGTGACGTTCCGAGGCAAGCGCACGACGCTTCTCGCCTTTGCCGAAAGCGACCGCGCCAAGCGCCCGCCCAAAATCGCCCGCGGAGGTGCGGCGGGCCTCAACCTCACTTTCGAGCACTGGAACCGCGCGCAGCTCGACGCCTTCGAGTCGCCCCTCGCACAGAATCTCCTTGAAGCTGCAAAGCGCCGAGCGGCAGGTGAAAAACTCGTGCCGCTCGCAAGCATGGAGTGGTGGCGCGGCGCCGCCCCCATTCACGACGTCAAGTGGGACGGCATGGCGCTCTCGCCCAAGACGACCTCGAAGCCTCTTATTGAATACCTGCTCGAGGGCATTCCCTTTGCGAGCGACCCGCGGGCGACTTCGCCCGTCACGCTTGCGCTTCGTCCGCGCGTGATTCTCGACCGAAAGGACTTCGTCGCAATCTTCAAGCCCTCAGGGCTTCTCTCAGTGCCTGGCACCGGGGGACTGCCCGACGCGCTGACGCTCACCGCTCAAATGCTCGGCGCTCCCTTGACGGCCGTGCACCGGCTCGACATGGACACCTCCGGCATTCTGCTCTACGGCAAGACTCCGGAAGGCATCCGCGTGCTGATGGCGGCCTTCCGCGAAGGGCGGGTCGACAAGCGCTACCGGGCGATTCTCGAAGGGATGCTCCCGGAAGACCACGGCTTCGTCGACTTTCCCATTACGACGCACCCGCTCGACCGCCTGCGCCAGATGGCCGCAGCGGGCGGCCGGGCGTCGCGCACCGAGTGGCGGCGCATTGCACAGAAGGACGGCAGGACGCTCGTCGACTTTCTGCCGCTCACAGGCCGCACGCATCAGCTTCGAATGCATGCCGCTCACCGAGTGCTCGGGCTCAACGCGCCCATTGCGGGCGACCCCTACTACAGCCGCCCGGGGCTCTTGGTCGACATGCCGGAAACGCCGCTGCTCCTCCACGCCGCCGAGATCGTTTTCCCGGATCCCGAAACGGGCGCTGCGATTCGTCTCACGGAACCCGAGCCGTTCGCTCTCTAACGTTTTCAGAAGCTTACTTGTGATTCCTTAACGCAATCGTGGTTTTGCACCTGAGAATGCTTCTCATGGCGGATTGACCTTGAAGCGCCTACAAGGTTTAGCATTGGATCCAACAAAAAATTGAAGATGCGGGCAGTCCTTTCAGGAGTGAATTTTCGAGTGCATGGGGGCTGCCCGGATCTTCCACTTTACGGAACGATCCATGTCAAAGGAAACTCAAGCACCTCCGCAGACTCCGGCAGCGCCGCCTGCGCCCGCCTGCCGGCTTCACTTCGACGTCACGGGCATGAGCTGCGCGGCCTGTCAGGCGCGCGTCGAAAAGGTGGTCTCGGGGCTCGACGGCGTTGAGGCCGTCGCGGTCAATCTGCTCAAGAACACAATGGAGGTGACGCCCAAGGACTCGACTGAGGTCGACCACCTCACCCAAATCATCGAAGCCGCCGTCTCGGAAGCGGGCTACGGCGCCTCGCGCACGGACGGGGGCGCCAAGCGCTCCGGCGACAGTTCCCAGGCCCCGAGCCGCGCGGAAGCCGCTGCTGCCGAGGCCGCAGAGGTGCGCACGCGCCTCATCTATTCAATCACGTTCCTCGTGCTCCTCATGTACGTGAGCATGGGGAGCATGATGGGGCTTCCGATGCCTGAATGGCTGGGGTCGCATGAGTCCGGACTCATGCGCGGGATTCTGCAGCTCGTCCTTTCGCTGCCGCCCTTGTTCCTCAACCGCGTCTTCTTCACGAGGGGCCTCAAGGCCCTCTGGCACCGCGCGCCCTCGATGGATTCGCTCATCGCCGTGGGCGCGGGCGCGGCCTTCATCTACGGCGTCTGGGTGCTCTCTGAAGCCGCCTACTGGGCGGGCGCGGGTCAGGTCGACCATGCGCTTCACCTCGCCCACGGCCTCTACTTCGAAGGCGCCGCGATGATCGTGACGCTCATCACCGTCGGCAAGTGGCTCGAAGCCCGCGCCAAGGGGAAGACCACCGACGCCATCGAGAAGCTCGCGGCGCTCGCGCCCAAGACGGCCCTGGTACTCCGCGACGGCAAGGAAGTCACGGTGGCGCGCGAAGACGTCGTCATGGGCGACCTGGTGGTGCTGAAGACCGGCGCCTCGATTCCGGTCGACGGCGTCGTGGTGGAGGGCGCGGGGTCGGTGGACGAATCGGCCATGACGGGCGAAAGCATCCCCGTCGAAAAGAAGCCGGGCGACGCGCTTACGGGCGCAACCCTCGTTTCGAGCGGCCGCTTCGTCATGAAGGCGCTGCGCGTGGGCGACGATACGGCGCTCGCGCAGATCATCAAGTTGGTTGACGAAGCCACGTCTTCGAAGGCGCCCATCGCGCGCCTCGCCGACCGCGTCAGCGGCGTCTTCGTGCCGGTCGTGATCGGCATCGCGCTCTTGGTCCTCATCGTCTGGCTGCTTCTCGGGCGCGACTTCTCCTTCGCGCTCACCTGCGCGATCTCCGTCCTCGTGATCTCCTGCCCCTGCGCGCTGGGGCTTGCGACCCCCACTGCCATCATGGTGGGCACGGGCCGAGGCGCTCGCCGCGGGATTCTCTTCAAGAGCGCCGAAGCTCTCGAGCTCCTCGGCAAAATCGACTGCGCCGTGCTCGATAAGACCGGCACCGTGACGGAAGGCAAGCCCAAGGTCGAGCGCGTGACGCCGGCCGCGCAGGGGTTGGAAGCGCCGCTTCTCATGATCGCCGCGTCGCTCGAGAGCGCCTCGGAACACCCGCTCGGCTCCGCTGTCGTTGCGGCCGCCAAGAACAGGAATCTCCCGACCCAGCCCGTGACGGAGTTCCTCCAGACCTCAGGCCAGGGCATCTCGGCCCGCATCGGAAAGAAATCCTACTTCGCCGGCAACGCCCGCATGGTGGAGGCGTTGGGACTCCAGCTCCCGCCCGCGCTTGAAGCCGCCGCCAAGCAGGCTGCTGAATCGGGCGAGACGCCGCTCTTTGTGGGTCAGTCGCCCGAGGGCGATGCGCCCGGCAATATCCTCGGCCTCCTGGGGCTCGCCGACCCGATCAAGCCCGATTCGGCCGCGGCCATTGCCGCGATGAAATCGCTCGGGATCGAGGTGACGCTTCTCACGGGCGACAATGAAGCAACGGCCAAAGCGATCGCCAAGCGCGCCGGCATCGACCGCGTGATCGCGGGGGTGCTCCCGTCGGGCAAGGCCCAGGAAGTCATGAACCTCCAGGCCCGCGGCAAGACCGTCCTCATGGTGGGCGACGGCGTGAACGACGCGCCGGCCTTGGCGAGCGCCGACGTGGGCGCCGCCATCGGCGCGGGCACCGAGGTCGCGATCGCCTCGGCCGACCTGGTCCTCATGCGGAGCCGCCTCGGAGACGTTCCGGCCGCCGTCGAGCTCTCGCGCGCCGTGATGCGCAACATCCGCGAGAATCTCTTCTGGGCCTTCATCTACAACATGATCGGCATCCCCATCGCTGCCGGCGTCTTCGCGGGCATGGGCCTCACGCTCTCGCCCATGATCGCCGCCGCCGCGATGAGCCTCTCCTCCTTCTCGGTGGTCTCGAACGCCCTGCGTCTGCGCTTCTTCAAACCAAAGCACGACGTCGACGCGGATGCGAACCTCCCATCCAACATCCATTCCAACCTCTCTAGCAAGGAAAAGAAAATGGCAAAGAAAGTCATCCACATCGAAGGCATGCACTGCGGTCACTGCACCTCCGCCGTTGAAAAGGCGCTCAAGGCCCTGCCCGGCATCGACGCCGTTGAAGTGAGCCTTGAAAAGAAGGAGGCCCAAGTCGAAGCGGACCTCTTCGTGACCGACGACATGCTCCGCGCAACCGTCGAAGGCGCGGGCTTCAAGGTGACGGGCATCGATTAAAACCCGAAGCCGCAAGCCGGCGACTTCAAACTGAATGACGCGGCCGTCAGCGGATGGACAAAGAAGGCGCGCTCCTGTTGGGAAAGCGCGCCTTCTTCTATTTCAGCCGATTGAAGCTCAAAGAAATCGCCCTGAATCCGACTGGGATCCAGGGCGGTTTTCTGCAGTCAAGATGCGCTTGATGGAGCAGAGCTCAATCAGCGGGAGCGATAGAGCGAGAGGTCGTCCGACCACTGGCCCTTCAGTTCGCCGTTGATGTCAAAGAGCTTGATCTTCATCGTGTAGTCGACGAGCTTCTGGCCGTCCGACGAGCGCGTCACGATGTCGGTGATTTCAGCCTGCATGATGTAGTCGAAGCTCGTGGCGTTCTGGTCCATCACGCGCACGGTGCCCGACGAGAAGAGCACTTCCTGGATGCGGTCCTGGATGTCGCTGATGCGCAGGTTCTCGTCGTGCGTGTTCTGGCGGAGCTTCCCGACGATGATGCGGGGCTTCTTCTGGGCCTTTGCGATCACGGGCGAAGCGAGCATCTTGTTGGTAAGGTTTTCCGCGAAGCCGATGATGTCGGCGAGCGTCACCTTCGTGTCGAGCTTGATGCGCTCGGAAGAATCCACCACGGAGATCGTGCGGGTGTGGCCGCTCACCTGAGGAACGGGCGTGTAGTACTGGCCTTCGGTCGTCGCGCAGCCGGTGAGCACGGCGGCAAGGGCGGCGGCAGAGAGGGCAAGCTTCATCTTCATTTGGGTTTCGTCCTTTGGGGTGTTGAATTACTGATTCTGCTGCATCTGCTGCATTTGCTGCTGCACCTGCATGAGCTCGACCGGATCGGGTTCCGGCACGAAGATTTCAACGTCAATGGGGAAGCGCACCGAGACGTTGGCCGTCTGGGCGTTCTGGGCCTTACCGATGCTCGAGACCGACTTCATGGCGCTGCCCGTGAGCGTAATGCGCTGCCAGGCCGACGACGTCATCAAGGGCGCGCCGTTCTCGTCGAGCCACTCGACGCGGTATTCGATCGGGAACTTGATCTGCGAGATGTTCTTGAAGGTGAGCGCAAGCTGCGGGAGCGTCCCCTGCTTGGCGATGCGGGCCGTCATCACGGCAACGCCGCGGGCGACGTTCTCGTCGGCGAAGGTGACGGTGACGCCGGGGCACGGCGCCACTTCCAACTGAATGGGCTCGGGCTCGGCCGCGGGCGGAGGCGTCGTGCAGCCGGCGAGAAGAAGCGCGGAGAGTGCGGATGCAATAAAGATCTTCTTCATAGTGTTGAATCCTCGCCCGGAGACGGCTCGCGGCCGCCTTCCGGAAAAAATGCTTCTAGAGCTTACTTCACCCAGGAGAAGGAATTGCCGTAGGCGTGAAGGTTCTTGCCGTAGCTCGAAGCGAAGACCACGGTCGGGCCCTTGGCGGCGATGGGCACGGTCGTCGTGCCGAGCACCTGGCCCGCGGCGTTGTACGTGTTGAGCTTCACTTCCTTGGCGCTATTGGGCACGAAGACGCGCGCGACGTCGATGCGGCTCGGAAGCGTCAGCCAAGAGCGCGTATCGGGGTGCTGGAGGTTCCCCGCCAAGCGCGACCCGAAGGCGCCGAGGGACTTCGAAATGGCGGCGGAGCGGAGCGTATTGGTGACGAGCATGAAGATCTTCATCGGCATGCGGTCCTGGTCGTCGCGCAGGATGAGGGACTCCATCTTCGTGAGGCTCGAGAGCTTGCGCGTGCTGCCGTTCACCGTGACGGAAGCCGACGCGTAATCGCTCTCAACGGGCACCGTGACGGGGAGGTTCAGGTTCACGTAGTACTTGTCGACCATGAACTCATAGTGCTTTTCGCTGCGCACGGGCGAGAAGCCGTCCGAGAGAATCACCTGCACGAGCTTCTTGCCTGCAGGAGGCGCCTTCACGACCTGCTGAGCGGCCACCTTCGCGGCGGTGCACTCCTTGTTGTTCTCGTAGGCCTTTTCGTAGGAGATGCGGGCGTTGTCGCGCAGCGACGAATCGTCGAAGCTGTCGAACTCCTGGAGCATGCCGTTCACGTAGTCGCCGAACGGGTTGACGTAGGCCGATGTCACGAGCCCGGCCTTCGCCTTCACGTCGTCGGGTCGGTCGTCGATGTTGACCTGGCCGGAAAGCGCCTGAGTCTGGGGATCCATCGAGGTCTGGCTCTGCACCTTAGCGAGCTCTTCCTTGAACTTCTCCCACTCTTCCTGCTGGCGGTCGATCGCGCGGCGCGTCACGTTGTAGGCGCGGCGGTCGCCTTCGAGCATGTAGCAGAGGGCCTTGTAGTTGAGGAGCATCACCTTTTCATAGCCGCGCAGCTCATAGTCGGCCATTTCCTCGGAGCCGGTGAGGGCCGAGAAGCCGAGCTTGCCGAACTTGCCGGCCTGGGAGAGCCCGCTAGAATTGTCTTCGGCATTCGTGAGCTTCTGTTCGGCGATGTCGAAGTAGTAGAGCGCGCGCTTGAAGTCGCCCGTATTGAGGGAAAGAAGACCGCGCTCGAGGAGCGAGATTTCGCTAGCCGACTCAAGAAGCTTCTCGGCGTTTTCGTCGTTCGTGAGTTCTTTGCCGTCGGCGTCCTTCTGGTTGGCAAGAAGCGCCGTGCGCAGTTCATCAAACTTGTTGTTGAGGAGCATCTCGCGCGCGGGCTCATAGGACTTCGCGTAGGTGAGCGTCTGCTCGTTCTGGGCGAGCCCGAGCTTGTCGCTGCTCGTCGCGCACCCGGCGAGCACCGCGGCGGCGGAGACGGCGAGAAGCGAAAGACGGAATTTGCTGTTCATGGGAGTTGGTCCTTACTGAGAGAATTGAGGGTTTAAGAGTACTGAAGTGGTTGACCGAGCCTCGGACCAGGGATTTCCGAGGGGCTTCACCGAGTTCAGGCGTTAGAACTTGAAGTCTTCGTCGCCCGCGCCGCCGAAGCTCTTGTTCTCAATGCGGCCGGCAGGCTGAGCAGGCTGCTGCTGCGCGGCGCCGCGGCTGCCGTAGGTGCGGTTCACAGCTTCGCCCGCAGCCTGGGCCTGGCCTTCGGCGTAGGCCTGGGCGTCGGTCGCCGCATCGCGGATCTGCTTCAGGCTCCCGTCGATATAGCCGCGCGTCTGCTGCTCGGCGCGGTTGACGTCGATCGCGGCGTCGCGCTGCTTGGCGAACGTGCGCTGAGCGGCCTCGCGGCTCACAGGGCTGTATTCCATGACGGTCACGTACATCTTGCGGCCGGTGAAGGGCGAGGTGCGGACTTCGGAGAGCACGGCGGAGGCGCCCTGAAGCGGCATGTTCTCGACCTTGGCGGAGATTTCCTTCGCAAGCGATTCGACGGTCTGCGACTCGTCGCCGCCCTTGCCGTTGTTGAGGGTCTGCTGCTTCGCCTTCGCGCCGTCGTGGGCCATGACGTCGCTCTTGAGGGCCATCACGAGCCCGTGGAGGGCGTTCAAGTTCGAGAGGCTCTTCGCGCGGTTGATCGTGCTCGGGTTGTTGTTCAACATTTCGCTCGACGCCACGCCGAAGATGTGCGGCACGCCGTCGCGGTCGATGATCCAGCGCCCGCCGCTCACCATTTCCCAAGGCATGGTCGCGATGTATTCGTCCAAGGTCTTGCCCGTGGTCGGCTTGAACTCAAGCTTCTGGGCGGCGCCCGGAACGCCCACGATGGCGCGCATGAAGCGCTCCTGAGCAGGCGACCAGACGACCACGACGGACACCGTGTAGGTGCCGTTCTCATAGGATTCGAACGAGTTGACGACCACAGCGCCCGTCAGAACCATCTGCGCGAGGCGGTCGATCGACGACGTGCGCTCTTCCTTCAATTCGCCCTTCTTCGCTTCAATCTGCTTCTGGAGGGCCTTCACCTGGCCGTCGAGGTCGCGGGCCTTGCTTTCGAGCTCCTGGATGCGGGCCTTGCTTTCGGCCTTGAGGTCCATCGCTGAGAGGTTGATTCCGCGAGCCTCGAGAGAGGCGATGACGCCCTTTTCAAGGAGCACGTCCATGCTGATGCTGCCCACCTGGTTGGCCTTTTCCTGGTCGACATCGGCGAGCGCTGCAGCGAGCTGCTCCTGCAGGACTGCGAGCTCTTCCTGCATCGAGGCGACTTCCTGGTCGAACTGCGTGTTGAGGCCCGTCTCGGGGGTCTTCATCGCGACGCTGGCGGAAGCCGACGTATTGAGGATCTGCACGACCTGGGCCTTGGCGTCGAGCGTGGCGGTCATGCCGCCCATCGTGCGCACCGACGAGATGGTCGCGGCGTTGGCGGGCATGCGGGCCGTGCCGATCGAGATGATCTGCTCTTCGGTCGAGCCGTCTTCGCGCTCGGTCGACGTGATGCCGACGCGCTTGCCGGCCTTGCGCAGCCAGGCGTTGGCCTGCGTTTCGGCATCGACTGACTTCACGTCCGCGGCGGGCGCGGGCTGAGCGACGGCGGCGGCCTGGAGTTCCACCGTGGCGGGGGCGACCCCCTGACCGAACTCAGCAGCCGCGGCGGGCTGGATGAGCCAGGCGGCGGCGAGCGCCGCGGCGATCATCTTGAACTGGAACATGGCTGAAATTTCCCTTAGCGAAAAAGTCGAGAATGAGGGGTTTTGAAGCAACCTACTCGAGAAGCGCCGCGGCTTGAGCTGCTGCGGGTTCGTCGTGGATGCGCTTCAGGAGGTAGACCAAAGCGGGCTTGGGGTTGGCTGCGGTCGAAAGCCACGCGCGGGCGCAGACTTCTGCGGCGTCCTTGCTGCCCGCGGCCCTGTAGGCAGCAGTCAAGTACTCCCAGACTTCGGCGTTGGCCGGAGAGCGCTCCGCAGCATTCTCAAGCATGTAGGTGACGAGCTTGAGGTCCTGCCCCTTGGCAAAGCACTGCTTGATGAAGGGCATCGTCGCGGGTTCGGCCGAAGCGCTCGAGTTGTCCAACTTCACGAAGCCCTGCACGAGCGCGACCTCGCGGAGCACGGGAAGCTCATGCGTCCACGCAATGGGAGCAATCCCTGCGGCTTCGAGCTTTTCGGCGAACGCCTTCGGGCTGTCCACAGCCTGAACGGCCGAGAAGAGCAGATCCCGCGACGGATCGACCTTCCTCAGGTCTTCGAGCACGGCCGCGCGCTTTTCGCCGATTTTGGCAGCCGCAGAGATCGCGGCAGCCGACGGCACGAACGGGGCCTTCACGTTGAAAAAGCCCGGCGGCAGCGCGCGCATGTCGAGCGCGAGCGCAAGATCCTGCAGGCCGATGGCGCGGAAAAAGTCCGCATGCGCGCCGGGGTTGGCCTTCAGGCGCTTCGCGCCCTCGGCGGCCAGCCGCTCCGCGTTGAGCTTCTGGGCCTCCGCTTCAACATTAGCCTTCGGGGCTGCAAAGAGCGCCGTGCAGGACGACGCCGTGCACTCGGTGAGGAGGAAGCGGCCATTGAAGGACGCGTCCATCGTGACGCCGAGCCGCATGAGCGCCGCCTTCATGGGGGACTCTTCGGGAATCCGGGCGACCAGGGACTGCATGAGGCCCTCAATGGCGGCGTTCTTCGCGCGGTCTGCCGTGCGGTCGCCCGCCGTCCGGGGGCTGCCGGCCTTCACGGCAAGCGAGATGACGACCCCGTCCTTTTCATAGACGCCGGGAGCGGGGGACTGCTGCTTGATGCTCTCCCACTTCGCCATGTCGGCGGCGGCGCCCTCGGCGAGCGCCGACATGGCGGCACGAGGAGCTTCTTCGGCAGAGACCTGCGTCGCTGCACCGAACGCAAGTGCAATCGCAAGACTCACAGCGGAGGATGCGGCTGCAATGCTGTGAAACGACGTCGTCATTTCATTTCTCCGATTGAGCCTTACCAAGCCGGCTGATTCGCAGGACGCGCGGCGGCGCGGGCCGCGCTCGCCTTCTTTTCGGTCGGGCGCAGGATGTATTCGCGCGGGGCCATGCCGGTGAGGTCGTCCGTGCATTCAATCACCTTCGCGTAGGACATCTTCGGCGTCACGCGCGTGATGCGCACTTCGCCCACGTCGATCTCGTCGCGGCCGATCGTTTCCTTCGTATAGGGGTCGACCTGAATCGCGCCGTTGCGCACGAGCTTGTAGACGTCGCCCACGCGCATGGAGTTGCCGCCCTGGCCGAGGACAAGTTCGCCACGCTGATAGGAGAGCGCCGCAATCGGATAGATGGCGTCGGCCACCGTGACGCCAATCTCGCGCCCGAGCTCGGACGCGATCTTGCCGAACGACGGGACGTTCTGGACAACCTTTTCGAGCGTATCGGCCATCACGATCTGACCGGTGGACGCTTCAATCACGCGCCACTCAATAGCAATGCGCGCAGTTTTCACCTGGCGCACCTCATTGGTGTAGGGCATCTTCTTCGTGTCGGTCGAAGCCTGAAGCTCCATCAGGCGGCCGACCACAATGTAGTCGGCGCCAAGGGTGTTGCCGAGACGGGCGCGCTCTTCAAGGCGCACGTCCGGACGCGAGAGCTTCGCGAGGTCCGAGAGGCGCGTGTTCTCGAAGTCGCGGTCGAGCATGGCGAAGCGGCGGGTTCCCGTCAGGTAGTTGACGGCGCCGTAGCCGAGCGTCTCGAGAAACTTCAAGCCCTCGGCGTTGGCCTTGTCGGTGTGATGGAGCTCGAACGGAACCACGGCGATCCTCATCCGGTTCGTTTCGTCGCCGGGCTGAAAGTAGTTGACGTCAACCGAGAGCTTCGCGCGCAGGAGCTTTCCCGTCGAGTCGGGCTCGACCGACACGACCTGGTAGCCGCGCACCGTACCCTGCGTAGCCGTGCTCACTTCGTGTTGAAGCTTGTCTTCCGTCGTCATCTTCACGGTGGCCGAGTTGTCGGTCGCCTTGGCTTCCGTATTCATGACGGCGCGCACCTGATCGCTCGCGGCAAGCTCGAGGCCGCTCACGCGCGCGACCGCCTCGGCGAGCGCAGCCTTCACGGCGTCCTCGCGCGTTGCGCCCACGCCCTCGGCGTCGACCGTCTTCACGCGCACGCCCGCGGCCGATGCGGCGCCCACCAGTGCGGCGAGCACGGCGCCCGCCAAAACCTTCTTCCACATGAGGTTCTCTCCCTTGAACTGTCGAACTGCCGGCGAATTACTTCACCGGACGGCGAAGGATGAAGCCCTGGCCAATCGAGGCGGGGTCGCCCTTGGTGATTTCCATCACCGTCACCTTCGGGTTGATGCGCGTCACCTTGGCTTCGCCCACTTCCATTTCGGCCGAACCGAGGTTCTCGCCCGTCTGCGGATCGACCAAGTCTTCGCCCGGTTCAAAGACGATGAACCGTTCGCCCATCTTGATGCCGGAGTCGTTGCCGCGGTTCACCCAGATGCGCTTGTCCTTCACCTGAAGAACAGTGATCGGGAAGATGGTGTCGGAGAGGCTGTTGGCGAGCTGGGCCGCGGCCTTTTCGATGGCCTGATCGAGCACGACGCTCGAGAAGCCGCCCTTGCCGTTGGCGACCTTCTGCGCGGTCGAGGTCGAGGCCTTGATCGGGAAGGCGCCCGTCACCACGCCGCGGGTCGTGTCGATGATCTGCACCGAGAGCTCCACGACAGCGGAGTCGCTGACGCGATACTTGTTTTCGAGATTGGGAACGGCAACCGCCGAGTGGTTGGTGTCGAAGCGGAGCACCTCCACCTGGACGAGCGACTGCGCGTTGGCGAGCTGGCCTTCAGCGGCCGCGTCATTGGCGGCGAGACCCGACTTCGCGAATTCCTGCTCGGTGCGGATCGCCTGCAGGGCGCTGCCGCGGCGCGTCAGAAGGTCGAACTTGCGGCCGTTGCGGATGGCGTTTTCGATGTCGGCGATGAGGCTCGACTTCACGGCCTTCTCGGCGGCGGCGCTCGAAAGCGACTTGGAGAGCACGAGGTCGGAGACGGCCACGCGGTACTTTTCAGGCGCCTGCGCGTTGGCGGCGGGCACGGAGAGCCCGAGGAGCGCGGCGCAGAGAAATGCCGCAGAAAACTTGCCAAAATTCATTATTTGTCTCTAAAAGCAAAGGATTCAAGCCCGCACATTCGTGCCGGCGGTGATTGACCTGCAGCATCCGGAGCGCTTGAAGACACTCGCCCTGAAGCGCCTGCCGCGCGTCTTCTTGTTTTTACAGAGAAAACTATGTCAATATTTTACGCATTGATAAAGCAGGAGTTCATGCGACAAATCAATGCCGCATATCTTACAAGGCCGCCAAATACGAAGCTGCTTTGAGGACTGCTTCGAAGCTTTCAACGCTGGTCGACCTTTTGCGCCGCCTCAGGCGTGCTTTCCGACCGGGCCGGATGCGTGCGATCGATGAGCTCTTCTTCATGCGCCGGATAGGGCCGCACGGCGCGAGGCTTCGGCGCCTGTTCAAAACGGGCACGAGCACTCCAGGCAGCGAGCCGTGCGGCCTGCGCCCAGAGATGCGTACGGAAGTTCTGATCCTGGCCGGCTATTCCGCCCGCAGCATCTGAAAGCATGCCTTCGGCAAAATCGAAGAGCGCTCGATCGGCTTCGGTCCACCGCGACTCGCCAGCCGCGATGCGGGCCTGCCAGAGGCGCAACTCGAGCGCAGACCCGAAAAGCTCGGGATAGAGCGCCATCAGCGGCCGAAAGAGCCTCATGTCGGCCGACTTCGGAGTCGTTCGAGAGCCGGCTTCGACCGCGAGGCGCAGGAAGGCTTCGGGCATTTCGAGGGGCTTCTTCTCCCTGCGCCAGAGCTCGATCAGCTTCTCCGGGCGGAAAGCGCCCGCAGGGATGCGGCCGACGGGTTCATGGAGTTCAAGGCAAGCCACTGCGCTTTCCGGATCATCCGCCGCCGAGTCGGCCCCGAAATAGAGCGCCATGAAGGCGCCCGGCCCAAGACTCATGAGCGGCAGCGCCGGGTCCATCAGTGAAGCGGCGAAGCTTCGGCCCAACGCATAAGCGGCAGAGGCCGCTTCAGAAGGCGGATCAGCAGCGAGCAAGGCCGGCTCGGATGAATGGAGCGCCTTCGCGCAGCGCTCCTGCGCTTCGACGACCGCGCCCTTGAGGAAAACGCCAAGCACCTCAACGACGCCGGGACTTCCGCCCATCTTCAGCCGAGCATGGAGGCGATTCAATGCGCGGGGGACTGCTTCGGCATCGTCCGTGCCGAGCGCACACCGGACTTCGAGCACTCGGAGGAGCACTTCTTCAAAGAACGTCCGATCCCTGAACCGCGAACGCGAAAGGAACTTGCGCAGATCCCAGAGGTTGCCTTCCGCGATGAAGCGCTTGACTGCGAGAAGCCTCAGCGCTTCAGCTCGGCAAGCCTCGGAACTGTCTGCGAGCACTTCAGCAGGATGCGGAACTTCGCCTTCGGGCGTCCGGCCGCGGGTGGGAAGCACCGCCAGGCCGTGCTCGCCGCCGGCTTCGCCGAGGAGAGCGAGTTCGGCGAGCGTCCATCCCGGCGCCTCGAATTCGCCGCTCGTGAGGATTTGGACCATGAGGGCCAGCACTTCCGACGTCTCTTCCGGCGTCCGATGGAGGCTTGATAGCGAAACGAATTCCATCATCCCGGCCGTTACGTCCTCGTCATTGAGAGGCTTGAGGAGCCGATGCGCCGCCCGCCAGAGCCGCTGATGAAAGCTCATCGCGCCGATGCGGCAGCTCGCGTCGGAAAGTTCTCCGACGGCATCAAGCGTCTGAAGCCACTCAGAAGTCGGTTCCTTCTCGCCGCCCAAGTCTTCCGCATCCAGATTCGAGGCCTTCAGCAGAAGGACCGCATCAAACGCCCGGCGCCAGTCCCGCGGCAGGAGCTCTTCGGCCTTTTCGGCTTCGCCGATCCGAAAGAGCTTCCCGACAGCCGCCGGCACGGCCTCGACCGACGCATCGCCCGCCTTGATCCGTGCATAGCCGGATTCAGCCTCGAGCCGCAGAGAACGAGACGTGCCCCCCAACGCCTCGAGCGCATCGATGCAGAGCTCGGCGTCATTCCACCGTTCAAGCCCCAGGGCGGTGCGGCCGGTCCAGAAGAGACGCTCCGCTTCGTCGGGAAAGATCTCGAGCGCCCGATGCTCGAGCGCATCGTCGAGCAGATAGAAGTCGAAGCGGTCGCCTGAGATCCAGACGGCTTCAAAGAGCGTTCGCCAGGCCCTGGCCGGAGGCTCCGTTGAGTCCGCCGTCCAGTCGCGCCATTTGGAGATGAATTCGCCCGCCTCATAGATTCCCGGTCGGGGCCCCTTCGGGGTCGAGACGACGTGGATCACCTGATCGGGAAGAAGTACATAGGCAGTAGGGGGCAGCGGCATGGCGGGCGGAGTTGAAGTGCGGATTCTGCGCGCCGCGCCGGCCGGGTCCCATGGAAACTTGGGAGACGGCATGCGGAGCGGCTTGACGCGGAGCTCTGCACAAGTCTACCGATGCCTATGGAAGCTGCGGCGCGGATGGAGGCGGAAATGCGTGCATGCTCCGCGCATTTCCTGCTGCCGTCCGCGCCGCGGCATTCAGGGAGTTCGTTTGCCTCAGCGGGAGATCGCCCGTCGGTGCCGTCCGAGGAGCAGCCAGAGAAGCGCGGCGAAAGAAAAGACCGCGCCGCACCAGAACGTGGCCGAAGCGCCCGCCGCTTCCCAGAGGCCGCCCGCCACGAGACCTGCCGCAAGGGCTGCGACGCCGCTCGCGAAGCTGAAGAGCCCGAAGGCCGTGGCGCGCTTCTCTTCGGGCGCAGCTTCCGCCGTCATCTTGGCGAAGACGCCCTGCGTAGCACCAAGATGAAGCCCCCAGAGAGCAGCCCCCAAGGCGGCGCCCCAGGGCGTAGCCCAGAGCGCAAAGACGGCGTCGGAGAGCATCAGGAGGAGAAGCCCCGCCGCGAGGAGCTTTTCAACGGGCACGCGGTCGGAGAGCTTTCCCACCGGCACGCAGGCAAGCGAAAAGACGACGTTCACACCCACCATGAGGAGCGGCACGGCCGCGGTCGGGATGCCCGAGTCCGCGGCGCGGAGCACCAGGAAAGCGTTGGAGAACCGAGCAAGCGAAAAGAGGACGCCCAAGACGAGGAGCGCCTTGAAGGCGGGGCCAGCCACCGAGAAGCATTCAACCAGGTCGGAGAACTTCCTCACTGCCGGGCGCTTGACCGCGGGCTTCTCAGGCGCGTCTTCGACGCCGAACAGAATGAGGAGGAGACACAAGGCGCCGGGGATGAGCGCAATCCAGAAGATGGAGCGCAGGTCGTCCGTCCAGAAAAAGAGAAAGAGGCTCGCCAAGGCCGGTCCCACAAAGGCGCCCGCGGCGTCGAGCGACTGGCGGATGCCGTAGGCCTCCCCCCAGAGCGCCTTCGGCGTCACCGCCGCGACGATCGCGTCTCGTGGCGCACCGCGCAGACCCTTGCCGATGCGGTCGGAAAAGCGCGCGAAGAAGACGAGTGCGATGGAATCGGCCAGTGCGAAGACGGGCTTCGAAAGAACACCCAGCGCATAGCCGAGAAAGACGAGCACCTTGCGGTGCCCGAAACGGTCGGCCGCAGCGCCCGAGAAGATCTTAGTGATGAGCGCGGCGCCTTCGCCCGCACCTTCCACGAGGCCGATCAAAAGCGCGCTCGCGCCGAGCGGTCCCGCCATGAATAGCGGCAGGAGCGCGTGAATCATTTCAGACGAGACGTCCATCAGGAGACTCACGAATCCGAGCGCCCAGACGGTGCGGGGCACTTTTTGTCGACCCGTCGAAGCGCCGCCAGGCTCTGCTTCAGCGCAAGGATTTGGGGTTTGGGGTTCGGCGGGTGCTGCGGGCGCTCTCTGCCCGGGCTGAGTATTGGTTGAGGTCATTTGTGTCTCCGTGCGTGCTTCTGCGAGCCTCTATAGGTTCGGGCTCTTTATCGAGACTCCGCCGTATTCAATGCGGCAGGGTCTGCCGGAATGCACGATTTTCGACCTCAGGCGTCAAAACGGCGTGAAAGCCCCGCCTCCTTCGATTTCAGAATGCTCAGACTGCATGCGCCCAATGAGCCGGCCTGTTTTTCGATCGCCCAAAGACTTCTGCTTCCGCTTCGCATCCTTTAGAAGCGAAAAATCCAATCGATCCTTCCAGGGCTTTGCGCCTAACGAAACCTTCAAGCGCCTGGCTGCCATGGCAAAAAGGCGCTTCGTAAGCAGAGAGCAGAAGCGTCTTGCTGAAATCTGCGCGCGCGTGCAGAGCCCGAAGACCATCACATCTTCAGGCTCCGCGCAATTGCGCCTCAGCGCGTCAGCTCGCAAGCAGCATCTTGTCGGAGACGCCGTCGCCCGCCTTTTCGAAGAACTTCAGGAGGTCGACCGGCGTCAGCCGGGCCTTTTCCTCGCCCTTGACGTCGAGGATCGGACGTCCGTCGTGCATCATGATGAGGCGGTTGCCGTAGCGCAGCGCATCCTTCATGTTGTGGGTGATCATGAGGGTCGTGAGCTTCTGTTCGGTCACGATGCGCTCGGTGATGTCGAGCACCTTGGCGGCCGTCTTGGGGTCGAGCGCGGCGGTGTGCTCGTCGAGCAGAAGGAGCTTCGGGCGCACGAGGGTCGCCATGAGAAGCGTAAGCGCCTGGCGCTGGCCGCCCGAGAGGAGTCCCACGTGGGCGGTCATGCGGTTTTCGAGCCCGAGGCCGAGCATCTTCACGAGTTCTGTGTAGCGGGCGGTCTTGTCCGCGCGATCGCTCCAACGGAGCGTCAGCCTCTTGCCGCGGCGGTCCGCCACGGCGAGGTTCTCGGAAATCATCATGCCGGCGGCGGTACCGCGCATCGGGTCCTGGAAGACGCGGCCGATCATCGAAGCGCGCTTCCATTCGGGCATCTTCGAAACTTCGACGCCGTCGATCTTAATGGAGCCCGAGTCGATCATGAAGGCCCCGGCAATGGCGTTGAGGGTCGTGGACTTGCCCGCGCCGTTCGAGCCGATGACGGTGCAGAAGTCGCCGTCCTCAAGCGTGAAGGTGACGCCGCGCAGCGCCTTCTTTTCATTGGCCGTGCCGGCGAAGAATGTCTTCTTGACGTTCTGAAGTTCAAGCATTTCGTCTCTCTCTATCGTTGCGTGTTGATCTCATTGAAGGATGGAGGCGTCCATCAGCCGTGCGCACGCAGGGCCGAGAGCTTCTCCTTCATCAGCGGGAGCGCAAGCGCGAAGGCGACGAGCACGGCCGTGAAGAGCTTCAGATCGTTGGGAGGCATGCCCATTTCGAGCACGAATGCAATGACGAGTCGGTAGACGATCGAGCCGAGGATGACGGCGATCAGGCTCGTCTTGAAGGTCTTGGGCGAGAAGAGCACCTCGCCGATGATGACGGAGGCGAGACCGATCACGATGGTGCCCACACCCATGCCGACGTCGGCGAAGCCGTTGGCCTGAGCGACCGTTGCGCCCGAGAGCGCCACGAGCGAATTCGAAATTACGAGGCCGAGCACCACCATCGTGTTGGTGTTGATGCCCTGCGCGCGGGCCATCTGCGGATTGAAGCCCGTGGCGCGGATCGCCGTGCCGAGCTCAGTGCCGAAGAACCAGTAGAGGACGACGGCGATCGCAGCGGCGAAAATGAGGCCGACCACGAGGCCCGACATCGACACCGACAGATTGAGCGCGTTCTCGAGGATCGTGAAGACCGTCTCGTCCTGCAGGAGGCCGATGTTGGACTTCCCCATCACGTGGAGGTTGACCGAATAGAGCCCGATCATCGTGAGAATGCCCGCGAGGAGCGCCGGAATGCGCAGCTTCGTTGTGAGGACGCCGGTCACCGCGCCGGCAAGCGCGCCCGCGATCAGCGCAAGCGCAAACGCTGCCAGGAGGCCCAACCCCGCCGTGATGGCCGTAGCGGCCGCAGCGGCCCCGAGCGGAAACGAACCCTCGACCGACAGGTCGGCGATGTCGAGGATGCGGAACGTGAGGAAGACGCCGAGGGCGAGAACGGACCATTGGAGGCCTTGGCCGACGGTGGAGATCAGAAGATCGAGCATGAGATTTTCCTTTTTAGGTACGCTCGGGCGCCGTTTGAATTTGCTTCGCCCGATTGTTTTGTAAGTGGAAGATTGGGGTTTCCGGACTTTTTCTGTCCCGCAGTCCTTTGCGGTTTTCCGAAGTTCCTCTGAAAGCGCCTTTTCACTTCTGCGCCCAGACGAACTGAAAAAAGAAAAGCGGAGTCAATCCGCGCTCGAACCCGCGCTCAAGGATTAGGCATCCTCAGCGGGCCCGAAGGCGCTTCATCAACTCCGCTCTGCGGCGCGGCCTCTATGCGAGGCTACTTAAAGAGCACCGCTCCGTTCTTGAGCTCCTCGGGGATGGTGATCCCGATCGCTTCAGCCGTCTTCAGGTTGAAGACCGGCGTACCGGTGGCGACATGCTGCACGGGCATCTCGGCGGGCTTCTTCTTCCCTTCGAGAATGTCGGCGCCCATCTGGCCCGTCATGCGGCCGATTTCGTAGTAGTCGACCGAGATGGAGCCGAGGCACCCGGCTTCCGTCATGCCGCGCTCGCCCGCAACGACGGGGAGCTTGGCGGGGTTGGCGACCTTGGCGAGCGCGGGAATAGCGCTCGCGAGAACGTTGTCAGTCGGCAGCCACAGACCGGCCACCTTGCCCGCAACGCTCGCAACGGCCTGCTGGATGTCGTTCACGTTCGAGACGGTCGCTTCGACCACCTGAACGCCGCGCTTCTCGGCCGCGGCCTTGAAGATCCTGACCTGGTAGGCGGAATTGATTTCGCTCGAGTTGTAGATCGTGCCGACCACCTTGGCGTCGGGAACGAACTTGAGGAGCAGGTCGAGCTGCGCCTCGATGGGCCCGAGGTCAGAGACGCCCGTCACGTTGCCTCCCGGGGCTTCATCGGTCTTCACGAGCTTCGCAGCCACGAAGTCCGTGATGGCCGTGGCGACGATGGGCGTGTTCTTCGCAACCGTCGCAACTGCTTGGGCGGCGGGCGTGGCGACCGCGAAGATCACCTTGTCCTTGTTGGAGGCGAAGCGGTTGGCGATGTTGTGGAGGTTCGACTGATCGCCCTGGGCGTTCTGGATGTCGAGCTTGATGTTGACACCGTCCTTGAAGCCGCGTTCGGCGAGCGCGTCAACGACGCCCTTCGTGCAGGCGTCGAGCGCCGCGTGCTCAACAAGCTGAACGATGCCGACGGGGGTGAGCTCGGCCTTGGCGGCGGCGCCCGCTGCCGGAGCGGACTTGTCGCCGCAGCCCGCGAGCGCGAGGGCTACTGCTGCGGAAAGCGCGAGGATGCCGCGCCTCGTAATGTGGGATGTCTCCATGACGGAACTCCTCGGCCTCGAGTTCTTCGGGGCCGTCATGAATCTGCCGGGTGAAGCAGATTCGTAGTGCTGATGAGTTTGATTATGGGCCGCCCGCAAAGGGCGGATTTCAGAAAATAAATCCTTTCACCTAGAGAAAAAGATGTAGTGAATGTCTGTTTTCTCAAGGAAGGAGAAAACTTTTTTAGTGCACTTTGAGACCGTCTCGAAACCTAAGAGAAAACCCGCGGGCTGCGCGGGCGCTTCAGAGCCAGACCGCGCTCCACACGTCAGTCCGGCCGTATTTACAACCTCACGCCTTCTTGGGCACGTTCCCGAGGATCTTCGCGGCGATCCTGCGCCCCCAGCTTCTCGGCAGCACCTGAGCGCAGACAGCAATCGCGCGGTTCCAGAAGCCGTCGATTCTCACAGTCTCTCCGTGCATCATCGCCCGCCAGCCGACCTCGGCGCAGGGCGCGGCAGCGCGCTCCCACTTGTCGAGCTGAATGCCGCTGAAGGCCGACTCCTCGATGCCGGCGGCGGCTCCGAATTCGGTCGCCGTCGGCCCCGGGCAGTAGGCGGTTGCCGATACGGCGGCGCCGCGAGCCCGAAGCTCTTCGGCAAGGCTTTCGGTGAAGCTCAGCACATAGGCCTTCGTCGCGCCGTAGACGCCTAGCTCGGGACAAGCCTGAAAGGCCGCCGTGGAGGCGATATTGAGGATTCTTCCTCGTCCGGCATGCTCCATGAGGCGCGCGGCTCGAATCGAGAGCTCGGTGAGCGCCGCGATGTTGAGTTCGATCATCCCTCGGATGCGGTCGTCGTCGGCGTCCACCATGGGCCCGAAGTCGCCGAAGCCCGCGTTGTTGATGAGGATGTCGGGAGCGAGTCCCTTGGTCTCAAGACAGTCGAAAAGGCGGGAGCGCTGATGCGGATCCGTGAGGTCGAGCGCGAGCACCCAGGGCTTCAAACCTGTGGCGTGATCGATTTCGGCGGCCAGGGCCTCCAGCCGCTTCTCCCGCCGGGCGACCAACACCGTGCGGAAGCCTTCGCGCGCGGCGATGCGTGCAAACTCGGCGCCGAGGCCGCTCGAAGCGCCGGTGATGACGGCGATGGGCGCACGGGCGCCGCCCGTCTGAGTTTCTTGAGCCATGAAGCGTTCTCCTTTGAGCCGTCTATTTTGGCGCGTTTTAGGTTCAGCAATTACCCTCACATGCCTGTCTGCTCAATAAAATCGGACGCACAATGGTTCTTTGCCGCCAATCGAGACGAAGAACCAAATATGTCCAAACTGAAGAACTTCACAAAGTTTATGGCTCAGACCTTTTCCGTGGCAGCCGTCGCCGCTGCTCTCTCTTCGGGCGCCCTCGCGCTCGAGCCCGTGATGCCGCAGCCCGCGCAGCCGCTCACCTTCCAGCACCCTGCCTACGCCAAGGTGACGCCCGACGTCGCCAAGAAGATGATGGAGGAAGGCGTGGTCGTGATCGACGTGCGCGAACCCGACGAATACGCCTCCGGCCACGTCAAGGGCGCCGTCAACGTGCCGCTCTCGACCTTCCATCCGGGCATGCGTCTTGAGGCCGCCCCCGATCTCAACCAGAAGGTGCTCGTGCAATGCCGCTCGGGCGTGCGAGTCGAACGCGCGGCCCGCATTCTCGTCGAGTCCGGCTACAAGCACATCTACAACATGTACGGCACGCTTCAGTGGCCGTATGAGCTCGTGCGCTGACCACTGCGCCTGAGCTGCGTCGGGGCGGGCGGAGGCCGATTCGGTCTGCCGCCCGTTTTTTTTCCACGAAAGACACAGAGTATAGGGACAACGTTGCTCCTACAAGTGCGTT
>Cebus_capucinus_imitator_PRJNA485217_SSR105__coassemble_195_pt1 | contig 49420 bp, 42 predicted proteins | sample Cebus_capucinus_imitator_PRJNA485217_SSR105__metabat2_low_PE_013 | metagenome-assembled genome bin Cebus_capucinus_imitator_PRJNA485217_SSR105 | reverse complement strand
TCTCCATGCGGGCGAGCAGGTCCTCCACGACGGGAAGCATGAGAGAGGCCGTTTCCGTCGGAATCATGCCGCGCCAGGTGCGGATGAAGAGCGGGTCGTCCAACTCCTCCTGCAGTTTTTTGAGCATCCGGCTTGCCGTTGAGACCGTAAGGCCGAGGTTGAGCGCAGCCGCAGAGAGCGACCCCGTCTCCACGATCTGCACGAGAAGTCTGAGCGAGCTGATCTTGACGTCGAGCATAGGTTTCCCGAAAGAATTTGCAGGTTTTGCAAAATGCTTGTTGACTGATTATGCAGAAAAGCAATGCTACTCCGGATTTCCTTTCGAAAACGCGGTTCTTAGACTGCTTCGAACGTTCTGCGGGAGATTCGGTTCGACCAAGCCGAAATTCCCCGGCCGGCGTTCAGGCGCGCCTTGAACCCCGGACAAAATCAATGAAGGAGAACTTTGCAATGAAGAACATCACGCTCGGCCGCCGTTCGCTCTTCCTCGGCGCCGTCGCCGCCGCCGTCAGCTCCACGCTTCCCGCCACCGCCGCGCACGCTGCGGGCGGCGCCTCGGGCCCGCGCGTTTCGTTTGCCGTGCAGGGCAATCTCGGCGAAGTGATCGTCAATCCCTACGGCATCGCTCCGCTGACGGCCATCATCCGCAACGGCGGCTATGAGCTCACGGAAGCGACGGTGCGCATCGTGCCGAAGCCCGACGGCCAGGAGATCAAGTACGCCGTGAGCCGCTCGGAGCTCCTCACGCACGCCGGCATTCCGGTCTTCGGCATGTATCCCGACTACATGAACACGGTCGAGGTCTCCTACACCCGCAAGTTCCACGGCAAGGTCGAGAAGTTCACCGAGTCCTACAAGATCTACACGGCGCCGGTCTACCATGAAGTGAGCGGCTCGCCGTCGCTGCACCACAACATGTTCGAGACGAAGGTGAACAAGGTCGATCCGAAGTTCTCCGACCGCCTCTACCTCGTCAACAACCTGATGCAGCAGTACGCCAAGGCCACCCGCGCCGTCTGGAACAATCCGGCGGGCGGCGCCATGGAATGGAACTTCTACCCGCAGAACGCCATCATCGACACGAAGGGTGAAGTTCGCTGGTACATGCACGTCGAACCCATCTACAACGTCGAGACGATCTATCAGTCGGGCGTCATGATGGGCTTCCAGCAGGACGAAGCGGGCAACATCACCTGGGGCTACGGCCAGCGCTACGTGAAGTACGACCTGATGGGCCGCGAAATCTACAACCGCCGCCTTCCGGTCGGCTACTCCGACTTCTCGCACTCGCTCGACAACGCCCAGAACGGCCACTCCTTCATCCGCGTGGCAAGCGCCGACCACCGCCGCGCCGACGGCAAGCGCGTCCATACCGTACGCGACGTGATCGCCGAGATCGACCAGAACGGCAAGGTGGTCGACGAATGGCGCCTCTGGGAAATTCTCGACCCGTACCGCAACAACGTCATGAAGGTGCTCGACCAGGGTGCAGTCTGCCTCAACATCGACGCTTCGCAGTCCGGCAAGACCCTCTCTGCCGCGGACCTCGCCAAGCTTGAAACGAGCGACCACTTCGGCGACATCGTCGGCACGGGCGAAGGCCGCAACTGGGCGCACGTCAACTCCGTCGACTACGACCCGACCGACGACTCGATCATCATCTCGAGCCGCCACCAGTCCGCGATCGTCAAGATCGGCCGCGACAAGAAGATCAAGTGGATCTTCGCCTCGCCCGAAGGCTGGCGCGACGGCTGGAAGGAAAAGCTCCTCACCCCGGTCGACAAGGCGGGCAAGCCCCTCGCCTGCAAGGGCTCGACCTGCGAAGGCGGCTTCGACTACACGTGGACGCAGCACACGGCCTTCCGCATCGACGAGAAGTCCGACGAGCACGTGATCTACATCACGGCCTTCGACAACGGCGACGCCCGCGGCATGGATCAGCCGCCGCTGCCCGAAATGAAGTACTCGCGCGCCGTGGTCTACAAGATTGACCAGGACAAGAAGACGATTGAGCAGGTCTGGGAGTACGGCAAGGAGCGCGGCTTCAAGTGGTACAGCCCGGTAACTTCGCTCACGAAGTACTACGCCGACAAGGACTCGATCATGGTCTATTCGGCCACGGCCGGCATGGGGCGCCGTCCCTCCGAGCTGAAGCCCGGAGAAAAGGCCGGCAGCGCCTCGCCCTTCATCGAGGAATTCAAGTGGGGAGAAACGGAGCCCGCTGTTGAAATCCAGCTGATCGACTCGATGGGCTATCAGGCAATACCGATCAGCCTCGACAAGGCCTTCAACCAGTAATGCCGCTGTAGCACGCCGAAGGGCTGCGGTCCCGTCCCGCGGCCCACAATCAAAGCGGCTCAACCCTCATGCGCCCGACCGAACGTTCCGGCCGGGCGCTTCTTTTCAGCCGCCCGCACCTTTTATCCCGAGAACGGGCGCTCTACAATTCGCAGACTCTACAACTCCAGCCAACTTCTGCCGGCGCGGGCGCACTGTCTCCCGCGCCGCCGCAATGAGGAGCAACTGAATCCATGACCTCCGTCGCCAGCATGACGGGCTACTTCGCCGCCGACGGCAAAACCCCCGCGGGCACCGTCGCCGTTGAATGCCGTTCCGTCAATTCCCGCTTTCTCGATTTCACGCTCCGTCTCGACGACGGGCTGCGCTTTGCCGAGCCCGCGATCCGCGAGCGCCTGCAGAAGCGCCTCTCGCGCGGCAAGGTTGAAGTCCGCATGACGCTCTCGGCCGACGAATCCGCGCTTCCAGCGCAGGTGAATGAAGGCGCCTTGAAGCGTCTTCTCGAACTCCAGACCGCCGTGCAGCGGCTCTCCCCCGACGCCGCTCCCCTTTCGGTCGCCGAGGTCCTCGAGATGCCCGGCATCGCGCACTCCGTCGCCGCCGATAAGGAAGAACTTCTCGCCGCCATTCTCGAGATCCTCGACAAGACGCTCGACGGCTTCATCGCCGCTCGACAGCGCGAAGGCGCCGCGCTCGCTCTGGTGATCAACGGCTACATGGACAAGATGACGGAAGTCGTCTGCGACGTCCGCGCGGCCATCCCGAAGATCATCGCGCAGCTCCAGGAAAAGCTCACCGGGCGCCTTGAAGACGCGCTCGCGCAGGCCCTCACTGAAAAGGGCACGCTCACGAAAGAGGAAGTGACCGACCGCATCCGCCAGGAAGTCACCCTCTACGCCATGCGCATGGATGTTGACGAAGAGATGAACCGGCTCACGACCCACATCGCGGAAGTCCGCCGCCTTCTTGCCGCGGGCGGCGCCGTCGGCCGCAAGCTCGACTTCATGGCGCAGGAAATGAACCGCGAAGCCAACACGCTCGGCTCCAAGGCCGCCGCGATTGAAATGACGCAGGCCTCGCTCTCGCTCAAGATCACGATCGATCAGATGCGCGAACAGATTCAGAACCTGGAATAAAAGGATCAAGCCATGCCGGAAGTCAACGAACACGCCCGCAAGACCCGCCACCCGGGCCGCCTCTTTCTCGTGACGGCGCCCTCGGGCGCCGGGAAATCCTCGCTCGTCAACGCGCTCCTCTCCCGCCAGCCCAACATCAAGCTCTCGATCTCGCACACGACGCGCGACCCGCGCCCGGGCGAAAAGAACGGCCGCGAATACCACTTCGTCACCGAGGACATGTTCCTCGAGATGAAGTCGCGCGGCGAGTTTCTCGAGAGCGCCTACGTCCACGGCCACTACTACGGCACGAGCCGCCCCTGGATCGAATCCCAGATGGCGCAGGGCAGCGACGTTCTCCTTGAAATCGACTGGCAGGGCGCGCGCCAGGTGCGCGAGAAGTTCGCGGGCACGGTGGGCGTCTTCATTCTGCCGCCCTCCATTGAAGCGCTCGAGTGGCGCCTGCACCACCGCGGCACCGATTCGCCCCAGACCATCACCCGCCGTCTCATGGGCGCGGGCGCCGAGATCGCCCATGCCCCGGAATTCGAGTACGTTATAATCAACGAAGATTTCGATACGGCTCTCGCGCAGCTCGAAGCCATCGTGACGGCCAGCCGCCTCACCTACGATCAGCAGGCGCTCCGCCACCGCGACCAGTTCGCCAACTTGGGCGTCCCGGTCTGAAGCCTCAAGCCTCATGAAGGCCGCTCTAGACAGGGCGGCCGCGAAGCTCTATCCATCCCCGCTTTCTCATCCAGAGCGCCGTCTCGCCAACGAGAAGCGCTCTTTCTTTTCTGTTCCAGACAAAAAATGGCCCGCATTACTGTTGAAGACTGCCTGAAGAAGATCCCCAACCGCTTCCAGATGGTTCTCGTCGCCGCCTACCGCGCCCGTCAGCTCTCCCAGGGCTATGCCCCGAAGATCGACGCCAAGGACAAGCCCGCCGTGATCGCTCTGCGCGAAGTCGCCGACGGTCTCGTCGGCACGGACATGCTCAAGCACATCCGCTGATTCCCGCGCGCTCGCCCGAAAGTCAAGCCCGCAAACGGCCGGAACGCCTTCACGAAGAGGCGCCGGCCGTTTTCTTTTTTGGGTTTTTGTTGACTTTCAACCAGGCCGACGGCGCATGAATACGAAACAAGCCGTCTCAATCGCGCCACAATGGTGAGACACGCAAAAAGAACAGGAACCTTCAGCAATGGCCCTCGACAACCTTCCTGCTTTTCCCGACGACATGTACGACACCGTGGACGACGGTGCCGCACCTCATCCGGCTCCTGCGGCCGGAAGGCCCATCTCGCCCTTCGGCTTCACGAAGCACCAGCCGCAGCAGAAGCCGACGCCCCCTGCAGCGCGCTTTTCCGAAGATCTCCCCGACGCCGACCTGCCGCTCTTCACGCCGCAGCCTCCCGTAGGGGTCGTCACCGCTCAGGCGCTCGTCGACACGTGCCGCACCTATCTCTCGAACTTCGACGTCGAGAAGATCCGCGAGGCCTACCGCTACGCCGACAACGCCCACCTGGGGCAGTTCCGCAAGTCGGGCGAGCCCTACATCACCCATCCGATCGCCGTCGCCTCGATCCTCGCCTCCTGGCGCATGGACGCCGAGACGATTGAAGCGGGCCTCATGCACGACGTGCTCGAAGACACGGGCACAAGCAAGCGCGAGATGGCCGAGAAGTTCGGCATCGAGGTGGCGGAATTGGTCGACGGCGTCTCGAAGCTCGACAAGCTCCGCTTCTCTTCGAACGAGATCGCTCAGGCCGAGAGCTTCCGCAAGATGCTCCTCGCCATGTCGCGCGACGTGCGCGTGATTCTCGTGAAGCTCGCCGACCGCATCCACAACATGCGCACCCTGGGCGTCATGCGCCCCGAAAAGCGCGCCCGCATCGCGCGCGAAACGCTCGACATCTATGTGCCGATCGCGCACCGTCTGGGGCTCAACAACGTGTTCCGCGAACTGCAGGAGCTTTCGTTCGCGAACCGCTATCCCTACCGCTACAAGGTCCTCTACGCCAACGTCCTGAAGACCCGCCAGGACCGCAGAGAGTTCCTCGAGAAGATGATGGAGGACACCCGGTCGGCCCTCCTCAAGGCGGGAATCCCCTGCCGCATCCTCGGCCGCGACAAGACGATCTACGGCATCTACAACAAGATGCGCGAGAAGCGCCAGTCTTTTTCTGACGCGCTCGACATCTACGGCTTCCGTCTCGTCGTGAAGTCGCTCGACGCCTGCTACTTGACGCTCGGCGCCCTGCACCGCCGCTTCAAGCCCGTGCACGCCCGCTTCAAAGACTTCATCGCGATTCCGAAGTCGAACGGCTACCAGAGCCTCCACACCACCGTGATCGGCCCCGACGGAACGCCCGTCGAATTCCAGATCCGCACGGAGGAGATGCACCGCATCGACGAGAACGGCATCCTCGTGCACTGGCTCTACAGCAACAGCGAAGACACCTCCGACCTTCAGTCCCGCACCGCCGCGTGGCTGCAGAACCTGCTCGAAATTCAGCGCACGAGCACGGACAGCACGGAGTTCCTCGAGAACATCAAGGTCGACCTCTTCCCCAACCGCATCTACGTCTTCACGCCGAAGGGCAAGATCATCTCGCTCCCGAAGGGCTGCACGGCGATCGACTTCGCCTATGAAATCCACACAGACGTGGGCAACCACACGCAGGCCGTGAGGATCAACGGCGAACCGAAGTCGCTCTCCACGGCGCTGCGCAACGGCGACCTCGTGCAAGTGGAGACCTCGCCCGACGCGCACCCCTCGCCCGAATGGCTCGAGTACGCGCATTCCGGCCGCGCGCGCGCCGAGATCCGCCAGTACCTGCGCAGCTGCCAGTTCGACGAATCGACGAAGTTGGGGCGCCTCGCGCTCGAAGCAATCGCCGACGAGCAGAAGATCGACCTCACGACCGTGCCGACCTCGATTGAAGAGAAGCTCTTGAAGGAGTTCGGGGCCGAGAGCGTCGCGTCGCTCTACGCCATGATCGGTCTCGGCAAGGCGCTTCCCGCCGCAGTGCTTCACCGCATGCGCTCCCTCATGCGCGAAGCGAACCTCGATGCCTCGGGCGAAGAGCTTCCCGCCGTCATCATCAACGGTAACGAAGGTATCGCGCAGCACCTCGCCGTCTGCTGCCACCCGATTCCGGGCGACGACATCACGGGCTACAACCGTCCGGGCGTGGGCCTCACCGTCCACCGAGAAGACTGTCCGCACGTGGCGCGCGGCAAGCAGGCCGACCCGAAGCGCTGGATGCACCTCGAATGGGGGCCCACGAAGCCGGGCGCGCACTTCGCCGTTCCGCTCGAAGTCCGCGTCAGGGACGCACACGCGGGTCTCGCCACCGTGGCCGCTGCGGTCGCAGAAGCAAACTCGAGCATCACCGCCGTGACGCTCGACGACCCGCAGGGCGAACAGATCGTGCACGTCACCGTGCTCGTGCGCGATAAGAACCACCTTATCCACGTCATGCGCACGATCCGCCAAAATGAGGTCGTCCTCAAGGTGAAGCGCAGTCTTGAAGAAGGCGTAGCCACCAAGAAGAAGGTGAGCTGACAGCCCTCAACCTACGTAGATTTAGACGACAAGGGCCGGATTCCTGCTTCGGGATCCGGCCCTTCTTTATGAACGCGATTTTGAACTCACGGGTTCGGCTGCTCGTTCGTGTAGGTGACTTCGAGGATTTCGAGCGTGTCGACCCCGGCCGGGTGCGTGCTCGTAGCCGGCGTCGGGAGCTTCACTTCGTCGCCCTCGTGCCTGCGCAGAAAGACGCGCGCAATCGGGCTGATCCAGCTCACGTCGCCGTGCTCGGCATCGGCTTCGTCGATCCCCACGATGCGGATCTTGTGCTCTTCACCCCTCTGGTTGCAGTAGAGCACCGTCGCCCCGAAGAAGACCTGATCGGTCTCGGGGTGAGCGGCCGGATCCACCACTTCCGCGGACTCAATGCGCTTGTTGAGGAAGCGGATGCGGCGGTCGATCTCGCGCAGGCGCTTCTTGCCGTAGAGATAGTCGCCGTTTTCGCTGCGGTCGCCGTTGCTCGCCGCCCAGGCGACGACGTTCACGACGTCGGGGCGCTCGACGTTGACGAGGCGTTCCCGCTCGTCGAGCAGACGCCGGTAGCAGGCCGGCGTCATGTAGTTCTTGGTATTGGGAGGGAGCCCGGGGAGCTTCACCTCATCATCATCGCTTTCAGCCATGACGCATCCTTACATGTGTTTGTTCTTAGGAGGCGTTCGGAATGCACCGCCTCTCGCTGCAGGCTTACGCATCTTAGCGTTATGCGCCCGCAGGTTTGTTCCCGAAACGCGCCTTCCTCTATCCTGAAATCAATCGCTCTCCAACCACTCCGGCAGCACCTCATATGGAACCCATTGAAGCGCTCCCCGTCGGGATCTCAAACTTCGAGCTGCTTCGCCGCTCCAACAAGATCTACGTCGACAAGACGACGCGGATGATCCATGCGCTTGCAAGTGGCCCCGCAGAGGGTGGTTCCTGACGCGCCCGCGCCGATTCGGCAAGTCTCTTCTGATTTCCACGTTCGAATCCCTGTTTCGCCATGGTCTGAGGGACTTTCACGGACTCTGGATCGAAGACCGCGGGAAGGACGCGCAGACCTACACCGTCCTATCGCTCAACTTCACCCAGGCAAAGACAGCCTCTACCGAGGCGCAGCTGGCGGCCGACTTCGACGTTCTGCTCGATGAGGCCTGCAGGACGACCGGGATCCCCTACATGAAGCAGGGAACGCCCATAGCGTCCTTCGCGGAAATCCTGCGCAGCAGTTCGACAAACGGCTATCTGACGATCGACCGCACTGAAGAGAACGGCGTCGCCCACTTCCGCCCCCCCCCCAGCCTCGAGGTTTCGCGCACCCTGAGTAAGCTCTATTCGAAGATGCGCCTTTCGACGGAGCGCAGCTGACCAGCCGTTGGGCGCAATCGTGAGGGCGTATTTGCGGCGCACATAACGAAAACGGGATGTCTTTCGACATCCCGTTGGAATTCTAGTGGTGGAGAGGAGGAGGATCGAACTCCCGACCTCTGCATTGCGAACGCAGCGCTCTCCCAGCTGAGCTACCCCCCCGCCAGAGGAGATGAATTATGCACGTCCAAAGCGAAGTTGGCAAGAGCGCTCTTCTCAGAATAACGCATAGACGGTATCTCTAGAGCTTCTCGGACGGTGCCCAAAACTGTGACAAGGTCTTCACGAGCGTCTGATCCCGGGCCGCCTTGCGCCATAATGTCGAACATGCAGAAGATTGATTTTCACTTCAACGTCCCCAACCGCCTGCGGTATGCCTGCCTCGTTGCGCGCACCGTCTATAAGCGAGGGCTTACGCTCGCCATGTGGTCGTCGGATGCAGGAAAGCTCGCGCAGCTCGACGGACTCCTCTGGCAGTTCGACGACCTTGCCTTTCTTCCGCATGTCTATGCGGAGAGCCCCAATGCGGCCGAAACGCCGATCCTGCTTTCGACGAACCTTTCCGCATTGTCGAGCGACGTGCTCGTGCTTCTCGACGACGCGCTCCCTGCCGACTGGCAGACGGAGTTCGGACGGTTTTCGCGCATCATCGACGTCGTGAGCACCGAGCCCACCGAGCTCAAGCTTTCGCGCGACCGTTGGCGCGCCTACAAGGCTGCGGGGGCAGAACTCGCCGCCTACGATCGACGCCGCTGACGCCATCAGCGGCCCATTGCAACAGAAAGGATTCATCCATGAACCGCCAGGAACCCGTAATCGACGCGCGTTTTCTCAAGTGCCGCACGCTCACGAACCGCGTAGAGCTCGCTTGGGACGACCTCGAACGTCTGGCTGCTCAGTCCTCTCTGCCCGCGGCCGACGCTTCTGCAGCGGCCTCTGCCGAGCCGCAGGGGTTCTCGCTCACCGAAGCCGAAAAGAAGGCCCTCATCGCGCGCCTTGCGCCCGCTGTCGAAGCGTCGCTGCGCGAAAACCTCAAGGACGCCGTCGAAATGGCGGCCTCCAATGCAGTGACGCGCCTCAAGGCCGACCTCGAGCGGTCGGTTGCCGCCTCCATTCAGCAGGCCGTGGCCCGAGAGGTCCGCAAGCTCGACCTCTCCGAGATCGTCAAGCGCTGATCGTTCGCCCAATTCGTGTTGGCGGCGGGCGTTCGTGAGAAAATGCCCGAATCTTTGGAATTTCCGACGGCGGCGGCCTCTCTGAGACTTTCTTGAGGCTTTCGCCCATTGTTTCCTTCTGGAAGCGCACCAGCGGACGCGGAACGCATCCCGCCCCCGGCGTGCGCTCTTCCCTCTTTGCTCAAAAGTCGACAAACTCACCATGACGGATAAAGAACCGCAGGAACTCGCCAAGAGTTTTGAACCCAATGAAATCGAAGCGCGCTGGTACCCGGCGTGGGAAAAGAGCGGCTGCTTCAAGGCCGGCCTCGACCCGAAGAAGCCCGCCTTCTCGATCCAGCTGCCGCCGCCCAATATCACGGGCATCCTGCACATGGGCCATGCCTTCAATCAGACCGTGATGGACACGCTCACGCGCTATCACCGCATGGCGGGCTTCAACACGATGTGGCTCCCGGGCACCGACCACGCCGGCATCGCCACGCAGATCGTCGTTGAGCGCAAGCTCGAGAAGGAGGGCATCGCCCGCCGCGACATGAAGCGCGAAGACTTCATCGCCAAGATCTGGGAGTGGCAGAAGTTCTCGGGCGGCACGATTCTCGAGCAGATGCGCCGCATGGGCGACAGCGTCGACTGGGACCGCCTCTACTTCACGATGGATCCGAAGCTCTCGAAGGTCGTCGTCGAAACCTTCGTGAAGCTCTATGAAGAAGGCCTCATCTACCGCGGCAAGCGTCTGGTCAACTGGGACCCGAAGCTGCAGAGCGCCGTCTCCGACCTTGAAGTCGAAAGCGAAGAAGACAACGGCCACCTCTGGGAAATCCGCTACCCCGGCGCCGACGGCTCCGAAGGCGTCGTCGTTGCGACGACCCGTCCCGAAACGCTCTTCGGCGACCAGGCTGTGGCCGTTCACCCCGAAGACGAACGCTACAAGTCGCTCGTCGGCAAGATGCTCAAACTCCCGCTCACGGACCGCGAAATCCCCGTGATCGCCGACGAGTACGTCGACCGCGAATTCGGCTCCGGCTGCGTGAAGATCACGCCGGCCCATGACTTCAACGACTTTGAAGTCGGCCGCCGCCACAACCTCGCCATGCTCAACGTCCTCACGAAGACCGCCCGCATGAACGAGAATGTGCCCGCGAAGTACCAGGGCATGGACCGCTACGAATGCCGCAAGGCCGCCGTGGAAGACCTGAAGGCCGCCGGCCTCCTCGTTGCCGTGAAGCCCCACAAGCACATGGTGCCGCGCGTCACCCGCACGGGCGAAATCGTCGAGCCGATGCTTTCCGAACAGTGGTACATGGCGATGAGCAAGCCCGCTCCCGAAGGCTCCCTCTATCCGGGGAAGTCGATCGCCGAAGTGGGTCTTGAAGCCGTTGAATCCGGCGAAGTGAACATCTTCCCGGCCGAATGGCGCGGCGTCTACCGCCAGTGGCTCGAGAACATTCAGGACTGGTGCCTCTCGCGCCAGCTCTGGTGGGGCCACCAGATCCCGGCCTGGTACGACGAAGCCGGCAACGTCTACGTCGCCCGTTCCGAAGCGGAAGCTCAGCAGAAGGCCGGCGCCGGCGTCAAGCTCACGCGCGACGAAGACGTCCTCGACACGTGGTTCTCCTCGGCCCTCGTGCCCTTCTCGACAATCGGCTGGCCCGACGCCCAGGGCGACGAAAAGACAGCCTACGACCTCTACCTCCCGAGCTCTGTTCTCGTCACCGGCTACGACATCCTCTTCTTCTGGGTGGCCCGCATGGTGATGATGACGCGCCACTTCACCGGCCGCGTCCCCTTCAAGAACGTCTACATCCACGGCCTCGTGCGCGACGCTGAAGGCAAGAAGATGTCGAAGAGCGAAGGCAACACGCTCGACCCCCTCGACATCATCCAAGGCATCGACCTCGAACACCTGGTCGAGAAGAACACCCGCGGCCTGCGTCAGCCTGAAAAGGCCCCGATCGTCGAAGCCAAGCTCCGCAAGAACTACCCGAACGGCATCGCCGCTCACGGCGCCGACGCGCTGCGCTTCACGATGGCCGCCTACGCAACCCTCGGCCGCAACGTGAACTTCGACCTGAAGCGCGCCGAAGGCTACCGCAACTTCTGCACGAAGCTCTGGAACGCCACGCGCTTCGTGCTGATGAACGTTGAGGGCAAGGACTGCGGCGTGGGCGCCACCGCCCAGGAACCCATGCAGTTCTCGTTCGTCGACAAGTGGATCGTGAGCGAGTTCGAGCGCACCGTGAAGGAAGTTACGGCCGCCTACGAAGACTTCCGTCTCGACAATGCCGCCAACGCCATCTACTCCTTCGTCTGGAACCAGTACTGCGACTGGTACGTGGAGCTCTCGAAGGTGCAGCTGCGCGGCTCCGAAGCCGAACAGCGCGCCACGCGCCACACGCTCGTGACGATCCTCGAAGCGGTTCTCCGCCTCGCCCACCCGATCATTCCGTTCATCACGGAAGAGCTCTGGCAGAAGGTTTCCGTCACGGCCGGCGTCCGTCAAGCCGACGAAGAAGCCTTCCTCATGCTACAGGCCTACCCGACCTTCGACGCCGCCAAGGTGGATGCCGAATCGGTTGTCCGCATGACGAACATCCAGGCGATGATCGACTCGATCCGCAACCTCCGCAGCGAAATGAAGCTGCCGCCTTCCCAGAAGATGCCGCTCCTCATTTCGGGCTCTGAAGCCGAGTGCGCCGCCGCTGCCCCCTATCTGCAGCAGCTCGCCCGCCTCGAGTCCGTCACACACGTCGAGGACCTCCAGCAGGCTGCCAAGGGCTCCGTCGCGCCGGTCGCGATCGTGGGCGACTTCAAGCTCATGCTCAAGGTCGAGATCGACGTCAAGGCCGAGCGCGAACGCCTCTCTAAGGAAGCCGCGCGCCTCGCCGGCGAAGTGAAGAAGTGCGAAGGCAAGCTCGGCAACGAGCGCTTCGTTTCGAAGGCGCCTGCCGCCGTTGTCGAAACGGAGAAGAAGCGCCTTGCAGACTTCACGGCGCTTCTCGCGAAGGTTGAGGAGCAGCTCTCGAAGCTGCCGACGGAATAAAACCTCACTGCTGTCCAAATTGAAATGTGCTCTGCCTAGTCAGTGGGTGTAACTGATTGATTTTCCTAATAGGACTTTCAGTTACTCAAAAACAAGCCCCCATTGGGACCCACTCCTCTAGGTCGAGCACCCTCTGAACAGGTGATAAAGCCCTGTCAGTTGCGGCAGCTCCGTCATTTTTGCTCGTATCACCAGACCTGCATTGTCCATCTGATTCGTCCGTCTACAGTCTTTGTCAGCTGCAAGGACCGCAAGACCGTCTGCGAGCAGCTCAAGCCCATCTACCAAACTGTGGACGCTGAGGCCGCAGAGCGCACCTTGAAGGCCTTCGAGGCGTCCGCCATGGACAAACGCTGCCCTGCCATTGCCGAGGCTTGATGCGGCGCCTCGGGCGCAGGTGGTGCTGTTCTTTCAGTTTGCTCCCGAGATCCGCAAGCTCATCTACTCGGACCAACTCGATCGAAGGGCTCAACCGCGCCATCCGCAAGGTTGTCAAACCGCGAACGCTGTTTCCCAACGAAGCTACCGCCCAGGCCCCCGGCCCCGCTGGCGGCGCAGCGCTAGGGCGTGCCGTTCCAGGTCGACCTACGGGCTCCCCTGCGCAGCGCACCCTAGCGGCTCTCCCCAACCAACTACTAACCCACGCCTAACCTTGATTCCCCTCAAATCCTAGATACAGACGGCTTGACACTCCCTATGCCTTACCCCCCCCCCTAAGATTCCCTCTACCATCATCAGAAACATCGCCGTGCTCCTCGGAGTCAGCGCCGTTCTGTTGTTGTCAGAAATTACCTTCCGCCATTTCTTCGCCGTTCAAATGACGCCGAAGAACATGGCCGAAGAGTTCGCCTTCATCTTCGGCTTCCTGACGCTCTATTCATGCGCCAGGTTCAAGCTCACTAAAGCTGTGGCGGCGTTTTTCTTCCTGCTCTGCTGCGCGGCCAACAACGTTCACTTCGCGGTCTACGAGTCGTGGATCAATGCGGTGAACTACTACCTCTCGTTCATCGAGATCGGCGAAATCCTCAATGCGGCGCCGACCTACGCCGGAAAAGCGCTCATTCCCTTCTTGTGGGCTTTGGTCGATGTGGTCGTTTTCTGCCTGACGCCGAAGTTCCTCAAGCAGAATAAAGGGCACTTCGTCTTCGACATTCTGTTCTGGGCCGTGATGGCAATGATTTGCTACCGCTCCATCGACACGCATCAGGAACATGGCATCAGCCCCAAGGACACCTACGGCCGCGTCAAGAGCAACTATTTCGTAACCGGCTACCTGTTGGCGCGGACGATTCCCTCATCCATTCTCAAAGAGAATTCCATTCCTCTTTACGAGCACCCTACACCTGTCGCCGTCTCCAAGCCGAAAGTCAAGAACATCATCATGCTCATGGGTGAATCCGCCGCATCGACGCATTGGAGCGCTTTTGGCTACAACAGGCCTACTACGCCTTTCATCAGCGCTCTGAAGGCCGACTCCCAAGCGGAACCCTTTATGTTTTTGAGCGAATGCCGCTCTGCCGGCATGCTCACCCGCGTCGCGCTGTCGAGCTTCATCAACGCGATTCCTTATCCCAACGGCCTCAATCAAGTGGTCTCAGGCAGAACCAACTTACTGCATTTGGCGCAAAACCAGCATATGGAAACGTTCTGGCATACCGCCCAGCCCGAAAGTGAGATGAACATCATCAACCTGATCGGGAAGGCCTATGCCGACCATCTAACCTATCCGACGAATTTCGGCAAAGCGTTCAAGGAAGCGTCGCGCGACGACCTTTTGATTGACCTTCTTCAGGAAATCAACCTCAAGGAAGAGGGCGGCAAGTTCATCGTTCTTCACCAACGCGGCAGCCACGTTCCCTATGGGAAGCTGCTCAATGAGGATGAGCTTGTCTTCGGCGCTTCCGACAGGGTGAGCATGTATGACAACACCATCCGCCATACGGATCTCATCATTGAAAAGCTTTTGAAGCAGCTCAATGGTCTTGGCACGGACGACTGGCTGTTCGTCTACACGTCCGATCACGGACAGTATGTGACGAGCCAAACTGCCAATCAGGGCGTTGCCAAGCAGTCGGACTCCTACAGCGTCCCCGTCTTCATCTATTCCAAGAACGAGGAGCTAATCAAGATGGCGAAGAGTATGCTGAAGGCGCCGGCGGTGCCGTATCACCATCAGCTTGCCGTCTTCTTGATGCATGCGATGGGCTACGAGAACGAGCCCGTTGACGACGGCAGCGTGGGCTATGTAAACGGGAATCTGCTCGCGGGCGATGCCGGCTGGCTGAAGTTCACGGGGGCGTCGATGGAGCCCGAACACGTGATGCCGTAAAGATGGAGATGTGTTGGCCTGCCCGGCAGGAATCGAACCCGCGACCCTCTGCTTAGAAGGCAGATGCTCTATCCAACTGAGCTACGGGCAGGCTGAACATCTTTATGGTCGGGGCGGCGAGATTCGAACTCGCGACATCTTGCTCCCAAAGCAAGCGCGCTACCGGACTGCGCTACGCCCCGAAGAAGGCGGATTATAGGGGATCCGCCTGGCTTTTGCCTTTACACGTCTCAAAGGGACGGGCGTTTGGCGCTCATAGCCCTTAAAATTGATTGTCTAATTCTTCACCCTCATTTCCATAAGAGGCAGTTCATGAGCCAAGCTCAAGACAATTCCAACGACCCCCTGCACGCCAAGAAGAAGGCCTGGTCCGGCCGCTTCAGCGAACCCGTTGACGCCTTCGTGCTCCGCTACACGGCGAGCGTCGACTTCGACAAGCGCATGGCGCTCGTTGACATCGACGGCTCCGTAGCTCATGCGACGATGCTCGCCAAGGTCGGCGTCATCTCCGAACAGGACCTCGCCGACATCAAGCGCGGCATGGATCAGATCCGCGAAGAGATCAAGTCCGGCACCTTTGAGTGGCAGCTTGAACTCGAAGACGTGCATCTCAACATCGAAGCCCGCCTTACGGCCCTGATCGGCGACGCCGGCAAGCGCCTCCACACCGGCCGCTCCCGCAACGACCAGGTTGCCACCGACATCCGCCTTTATCTCCGCGGCGAAGTCGATGAAATCATCCGCCGCGTCGAGCACCTTCAGGAAGTGCTCGTGGCGCAGGCCGAAAAGAACTACAACGTCATCATGCCGGGCTTCACCCACATGCAGGTTGCCCAGCCCGTGACGTTCGGCCACCACATGCTCGCCTACGTCGAAATGCTCGAGCGCGACCGCTCCCGCCTGATCGACCTCCGCCGCCGCGTGAACTCCTCGCCCCTCGGCGCCGCTGCTCTTGCCGGCACGACCTACCCGATCGACCGCGAGTACTCCGCTCAGCTTCTCGGCTTCGAATCCGTCGCCCAGAACTCCCTTGACGCCGTTTCCGACCGCGACTTCGCCGTTGAATTCTGCGCCGCCGCCTCGCTCATCATGGCGCACATCTCGCGCCTCTCCGAAGAACTCGTCATCTGGATGAGCCAGCGCTTCGGCTTCATCAAGCTGCCGGACCGCTTCACCACCGGCTCCTCCATCATGCCGCAGAAGAAGAATCCGGACGTTCCGGAAACGGCCCGCGGCAAGTCCGGCCGAGTTTACGGCGATCTGATGTCGATGCTCACCCTGATGAAGGGCACTCCCCTTGCCTACAACAAGGACTTCCAGGAAGACAAGGAACCCGTCTTTGACGCCATCGACACCGTCAAGGACACGCTGCGCGCCTTCTGCGACATGATGGCCGGCGTTGAACCCCAGGCTGATGCCATGCATCAGGCCGCTCAGATGGGCTTCCCGACCGCCACCGACCTGGCTGACTACCTCGTCCGCCACGGTGTGCCGTTCCGTACCGCTCACGACATCGTCGGCCAGACGGTTCGTGCCGCTGCTGAACGTAAGTGCGGTCTTGAAGAACTTCCGCTCGACGTTCTCAAGAGCTTCTGCGACAAGATCGAAGAAGACGTCTACCCGGTCCTCAGCCTCGAGGGCTCCGTCAAGGCACGCAATCATGTGGGCGGTACGGCGCCGAACCAGGTTCTGGCTCAGGTGAAGCGTTGGGAACAGATTTTTGAAGCTCGCAAAGCTTGATCATTAATCTGACCTAACAATTAAAAAGGACTTGATCGCATCAAGATCAAGTCCTTTTTTTTCAATCTTCTTTTTTGAAGTGCGTGTTGCCCGTCTGAACTGGCGTTTCCCACCCCCCATAAAGAAGTCTAAGCACTGCCTCTACATCATGAGGAACAGGCAAGTTCATTCCCTCAAATTCTTCAGTTCCAAAGGGATACATCTCATTCTGAAAGAAGAAAAATTCTGGATTTGTTACTGGCGCCGTACTGACATAGACACCAGTCTTGGCTGGCGGCAGGTGCATATACAGCTTTTTCACCATTGCAAATATCAGATATGGGAAAATACTCATGAACGTATAGCAAAGGCGAAGTGCTTTATTTCCAATCCTTTTTCTACGGTCCCTAATAATCAATCCCGCACGTACCAATTTAAATAGCGACGCACTAAATGAAGAATAGTTGTCCATGGGATAGATATCCAGAAAGATACCTACACCATTTGAATTATCTACCAGGCCCGTCCGTTTATCACGGATCTTAGGAATGGCACAGCCTTTAGTGAAATAGGAATCCTCGAAAACCAAACCTTCCGGGAGCTTTCCATCAACAGCCAATTGTTTGAGTTTCTCAAACGAACTCCTCGTCATTGCAAGATCGACATCGTCATCCCAAGGGATAAATCCCTTATGACGCTTGGCACCGAGTAAAGTACCCCAAGCGAGACAATATTGCAGTTCATGTTCTTTGCAGAAGGCATCAAATACCTTCATCATCTCAAACAACTGACTCTGTAATGGTGTCATTTGATGTTCCTCACTGCTATGTTTGCGTTAACTTCAATATTCAACAGAAATCTTCAGATTGGCAGATAGGTCTTTTAAGCGCTTGAGACTAGGTACTTTCCAAGCGCTCTGAATCACGCCCTCCCCAACAGGTGTTCGGACTCTGAATGAAAGAGGACTACCCGTGGTGCGTAAAAGCCCAGAGGCAGCAATCCTATTAATCTCTGCTAGATCAGCCTTTGATTGAAGATGGATCTTCACTTCTCGGATGCGAGACATGAGAAAAGCATCTGCGTTCAACACTTCTTCAGGATAGAGCGTAACGCGCTTTGTGAAGTCGTCGAACTTGGGGCGCCCCTTCACGCAGATTGCAGTCTTCGGTGCAATCCATGGCTTAATGCTGGTCCATTGATCGGCAAAAGCAAAAAACTCGATGATGCTTGTGCCGTCGTCAATGCCGATGACGCCCATGACACCGCGTTTGCCATTGATCTGACGAACGCTCGACACAACGCCGCCTACGACGACATTGTCCTTGGCTGCCTGAAGCAGGCCCAACGGCATGCAGCCAGCAGCAGTCAAATCGCCACGGTACTCGTCATAGAAGTGGCCGGAAAGCGCAAAGCCAAACGCCACCATCTCTTCTTCGAGACACCGGCGGAAGGACCAGTATTCGCCTTCCACCCAATTGACAATCTTCTTCACTTCGTCGTCGCCGCCGAAGAGGCTGTCCTGCCCGGCGCTTGCTCGCACGGCAGCGCCGCCCTGAAGCGCATTGCTGATGTTGCTGAAGAGCTTGCCGCGATCCGGATCAATAGCGTCGAAAGCACCCGCTCTCACCATGCTCTCGAAGATGCGCGAATTGACGCCTTCCACACGAGCGGCAAAGTCATAGATGTCTTCGAAGGGTCCGTTGGCTTCTCGCTCCTTGACGATCGACTCGACGAGTGCACGGTTGATGCCCTTGATGGCGCCGAGGCCGAACTGGACAGCATCTTCGCTCGGCACCGAGAAGAACCAGCCGCTCGAGTTGATGTCGGGCAGCATGAAGCCGATGCCGTTATCGCGGGCGTCGTCCACGAGTGCCTTCATCTTGTCGCCGTCGTCCATCACCATGCACAAGTTGGCGGCGAAGAACGCCGCCGTATGGTGCACCTTGAGGTAGGCCGTTTGATAGGCTACGTAGGAGTAGGCCGCCGCGTGAGACTTATTGAAGCCGTAGCCCGCGAACTTCTCCATCAAGTCGAAGATTTCGGTAGCCACCGACTCCTTCACGCCGCGCTCGCCCGCGCCCTTCACGAACACCGCTCGCTGACGCTTCATCTCCTCGACGTTCTTCTTGCCCATGGCTCGGCGAAGCAGGTCGGCGCCGCCGAGCGAATAGCCGCCCACGACCTGCGCCACTCGCATCACCTGTTCCTGATAGACCATGATGCCGTAGGTTTCCTTGAGCACCGGTTCCATGCGGCAGTCGAGATACTCCACCTTTTCTCGGCCGAACTTTCGGTCGATATAGGACGGAATCAGATCCATCGGGCCCGGTCGATAAAGCGCGTTCAAGGCCACCAGGTCTTCCAAACGGTCGGGACGCGCCTGCTTCAGAAGCCCCCGCATGCCTTCCGATTCAAACTGGAAGACGGCAGCCGTATTAGCCTGTTGGAAGAGCTCGTAGGTCGCCTCATCGTCCACCGGAATGCGCTCGAGCTCGAAGTGCTGCTCCGGATAGAGCTTGTCGATGAACTCCACCGCCTTGGCAAGAATGGAAAGCGTCGTGAGACCCAGGAAGTCGAACTTCACGAGGCCGACGTTCTCGACGTCCTTCTTGTCGAACTGGCTGATCGTATTCTCGGGGCGCCCGTCGGAGTTGTAGAGCGGACAGAAGTCCGTGAGCTTGCCCGGCGCAATCAGCACGCCGCCGGCGTGCATGCCGAGGTTTCGCGTCAAGCCTTCAAGAGGCTTGGCGAGCCGGATGATTTCCTTGTACTCGTCGTCGCGCTCGATCGCCTCCTTGAGCTCGGGCACTTCCGCGATGGCTTCATCCAACGTGATGTTGCGGCCAGGCTGCGCGGGGATGAGCTTCGAGAGCGCATCCGTCTTCATGTAGGGAACGTCAAGCGCGCGGCCCACGTCGCGCACCACCGCCTTGGCGCCCAAAGTGCCAAAGGTGGCGATCTGACTCACGGCGTCCACGCCGTAGGTGCGCTTCACGTACTCGATCGTGCGGTCTCGGTTGTACTGGCAGAAGTCGACGTCGAAGTCAGGCATTGAGACGCGTTCCGGATTGAGGAAGCGTTCGAACAGCAGGTCGAAATGGAGCGGATCCAAGTCCGTGATGCCGAGCGAATAGGCGACGAGCGACCCGGCGCCCGAGCCGCGACCCGGCCCCACCGGAACGCCGTGCGTCTTCGACCAGTTGATGAAGTCCTGAACGATGAGGAAGTACCCCGGGAACTTCATACCCTTGATGATGCCGAGTTCGTACTCGAGGCGCTTGTCGTAGGCCGGACGCTTCTCTTCCAGAACCTTGGGGTCCGGATAGAGGAATTCCAGGCGCTTCTGGAGACCCTCCTTCGAGAGCTGATCGATGTAGTCGTCGAGCGACATGCCGTCCGGCGTCGGAAAGAGCGGCAGCTGCGGCTTCGAAAGAACGCCGTCGAGATTGCAGCGCTTGGCAATTTCGACGGAGTTCTCCAATGCGGCGGGAATGTCGGCGAAAAGCTCGCACATCTCCTCTTCGCTCTTCAGATACTGCGCGGGCGTATAGCGCTTCGAGCGGCGGGGATCCTGGAGCGTGTAGCCTTCGGCGATGGAGCAGCGCACTTCATGCGCTTCGAAGTCATCGCGGTTGAGGAACTGAATGGGGTGCGTCGCCACGACTGGGAGGCCTTCAGCCACAGCGAAGTTGGCAAGACGCGCAGTCGCAAGCTCGTCGTTGGGGCGCCCTGCTCGCTGCAGTTCTACGTAGAAGCGCCCCGGGAACTGCGCCTTATAGCGTTCGGCAGCTTCGCGTGCGACGGCGTCCTTCTTGCCGAGAAGCATAACGCCGAGCTCGCCCTCGGCCGCCCCCGAGAGCGCAATAAGGCCGTCGGAGCCGCCATCGTCGAACCACCTCGAATCCACCTGCCCGCGGGCGGCGTCGTTTGTCGTGAGGAAGGCCTTCGTGAGGAGAACCGAGAGCGAATGGTAGCCCTCATGATTCATGCAGAGGACGCCCAGGCGGAAGGGCTTGGTGACGTCCTTGGGGTTGAGGATCTTGAGATCGCACCCGAGGATGGGCTTCAGGCCGGCGGCAAGCGCATGCGTATAAAAGCGCAGGCCGCCGAAGATGTTCATCAGGTCGCAGATGCCGACTGCTGCGCCGCCGCCCTCAAGGACAGCGTGAATCATCGGATCGATGCGGACGATGCCGTCCGTGATCGAGTATTCGGAGTGAAAGCGCAGGTGTACGAAGCGGGGAGACGGCATCGGCGTGAATGTCGGGGTTTGGGCAGAAGTGAAAAACGGCGCTCGATCCATTGAGGAAGGAGCGCCGCTCTTTGGGAAGCTTACTGCTTCACAAATCGAAAGCTCACTTCAGGGTCGTAAGTCTGAATCTTATCGCGCAGCGCTTCGCTCACGAGCGCTTCCTTCAAATTATCCCTGAGAAGCACGGCATGCACGTCGGGGTGCGCCTTGAGGAAGGCTTCGGCGCGCTCCCACCCCATGGCGAAGATGCCCGTGCAGAGCGCGTCCGCTTTGGCGCCGTTCTTGTCGACGATCGTCACGGACGAAATGTCGGTCGCAACGGGCCTGCCGGTAACGGGGCTGAGGATGTGGCCGTAGCGGTGCCCGTTCTTTTCGAAGTTGCGTTCGTAGGCGCCCGACGTGATCACGTTCTCATCGTTGGCGGACACCACGGCGAAGTAGGCGCCGCGCGTCTTGTCGGGGCTCTGAAGCCCGATGCGCCAGGGCGTGCCCGGATACTTTTCACCCATGGCAACGATGTTGCCGCCGAGGTCAAGAAGCGCGTGCTTGGCGCCCTGAGCCTTCAGCTTTTCAGCAAGCTTCTGGCCGATGTAGCCCTTGGCGATGGCGCCCATGTCGACGTTCTGGTCGGCGCCGATCTGCATGAACCAGCGGCCGTTGTCCTCCGTCACCTTTACGTGGCGGTGGTCGACGCGGCGAATGGCTTCTTGAATCGCCTCGTCGCTCGGCACCTTGTCGCCGCCAAAGCCGATCTTCCAGAGATTCACGAGCGGGCCGATCATGGGTTCGAAGGCCGAATCCGTCATGTCGGCAATCTTGAGCGCCTCGATGGTCATCTCCGCGATTTCCGGCGTCACTTCGACCTTTTCGCCCGCGTGCTTGTTGACGTTGTTGAGGGGCGTCTCCTTATGCACGCTCATCATGTCGTCAAAGCGCGCAACCTCATCGTCAATGAGCTGAGCAAAGCGCTTCGTTTCTTCGGGCGTCTTTCCAAAGATCTTGAGCTGCACCACCGTCCCCATGTGGAAGGTGGTCGTATCGAGCTCGTACTCTTCGTTTTCGGCTTGAGTCTGAACCGCAGGCGTCTGATGGGTCTCAAGCGCCATTGCAGGCAGCTGCGCGCAGAAGGCGGCTGCCGCTGCAAGGAGAAGCAATTTCTTAGCGAACATCGTGTGCAGACAAAAAACTTGGGGCAACAAAAAAGGAGGAGCCGCAGGTCTTGCGAATCCTCCTTTTCCGGATTCAGGGCTTCAGAAGAAGCCGCTGCAGAGGCTCGAAATTACTGAGCCTTGGCGAGGGCGTCCTTAACGGCAGCCTTGATGCCTTCGGAAGAGAGCGTGGCGCCGCCGACGGAGTCAACGCCTTCAACGCCGTTCTTCTTGACGATTTCCGGGATCATCTGTTCGATCGGAGCAGCGATGATCATTTCCGTTTCGCCGTGCTTGACGACCTTGATGTCGGCGATCTTGCCGGCCTTGACGTCGACCTGGACGGTGATCACGGATTCGCGGCCCTTGCCTTCACCCGTGTAGGAGCCGTCCTTGTAGTCGGCAGCCTGAGCGCCGACAGCGATGAGGGCGGCGGCGGCAGCAACGATGATCTTCTTCATGATGTCAAATTCCTCGAATATTTGTGTGCGGCGACTTGCCGGGAGCTCTTCGATGTTTGTCTCCCGCAGAGGTCTTGGCTTCAGGAGCCGGCGCACTACGGCGCCGGCTTCAGCTGACGGCTCATATTATCACAGCAAAAAATCAATCTACGGGTTAAGTCTCATCATGAGGCTCGACCCGTAGTCTTAGTTCTTTCGGCTTACTTACCCCACGAGTCGCGCAGACCCACGGAAAGATTGAAGACGGGATGTTCGGCCGAGTGATCCTTGCGGTCGGCGACAAAGTAGCCCGTACGCTCGAACTGGAAGCGCTCTTCCTTCTCGGCTTCCGCCGTGCAGGCCTCCACGAAGCCCGAAAGGACCGTCTTCGAGTTGGGCGTCAGGTTGTCAAGGAAGGAGCCTTCGCCCGCTTCCGGGTTGGGCACGTTGAAGAGGCGGTCGTAGACGCGGAATTCCGCGGCGCGGGCCGTCTTGGCGTCGAGCCAGTGGATCGTTGCCTTGGTCTTCACCGACATCGAGCCTTCCGTGCCGGACTTCGTTTCGGGGAGATAGTTCGCATGCACCACCGTCACGCGGCCGTCGGCGTCCTTTTCGAACGAGGTCGGGACGATCACGTAGCCGTAGCGCAGACGGACGGGCTTGGCGGGCGTGCCGTCGGCCGGCACCGTCAGGCGGCGGAAGCCCTTGGGCGGCACTTCGGCGAAGTCCGTTTCTTCAATCCAGAGTTCGCGCGAGAACGTGATTTCGCGCGTGCCCATTTCGGGCTTCTGCGGGTGATTCTCGGCGATGAGGGTTTCGGAAGCCCCTTCGGGGAAGTTGTCGATCACGAGCTTCAGGGGCTTCATGACGGCCATGCGACGGAGCGCGCGGCCTTCAAGGTCTTCGCGCAGGCACTGCTCGAGCACGCTGTAGTCGATCCAGCCGCCCGACACCTTTGAGATGCCGCAGCGTTCAGCAAAGGCCTGCATGCTTTCGGGCGTATAGCCGCGGCGGCGCAGACCCACGATCGTCGGCATGCGGGGGTCGTCCCAACCGTCGACGTACTTTTCCTTCACGAGCTGAATGAGCTTGCGCTTGCTCACCACGACGTAGGTGAGGCTCAGGCGGTTGAACTCATACTGGTGCGACAGAAGGAAGAAGTTCGGGCGGACGACCGCGGAGAGCGCCGCCTGAAGGATCGGCGTGAAGTTCTCAGGATGCGCGGCGAGAAGTCCGATGAAGGTCTTGACGCCTTCGTCCGTGAGTTCGCCCTTGAGGAGCGCGGCGGCTTCCTGTTCAACAGCGCTCTGGCCGAGTTTTTCGACGGCCGCACGGCAGGCGGCGACGAATTCAGTCGTCTTTTCAAACGTTCCGGCCTTCATCGCTTCGATGAGGCTCTTGGCTTCTTCGAACTGCGGCGTGCGGAGCACCGGAATGACGCGCTCGAGCGCCCAGTCGTAAAAGGCGCGTTGGTCTTCGAATTCGAGCGTGCAGATCGAATGCGTGATTTCTTCGAGCGTGTCTTCGATCGGATGCGCAAAGGTGTACATCGGGTAGATGCACCACTTGTCGCCCGTTGCATGGTGCTCAGCGAAGCGGATGCGGTAGATCGCCGGATCGCGGAGATTCATGTTGGGGCTCGCCATGTCGATGCGGGCGCGAAGCACCATCGAGCCTTCGGGGTGCTTGCCGTCGCGCATTTCGCGGAAGAGGCGCAGGTTCTCTTCAATCGAGCGGTCGCGGTAGGGCGAGTTCTTGCCCGGCTCCTTCAAGGTGCCGCGGTTTTCGCGCATTTCGTCGGCCGTCTGCTGATCGACGTAGGCGTAGCCCGTCTTGATCAGATGCTCAGCGAAGGCGTACATGTACTCGAAGTACGAGCTCGCAAAGTAGAGGTTCTTTTCGTCCTCATGCTCCCACGTGAAGCCGAGCCAGCGGACGCTGTCGAGAATGCCGTCGACGTACTCCTGGTCTTCCTTCACCGGGTTCGTGTCGTCGAAGCGCATGTGGCAACGGCCGCCGTAGTCGCGGGCAAGGCCGAAATTGAGGCAGATGCTCTTGGCGTGGCCGATGTGAAGGTAGCCGTTCGGTTCCGGCGGGAAGCGCGTGCGGATCTTTGCCGGGTCGGGCAGGCCCTTGGCCGCCTGTTCGGAATAAGGCGCCGGATGTCCGCACCAGAGCCGGGGTTGGTTCGCACCGGCAGCAAGGTCTTCTTCAATAATGTTGCGGATGAAGTTGGTAGCGCGCCCAGTCTGGGCTTCCGTGTTTTCGCTCATCGCCGAATTCCAAAAGGGAAGAAAGAGAAATCCGCATTGAGGCTGCGGATCTCGGGTATTGAATTGCGTTGAATTGTTGATTTTACCGCCCTCAAGGGTTCTGCTTGAAGACGGATGCGGGTCAGTGGTGCTGATGTCGGGAGAGATACCACTGAACGGTTTCCCGCAGACCCGCTTCAAAAGAAGCAAGAGGCTTCCAGCCGAGCTCCCGTTGAATCTTCGACGAGTCCACCGCGTAACGGAAGTCGTGCCCAGGACGATCATCTACGTAGGTGATGAGCTCGCTGTAGGCGTGTTCCGTCCATGGATGAAGCTCGTCGAGAATGCCGCAGAGCGTCTCCACAATCGTTCGGTTGCTTTGTTCGCAGCTGCCGCCTACGTTCCACCGCGTGCCCGGCGCTGCATTGTGAAAGATCATGTCAATTGCCCGGCAGTGATCCCCCACCCAGAGCCAGTCGCGCACGTTGAGCCCCGTGCCGTAGAGCGGAATGGGTTCATGCGCGAGGCACTTGCGGATCACAGTTGGAATGAGCTTCTCCGAATGCTGCCAGGGCCCGTAGTTGTTGGAGCAGTTGGAAATCGTCACGTTCATGCCGTAGGTGCGTCCGTAGGAGCGGACCATTAAATCCGACGATGCCTTGCTCGCCGAATAGGGGCTGTTGGGAGCGTAGGCAGTTTCTTCCGTGAAGAAGCCTTCCGCGCCTAATGAGCCGTACACCTCATCGGTCGAGACATGATGGAAGCGCGAAGTCGACAGACGCCCCGTGCGGCGCCAGTACTTCAAAGCGGCGTCAAGCATCACAGTCGTGCCGTGCACGTTCGTGAAGACGAAGCGCATGGGGTCGGCGATGGAGTTGTCGACGTGGCTTTCCGCAGCGAAGTGAATGACGCCGTCGACCTCGTACTCATCCATCAAATCGGAGACGGCCGATTCGTCGCAGATGTCGCCGTGCACGGGGATCACGTTCGGCATGGCTGCCTGCATGGCGAAGGCTTCTTTGTTGGCGGCATAGGTGAGCGCATCCAGGTCGATCAGACGATAGGCCGGATATTTGCGGGCAAAGTACTCGGTGAAGTTCGTGCCGATGAACCCGGCGCCGCCCGTGATCAGAATGGTCTTCATATTGGATGTCAATTGAGGTGCGCACAGGCGTCGGCCAAAGCCGATTCCCAGGAACGAGGATGAATGCCGAGGGCTTCAATGCTGTTGAGCGACAGCACGCTGTTGGCGGGGCGCCTAGCCGCCATGGGGTATTCCGCCGTCGTGATCGGACGAATAGCGCAGCTAGTGCCCAAATGCTGTTGAATACCTTGAGCAAACCCAAACCAGGTTGTGCTGCCGCTGTTCGTGAAGTGAAGCACCTGCATGGGGGCTTTATGAACGCCCTTCTTCACCAGTACCGCAATGGCCTCAGCCAGATCTTCAGCCGACGTGGGCGTCCCGCGCTGATCATTGACAACGCCCAACGTCTCCCGTTCAGACAAAAGCCTGCGCATGGTGTGAAGGAAGTTTCGAGTGCCGCTCCTAGCCGAGTAGAGCCAGGCCGTGCGGATGATCATGCCTGATCCATTACCAGCGAGCAGCGCTTCTTCCCCAGCACGCTTGCTGCGGCCATAGACGGAAAGCGGCGCCGGTGCATCGTCGACGTCGTAGGGCGAAGTTTTTTCTCCATCAAATACGTAGTCGGTGGAGATGTGCACGATGGGAATGCCGGCTTCAGCCAAATATTGCGGACCTAGGCCGTTGACTACAAAGGCCTCTTCTTGATGGCTTTCCGACGCATCCACGGCGGTATAGGCCGCGCAGTTAATGACGCAGTCGTATTGCTTCTTGGCAAAGCAGTGCTTAACGGATTCTCTATTAGAAACGTCAAGCATTTCGCGCGTGAAGCCCTCTGCCGGCAGGCCACAGCGCGCCAATGCCTCCATGACGGCCAATCCCAATTGCCCGCCCGCACCCACAACAGCGATCACTTGCCGGTCCCCAGTTCATATTGGAAAGCCGGCACAGCGCAGTAATCTGCGAAGGATCCGGCCCTCAGATCCTTGGGAGATCGAATCTGCTCTTCAGCAGGAACCATCCAATCGATTGCCAGCTTCGGGTCGTCTGCAGCGATGCTGCCTTCGGATGAAGGTGCATAAAGCGCCGAACACTTGTAGGCAACGACGGCACTTTCCGACAGCACGGAGAAGCCATGGGCGAAGCCCTTCGGCACATAGATCTGCAGATGGTTCTCTGCCGAAAGGCGGCAGGCGACGGATTTGCCGAAGGTAGGAGAGCCCTTTCGAACGTCCACGGCAACGTCGAGGATTTCACCCGCGAGCACGCGGACGAGCTTCGCCTGAGCGTGCTCGCCCTTCTGAAAATGCAGCCCCCGAACGACGCCATAGCAAGACGCCGATTCATTGTCCTGCACGAACTTGTCCGTGATGCCAAGGTCGGCCAGTACGGATTCGTTGTAGGTCTCGCAGAACCAGCCGCGGTCGTCCCTGAAGAGCTTGGGCTCCAGAAGGACGACCTCGGGGATGTCCGTTGCTATCCGCTTCATCAAAAAACCTCAGGAGACCCCGGCCTTCAGGCCGGGAAGGAATGAGGTGCGTGGCGCAAGCCACGCGTATCCATAGCCATCGCTGCGAGAAATCAGCCGGCAGTATTTCCAACTGATGCCTTACACGACGGCATGGGGCGTCTGAATTAGGCCGGGGTAGTTGACTTGAGGCGCTTGATGAGGCTCGACGTATCCAGACGTCCGCCGCCCATCTGCTGGACTTCAGCGTAGTAGCCGTCCACGATTTTGGCGACCTCCAACTTCGAGCCGTTCCGTTCAGCCTCGGCCAATGCGATGCCTAGATCCTTTCGCATCCAGTCGACGGCGAAGCCGAAGTCGAACTTGTCCTCGACCATCGTGGCGCTTCGGTTGACCATCTGCCAGGAGGAAGCTGCGCCGCCCGAAAGCGCCTTGATGAGCTTCTCCATATCAAGTCCCGCATGCATGCCGAAGGCGAGACCTTCAGCGAGTCCCTGTACGCAGCCGGCAATGCAGATCTGATTGACCATCTTGGCGAGCTGCCCGGAGCCAACCGCGCCGAAATGCGTGATCTGCGCGCTGTAGGCCTGCATCACGGACTCCACTGCCGCATAGTCCTCATCCGTGCCGCCGCAGAGCACCGTAAGGCATCCGTTCTCGGCGCCGGCCTGCCCGCCGGACACTGGGGCATCGAGCCAACCGATCTGAAGTTCGCAGGCCTTCTGAGCCAATTCACGCTCTACGAGAGCGCTCGCCGTCGTGTGGTCCACAAAGACGCTGCCCGACTTCATGCCGGCCAGTGCGCCATCGACGCCCAGCACGACGCTTCTCAGATCGTCGTCGTTGCCGACGCAGGCGAAGACAAATGCTGCGCCGTCCGCCGCTTCGCGGGGCGTTGCCGCCGTGCGGCCGCCGAACGCTTCAGCCCACTTTTCAGCTTTGGAGCTCGTGCGGTTGTAGACGCAGACATCATGCCCCGCACGGGCAAGGTGCCCCGCCATGGGATAGCCCATGACGCCGAGACCGATGAAGGCGACCTTCACGGGAGTGATCTGAGGATAGGTCTTCTGCTCCATAGCGAGCTCCTCCAAATAAAGAGGCGGGGCGCCTCCAAAAGAAGACGCTCCGCCCCTGAAGGTTCATCAATCAGCGAATGCCGGTCTTTTCAAAGTCGGCCTCAGCCGTCTTCACCACCTTGCGCGCAAGTGCGGCCGTCGGGTCGATGACGACGGTGCTCTTGCCGGCAACGTCGAAGTCGTCGGACTCGTCGAGAATGAGCGGCAGCTCCGTGCAGCCGAGAATCAGGCAGTTGCAGCCGTAGGTCTTCACGAGGTACTCCGCGGCAGACACGAGATCTTCGCGGCAGATGCCGTCGGTGTAGCCCGCCTTGGCGCCCTTGGGGCCGTAGATCGCGGCCATCACGCGTTCCTGATGTTCAGCATCCGGTACAAACATCGCAAGGCCCATGGCTTCCGCCTTCTTGCTGTAGATCCCCGTCTGAACGGTGCCCGTCGTGGCGAGCAGGCCGATCTTCGCGGCGACGCCCAGCTTGGCCTTGATTTCATCCAATGCAGCCTGCTGCATGTTGATGAACGGAATCTTGATGAAGCGTTCGAGATACGGCAGGAACGCATGGGCCGTATTGCAGGGGACGATCAGCGCGCTGCAGCCGTCCTTTTCCATGCGCTCGGCGCAGTGGAACATCGCAAGCGTCGGATCTTCGCCGCCCTTGAGGAGACACGCCGTGCGGTCGGGAATCTGCGGATTCTGCTCGACCACGAGCTTGATGTGCTCCTGGTCGTTCTTGGCGGGCGTCGCCTTCACGATCTTGTCGTAGAGGTCGACGGTCGCAGCCGGCCCGAGACCGCCGATGAGGCCCACCTTGAAGGGCTTCGGACGGCGGGCAGGCGTCGCCTTGACGGCGGCAATCGCGGCATCCTTCAGAAGATCCTCAACGGGAAGACCTTCCGCGCGGAGCTCTTCGGCAAAGCGCGCCATCTGCGTGCAGTTCGGAATCAGAAGCTCGGCTCCCTGAGCAACGAGCTCGCGGCCGGCCTTGACGAGATAGGCCTTGAATTCTTCCGTCATACCCTTGCGGCGAAGGCCTTCGCAGGGATTCTGGATCTTTTCGAACTCGGCCTTCATTTCTTCGGTCGCAAGCACCCACTCGACGGCGTCGCCGTAGCGCGCTTCATAGAAGCACTGCGGAAGCGCGCAACCCAGGCAAGCAATCTTCTTGACGGCGCCCTGCTTCATCTTTTCGTCGAGGCCCGCGAACATGGAGACGACCGGCATCTCGAGCTCCTTGCGGAGCTCGTCGAGGAAGGGCTCGCTCTTGATGTCGGCGAGAACGCCGGCTTCACAGCCCTGCTCCTGCAAATCTTCCAACGCAAGGAGCGCCGTGATCTTGCGGTCGCCAAACGCGATGCGCGCGGTCGGCGCCTGAAGCGGCATTTCGATGCCGCTTTCAACCACCTCGACCGCGATGCCGTCGGCGGCGCTCACGGAAAGCAGGCAGGTCTTCTCCTTCAGCGCCGGCAGCGGATTCAGGCCGGTTGCCAAACCAATCTTCTTGATCATCTTCATTCTCCTCTTTGACGCAGTCTCTATCGCTGCTTGCAGTATCAAGCAGAAGCTCGGCCTTCGGTCATTCGCTCAAGCGGCTGCCGAGCTCCTCGCCCCAATCGTAAAGCGCTTCGAGCACCTGCTGATGCGCTTCATCATCATATGCCCCGCTCGACTGCGCCTCATCGATCAAATCAAAATAGTCCGTAAGCTTGAGTGCGCCGTTCCTGCCCTCCATGAGACGCTCGGAACAGAACTGCTTCCACTTGCCCGCCTCTTCGCTCGTCAATGTGTCGGGCCAGTTGCGGGCGCGGTAGCGAAGCAGCATCTCGCGGAAGTAGATCCCGTCGAAGCGGAATTTCGACGCCTCCTGAGCCAACGCCTGAGGATCCATTGCGCGGATCTTCACGAAGCGCGCCTTGTCGCTGCTGCTCGTGAAGCCGCCGGCATAGAGCGCGCTGTCCGCATCCACCGCCTTGGGATCGTCGTCACCCGAGCGCCGTTCGCCGGCAAGCTCCGCAAAGAGGCTCTGCACGCGGGGCGCCACGCTTTTGAGCTTTTCAAGATTCTCAGCAACCACGTTGAAGTCGATGCCGTACTTCTGCGCGCGGTCGGCGGAGAGCACCTTGAGATTGGCGCAGACGAAGGGCGACGCATTGGCCTTGAGCCTGCGGACGGGAAGACGCTCCAAACCTGCCGCACGATCTTCCATCGACAAGAACATCCGGTGCTTCACTTCTTCGAAGGAAAGCGACATCAACATCGTCGGATCTTCCATCAGATCCCACATCCAGCAATCGTGCTTTTCCTTATAGAAGCACGCCGCGACGCCCGTACAGCCTCGGGAGATGCCGAACCTCGGCGTCACCCAGACGACGGGCTTCATGTCGGCAACCGCCTCCGTTACCTTGGCCGTCGTGCGATTCTCGAAAGCCCACTTCCAAAGCCGCGGCTCCTTTTCGGCCAGAAGCTTCGCCAGGCCGATCGTCGCATCCACGTCGGAAAGCGCATCGTGCGCGTGTCCGTGCGTGATGCCGTTGAACTTCGTCAGAAACTCAAGCTTGAAGCAGACGCCCTTGCGGCCCGCTGCCTTGGGATACACCGTCTGGTCAATCTCTTCCCATTGCGGCCACTTGATGTCGTCGCCGCGAAGCGCCCAAGCTGCGCAGACCACCGGGAAGAGGTCCCAGCGCGAGCAGCCTTTGACCCAACTATGCGAATAGGGATCCAGAAAGTTCCTCCAGAAGAGGAAGCGGTTGACCTCATCGTCAAAGCCCAGCGTGTTGTAGCCGATGTTGACGGTGCCCGGCATATTGAGCCGTTCCCAAACCTTCTCGGCAAATTCGCTTTCGCAAAGGCCCTTCTCGGCGCAGAGCTGCGGCGTAATGCCCGTGAGAAGACAGCTCTCCGGGCTCGGCAGCTGGTCCTCAGTCGGGCGACAGTAAAAGATTTCGCCTTCGAGTCCTTCGATCGGCTCGAGGTCCACTCCAGTGCGCCGCCCGGCGAACTGCGCCGGACGGTCCTTTCGGGGATCCACGCCGAAGGTTTCGTAGTCGTACCAGTAGAAGGTCGGAAGTCCGGTTTTGACGTCCGCCGCAGTCTGAGTCATGTTCTTTTCCTTGGTGGTGCTGGAGATTAGGCGATGATGACGTCCCACTGCTCCTGCGTATAGACGCTCTCCACTTCAAGCAGAATCGGGCGTTCGACTGCCTGCTGCAGGAGCTCCAACGCCTGCGACTCTTCTTCAAGAAGGAGATCAATCACCGTCTGGCTCGCCAATATACGGAATTCCTTCGTATCTCTGTACTGCTTGGCCAAGCGAGTGATCTCTCGGAGGATGTCGTAGCAGACGGTACGAGCCGTCTTGATCTCGCCTCGACCTCCGCAGACCGGGCAGGTTTCGCAGAGCGTGTGCGCGAGCGACTCGCGCGTGCGCTTGCGGGTCATCGCGACGAGCCCGAGCTCGTTGAAGCCGCTCACCGTCATCTTGGTGCGGTCGCTTGCGACCGCTCGGCGCAGTTCGCTCAGCACCGCCTCGCGATGCGCGTTCTTCGCCATGTCGATGAAGTCGACGATGATGATGCCGCCCAAGTTGCGCAGCCTCAGCTGCCTGGCGATGACCTGGGCCGCCTCCAAGTTGGTCTTGAAGACCGTGTCGCTGAAGTCGCGCTTCCCAACGTAGCCCCCGGTATTGACGTCGATCGTCGTCATGGCTTCCGTCTGATCGAACACCAGGTAGCCGCCGCTCTTGAGGTCGACCCTGCGGCCAAGCGCCCCCTCAATGTCTTCATCGATGTCGAACTGCTCGAAGAGCGGCCGATCACCTTCATAGAAGTGAAGCTTGTCGACCGCCACCGGCACGAAGCGCTTGGCGAAGTCGAGGAGCTCATCGAATTCCACCTTGCGGTCGACCTCGATGGAGAGCGTTCCTTCGTGCACCATGTCGCGGATCGTGCGCTGAGAGAGCGTCAGATCCTGATAAAGAAGCCGCGGCTTCTTGGCGGTCTGCGCGCGCTCGCGAATGCCGCCCCAGAGACGGGCCAAATAAGCCATGTCCGAAAGAAATTCCTGCTCCGTCGCACCTTCTTCTGCACACGTGCGGACGATGTAGCCGCCCTTTTCATCTTTGGGCCGCACAGCCGTCGCCAACGCACGCAGCTCTTCGCGCAGTGCAGCGTCTTCAATGCGCTGCGAAACGCCGATGTGCGGATCGTTGGGTAAGTACACCAGTTTGCGGCCGGCAAGCGAAATCGTCGTGGTGAGCCGCGCCCCCTTAGTGCCGATAGGATCCTTTGCTACCTGCACCATCAAACGCTGGCCTTCATGCAGGATGGTTTCGATCGGCTTATACGCGCCCGCTTCCGTGCGGGCGCCTTCGATCTCCGCAATGTGCAGAAAAGCGGTGCGCTCAAGCCCAACATCGAGAAAAGCACTCTGCATGCCGGGCAGAACGCGAACGACCTGTCCCCAATAGACGTTGCCAACAAGGCCGCGAGCACAGGTGCGCTCGATGAAAAGATCCTGAAGGAGACCGTCCTTCAGGATGGCGACTCGTGCTTCTTCACGAGAACTGTTTATGAGAATTTGTTCCACAGGACGACTTAGACCGTTTCTTTATTGACTTTTTGAATCGCTTTGGGCTTGACTTCGCTCTTGCGGAAGACCCGCACAGAAGCGGAAATCCCCACCAACAGAAGCATCATGCCGACGCTCATCAGCGTAGTAGGCAGCGCATGGCGCATGATGTGCGCATAGCTGACGGCAAAGATGGTTTCAAAGATGATCATCTGGCCGCCCAATGCCGGCGTCAGCCTGCTGCTCATGTTGTTCCACAGACAAATGGCTAACCACGAGCAGACAACGCCCAAAACCAGCACGCCAATGATGAAGTTCCCGGGCTCCGGCTCCAGGAGCTTCATCGGCGCATCTGCTGCAAATACATAAATCAGAATGCCCAGCAGAGCCGCCGGCAGCGTTGCTGCACCCTGCGCCGCCGTCCAGAATGCCGGCGAAATTCTTCGGTGAGCGATCAGCCACTGCGCATTGCTGATGGGGTACCAAGTCCAAACCAACAAGCTCAAGAAGGCATAGAAGACACCCAGCCAGAAGCCAGCAGGAGGTTCATTGGAGTTGGCAAGGAAGTAGCTGAATTCCGTCCAGTTGAGGCAGACCATGCCGGCCGCCACCAAACTCAAAGGAAATACGAGCCGGCCCCAGGAGACGCCGGATCCTTTTCGCTTGGCAACCGTATTCGCCACGATCGCCACACAGATTGGAATGACGGCCGTAAAGGCACCGGCAATCGGAGCGCCGGCAAGCTGCACGGCAGAAGCAAGAAGCCAGTAGTAGAAGAGGTTGCCCACTACGCCCAATGCAATGGCGCTTACCCAGTCCTTTCCTGTTACCTGGGCCAGATACCGGCCGTTGAAAAGCAGAAGCACTGCCGAGAAGAGGCCAAACACAACGTATCTCGACAGTGCAATCAGCATCGGATCGTATGCCGCAAGCCAAAGCGGGATCATGTAGACCAGACCCCACAAGGCGCATGCGGCAACGCCGAAAATTACTCCAAGGAGCATAAAAGGCTGTCAGCTTTCTTTCGAAAACTGGATGGTATAGAGATGATGGTAGAGACCGCCCTTGGCCAGAAGCTCTTCATGCGTCCCAACCTCAGCAATGCAGCCGTCCTTCATCACCACAATGCGGTCGGCGTTGATGATGGTTGAAAGGCGATGCGCCACCACGAAGGAGGTGCGTCCCTTGAGGAGCGTGTCCAAGGACTTCTGGATGTGCTTTTCGCTTTCCGTATCCAAAGCGCTGGTTGCCTCGTCAAGAAGCAGAATAGGCGCATTCTTGAGGAAGGCACGCGCAATGGAAACGCGCTGACGCTGACCACCGGATAGATGACTGCCGTTGGGCCCAGCAGAGGAGTCCAAACCGTCAGGCCGCGTTTTGATGAAGTCTGTCAGCGCGGCTACCTCAGCGGCCGCTTCGATCTGCTCGCGGGTGACTTTGTCTCGGCAGCCGTAGGCAATGTTGTTGGCGATCGAATCGTCAAAAATCGTCACTTCCTGGCTGACCAAGCCGATCTGGCTGCGCAGGCTCTTGAGCGTGAGCTCGCTCTGAGCTACACCGTCAAAGTAGATCTCACCCTCCGTTGGCGCCCAGAACCGCGGCAGCAGATTGATGAGCGTCGATTTGCCGGCACCCGAAGCGCCGACCAACGCAATCATTTCCCCAGGCTTCACCGAAAGAGAGAAGTGCTCAAGCGTCTTCTTGTCCTGCCCGGGGTAAGCGAATCCAACGTCCTTGAACTCAACGCCGCCCTGATAGTTTTCGAGCACCTTGGTGCCTTCATCTTTTTCCGGAAGTTCGTCGATCAAACGGAAGAGACTCTCCGCCGCTGCCGTCATAGCTGCCGTCGTACCGTTGACGCTTGACAACTTGCGAATAGGCGGCATGAGAAGGAGCATGGCCGACAAGAAGGTGGTGAATTCGCCGATGGTGAGCACCCCCATTTTTGCCTGCATCAAAGCAAAAACAATCACGACCGACACACCCAGCATGGACGTGAACTGCGTAAGCGGCGTGCCCGCCGAATACACCTTCTGAGCCTTGAGTGTCAACGTACGCAAGCGCTCGTTGACTTCGCGAAAGCGTTGACGCTCATAGTCATATCCGTCATAAACCTTGATGACGCGTTCGCCGTTGTAGCTCTCCTGAATCGTGCCGATCAGTTCGCCGAACGTCTCCTGCGTCTGCTTCGTCAAGCGCTTGATATGACGATTCACCCATTTGAGAATGACCGCCAGAATCGGCCCCACTACGAACGTCACCAATGTGAGCATCCAGTTGTGCCAGAAAAGCACTGCCAACAGGCAGACGATCTGAATAGAGTCGCGAATAATGATGGTGAGCACGCTTGCAGCATTGGTCATAGCCGCAGAAGCTTCATTGATAAACTTCGCCTGCACCTCACCACAGCGATACTTTGCGTAGAGATCGTCTCCCCAACGAATGATTCGATCAAACATGAGCGTGCGAATCTCAAGCATGACGCCCTGCGAGACGCGCACCAAGAGAAACTGACTCAAATATTGAGAGCCGCCATGCAGAATGGAAATGCCAATCAGAGCGAGCGGCGCTAGATAAACGACGAATGAATCCTGCTGATAAAACGCCATGTCCGTCAATTTGCCGAGGACCAAGGCAATCAGGGAAGAAGCGCCGCCGCCGGCAATCATGGCTAGTGCAGCGCCAATGATGTAGTACTTGTACGGCGGCAGATAGCGGAAGAGCCGCATCAGCTGCGGGTTCCCGAATATAGGCAGATGCTTGATGTTCACGTTGAGCAAGGCATGTTCAGGATAGATGCGTCATGATACTAGGATTGCCTTTTCACTGGCATCATTGCTGTCGACGCTGCTTTGTCTGCAGATTTTTCACCTATTCACACAGAACTCACCACCATGTCCAACGTTCTTTGTCGCATTCCCAACCATGTCGGCGACTGCTGCATGGCTTTGCCGGGGCTCCGGCTTCTTGAGGCGAGTGGTTTAACGCCAATTCTGACTGGGAAGCGTTGGGCAGAAGATCTGCTTGCTGGCACCGGATGGCGATTTGAGCCGATTGAAGGCCACGTCACTGAAGATGTGGATCGCATCCGCAACATCTCGCGCCGCTTTGGAGGCAATCCTCGGGGATTGCTCTTCCCCAACTCCTTCAGTTCAGCACTTCTTTATCGCATAGGCAATATTCGAAGCGCAGGCTTCCCAACGGATTTCCGCCGCATTCTGCTGGATAAGCCCGTTCCTGAACCTGGCACCATGCATGAGGTCGAGCGCTTTTTCACGCTTGCGCATGAAGCGCTTGAAGCATGGGACATCAAGCCTGCCTGGGACAAAGTGCCGCAAAGCCTCGGGCTTGTACCGCTGAAGCGCCATGAGGCTGCCGCCCGCAATGTGATGGCGCAGTGTGGCATCCCTAAGAGCTACGCGCTTCTTGCCCCCGTTGCCCGAGGCCTGCATCATGGGAAGGAAAAGCATTGGAAGCACTTCAATGAGCTTTGTGCTCCCTTGCGCGACCTTGGCATTGAGCCAGTGGTCTTTCCTGCGGCCCGCGAAATTGATCTTGCTACGAAGGCCTGCCCGGATGCCAAGATTTGTCCGCCTGTGTCTCTGGGCACCATTGCTGCACTTGCCAAGCATGCCCGCATTGTCATCGCCAATGACTCCGGCATGAGTCACGTTGCTGCAGCCGTTGGTGCCAACCAAATTACGCTGATCGGCGTCACTGATCCTACGCGCACCAGCCCCTGGAACCCTCGTGCTGTCGTTTTAGGAAAAGAAAATGAGTGGCCGACGTTGGAGTCGGTGCTTAATGCAGTCTGCAAAATTACCCGTGCATCATGAAGATCAGCATTATCTTGTCAACCTACAATCGTCCCAAAGCACTACTAGCTGTCCTTGAAGCTATAGAACTGCAGACGGTTAAAGGCTTTGAGGTCTGCATTGCTGACGACGGAAGCACATCAGAAACAGCTCAAGTCATTGAGCACTTTCAACAGCAAGCCACCTTCCCGATTCATCACGCGTGGCAGGCGGACAACGGCTTCCGAGCAGCTTCTGCGAGAAACAAAGCCGTTAAGCTGAGTGTTGGCGATTATCTCTTGTTCCTTGATGGCGACTGCATCCCTAGGCCGGATTGGATTCAGCAACATATCTCGCTTGCTGAAACTGGTTCTTTCGTCGCCGGCAATCGCGTCTTATTAGATCCTGAAATCACTCATGAAATTGAAGAGCGAAAGTTGCGTTGTTGTGACCTCTTCGGCATCAAGCTCTTCCAACACCGACGTCATATCAACAGGCTTTTACCATTAATGAGACTGCCCTTAGGAGGCTTGCGGGCAATCAAAGCTACATCCTGGGAAAAGGTCCGCACATGCAACCTCGGCGTCTGGCGAAAGAATTTCATTGAAGTGAATGGTTTTGATGAAGCCTATGAAGGGTGGGGATTTGAAGACTCCGATCTAGCCATCCGTTTGCTTAGGAACTGTTAAAAATTTATTTGATAATATCGGCAGGTGGATTTACGAACCCGTTGATGACGTAGTTCCGCTCACAAACAAAGGTCCAAAGGCGATCATCTAGCGCATTATCGCACATTGAAAATTTCAAGTTATTATTTAGCCATTCCTTAATAGCGGCATTCATCGGAAGTTAGGCATCTTTGCAACTACAGTCTTGCATCTCTACCATCGCGAATATGATCGCCAGTTAACAGGAATCAATCGGGAACGTCTTGAGCAGCGCATTCGAAGTAAAGTCACTCTGCCTGAGAAAGGTTTGATTTAACCATTTCTTCTGCGAGCATTTTAGTTTTCTGTGTAATTAATAATCCACCCAACATGCGAGCAATCTCTTCAATGCGTTGATTTCGATTGAGCTCCCGCAGATAACTCATCGTTTCAAAGCCATCTGTGACCTTCTCCACCTTCAAGTGATGGTCGCCGCAGGCTGCAACCTGAGGCAGGTGCGTCACGCAGAGCACCTGCCTTGTTTCTCCCAGCTGCTTCATCATTTGGCCGACGACCTCGCCCGTAGCTCCGCCTACACCGCTGTCCACTTCATCAAAGATCAGTGTCGGCACCGTCGTATTGCGTGAGGTCAGCGTGAAGATGGCAAGTCCAATGCGGGAAAGTTCGCCGCCAGATGCCACTTTTGCCAAGGGACTGACATCTACTCCAGGGTGACCTGCCATCAAAAACTCACATTTTTCCGCACCAGTTTCGCTACGGGAGCATGGTGCCAACATCACATCAAAGCGGCCTCCCTTCATGGACAGCTTCTGCATCTCAGCGGTAACAGCCTTAGAGAACTTCGCTGACGCCTCTCTGCGTGCTTGAGTAAGCTTTGCGGCAACAGCGTCATAAGCGATGCGCGCTTCTTCCTCCTCTGCTTTCAGAGCATCAAGGTTTTCATCGCGCTGCAGCTCCGCAAGGCGACGCTTGCTCTCCGTTTCAAACGCAGCAAGAAGTTCCGGCTCTGTACGGTACTTCCTAGCCATTGAAAAGTACTTGGAAACTCGTCGATCAATCTTTTCGAATCGACTCGCATCGGCCTCAGTCTTGTCAAGAATGCGCTCCAAATCTCGAGCTGCATCGTCAATGAGTTCGGCAGCCGTTGTGAGTGTTTCACTCACGCCTTTGAGCCGCTCGTCATAGCTTGATAGATCGTCCACCTTGTGTTGGGCTCGTGAAACAAGATCCGCCGCAGCATCCTCACCCTGCGTCAGCCAATCCACTGACGCAGTGAGTCCTTCAATGATGGAGACGCCATGCGCCAGACGCGTATGCTCCTCATTGAGCGCTTCCCACTCGCCTCTCTTAGGTGCAAGCGCAGCCAAATCCTCAAGCATCCACGTGAGCTGCTCAATTTTGGCTGTGCGGACTTCGGCGCTAGAACTTGCTTCTTCAAGACGCTTAGCCTTTACGCTCCAGTCGGCAAATGCGCTCTTAACGGCTTCAAGCAATTCCCCATTCTCAGCATAGGCATCGAGCAGCTTCAATTGATTGCCGATCTTTAACAGCAACTGATGAGCATGCTGCCCCTGGATGTCAACCAGGGTGTCGCCCAACTCCCTCAGCTGTGAAAGCGTCACTGTCACGCCGTTGATCCAGGCTCGAGAACGACCGTTTCGATCGATGCTACGGCGCACGAGCACTGTCGAAGCATTGGAATCTAATAAATCATTAGCTTCCAACCAGTGGGCTGCATCTTCGGAAGGCATGAATTCCGCGATGATGTTCGCGCGTTCAGCACCTTTGCGGACCATATCGGCATCGGCCCTTGCGCCGCGAATCAGCTGAATGGCATCAATCAGGATGGACTTGCCGGCACCGGTTTCACCCGTAAGCACCGTAAAGCCTGTTGAAAGGTCAAGCGTCAGCTGATCGACAATGACGAAGTCCTTGAGGTTGAGCGTCGTGAGCATCGCGGCAATTCCTTCAGCAGCCCTGGTGCTTGACGCTCGTAGGCGAATAGTTCCACTTGAGCTTGCGGCGGAGAAGCTCGTAGTAGTCGTAGCTCAGCGGATGCAGGATCTCCATCACGCACTCAGACTTCTGAATGCGGAGAATATCGCCGGGTTCGACGTCGCAGAACTCCTGCATGTCGAAGTAGGCAACGGCATCTCGCGCACCGACCAACTCAATCTCAATCGTCTTGGAAGACGGGAGAACAATGGGACGGTTCGAGAGCGTATGAGGCGCTACCGGCACCAACACGACAGAGTCCATCGAAGGATCCAGAATGGGGCCGCCCGCAGCCAATGCATAGGCCGTCGAACCAGTAGCTGTTGAACACACGACGCCGTCGGCCGACTGGGCGCTCATCTGCTTTCCGTCCACGTAGATGATGAAATCCACCATGCCGCCGGCACGCCCATGGCTGTAGCCGATGTCGTTCACGGCGACGTTGCGGAAAATCTCTTTGCCACCGCGAAGAACCACGCCTTCCAAAAGATGACGGCGATCTGAGGTGCACTTACCGGCCAGCATGGCAGGCAGAACCTGTTCCAGATCATCCAGAACCAGATCCGTGATGAAGCCCAGGCGTCCGGCATTTACACCAATGAGCGGACAGTGCGAAGCCGAAATCTGCCGTGCGACGCCAAGCAGTGTTCCGTCGCCGCCCAAAACCACTGCTGCGTCACAGTGAGCCCCCAACTCCGGACGGGACAATCCTTTCTCTGACTGGCCAATCGCTTCCGCAGCACGCTGCTCCAGAAGCACTTGGTGCCCCGCGTGTTGAAGAACGTTCACGACGCGTTCAATTTGTTCGCGCAGGTTGTCCGTGGGTTTTACGAATACGCCGACCGTCTTCATAGCAGAGACCTCAAAGTTCACCAGAGTGATTCTTCAAAAAATAGTACTTGACGTATTTATTCATCGTATAGAAGGCATGGTTGACGCTGAAGATGAACCCCGCGCGACCGTCTAGGATGCCCCCATTGATGAAGTAAATCTTGAGAAAAGCCCAAATCGGTCGAAGCATGATGTCCTTTATGAAGGACACTTTCTTATTTTGCTCAAGATACTTCTGAGCTGAGAGCTCTGTATAAGTATTGAATTTATTGAAGTATTGCTTCCAGCTACGATATGGGTAATGAATAAGTCCCGTACTTTGCAATCGCGTTTTCTCACACTGCACACGAATCTCCGGATGCACCTGCCCATATACGCGAACCATGGTGCGTGGCATGAAGCGGCACACCCAGTCCGGGCGCAGCACGCCGTGCGTAGCTTGGAAGTTTTGAAATCGATTGTGCCTCTGCACGAAGTAAGCCTTATCAGGCCCCTTAGCAAGTTCCTGCAGCTTTTGAGCCAGACCAGGAGTGATTCGCTCATCTGCATCCAATAAGAACACCCAATAGTTAGTGGCTTGTTCAATGCTGAAGTTCTGCTGCTGAGCCCAGTCGCCGTTCATCGCATGGTGGAAGATTTTGACCTTCTCACCAAAGCTTCTTGCGATTGCCTCCGTCCGATCCGTACTGCCATCATCAATGACGATGATTTCATCAGCAAAGCCGCAGGTCTCCAGGCAAGCTTGAATATTCCGCTCTTCGTTGCGCGTCAGGATAACGACTGAAATTTTCTTGTCTTCCACAGCTTCGAACTCCTCAGGAAGATGGTGGCAGAGAAAGAGGCCTCACTGCGGCTAAGCAGTGAAGCCTCTTTGCAGTTTATCGACTGTGCAGCAATTATTCTTCGTCGACGTCAGCAACCGCCACCGCGTGGAAGCCCGCATCGACGTAGCAGATATTGCCCGTGATGCCGCTCGCGAGGTCGGAGAGCAGGAACGCAGCCGTGTTGCCCACTTCCTGGATCGTCACGGTGCGGCCGAGCGGCGCATTCTTTTCCATCACATGAAGAAGCTTGCTGAAGCCCTTGATGCCGGAAGCCGCAAGCGTCTTGATGGGACCAGCAGAAATGGCGTTGGCGCGGATGCCTTCACGGCCGAGCGACTGTGCAAGATAGCGCGTCGACGCGTCGAGCGCAGCCTTCGCAAGGCCCATCGTGTTGTAATTGGGAACAGCGCGTTCGCCGCCAAGATACGTGAGCGTCAGGCAGGACGCATTGCGGCCCTTCATGAGCGGCAGGAAGGCCTTGGCGAGCGCCGGATAGGAATAGGTCGAGATGTCGAGCGCCGTATGGAAGGCTTCGCGCGAAAAGCCTTCAAGGAAGTCGCCCGCAATCGCTTCGCGGGGCGCATAGCCGATCGAATGAACGAAGCCGTCAAGGCCGCCCCACTTTTCAGTGAGCGCTTCCACAACGCCGGCAATCTGCTCGTCGCTCGTCACGTCCATCGGAAGCACGATGCTGCTGCCGAACTTTTCGGCGAAGCCCTTCAGACGCTCTTCAAAGCGGGGATCCGAGTAGGTGAAGGCGAGCTCAGCACCTTCGCGATAGCAGGCTTCGGCGATGCCGTAGGCGATGGAGCGGTTGGAGATGACGCCCGTGATCAGGAGCTTCTTGCCAGTCAGGAATCCCATGTTGGTCCTCGTTTTTGTCTATAGGGGTGGAAAAGGCGCCGCCGATGAGTTAGCGGGGGCTCTCCGGAACTAATCTTGCGGGCTATTTTAAGCGGGCTCCTCCGCAAACGGCCAAGCCCCTCCAAAACGCGTGCATCCGAATGGACGACTCAGGGGATTCTGAGCGTCTGCCCTACTTGCAGGCGGCTCGTCGTGAGGCCGTTGGCGCTCATCAGATCCGCAATCGACACCTTGAAGGCGCCGGCAATTGAAGTGAGCGTGTCGCCCGAGCGCACGCGGTAGCTTTGAATGGACGCCTTAGGCTTCTTGACTGCAGAGGCCGGAATCACGAGGCGCTGCCCGATGGAGAGTCTCGATCCCCTCATGCCGTTGGCGCTTTGGAGCTTGGCGATGGTGGTGCCGTACCGCGCAGCGATGCTCGAGAGCGTGTCGCCCGCAGCAACGATATGCTCGGCGCTCGCAGGGCTCGCCGACGTTGCCGGCGCAGGAGGCGCCTTTGGAGCGTCTCCTTCAGGAATTTCGAGTCGGTCGCCCACCTTCAATGCATTGGAAGCGAGGCGATTGACGCGCTTCAGCTTCACGACGCTCACACCATAGCGGTTAGCAATGCTTGTGAGCGTGTCGCCAGAGCGCACGGTGTAGATGACGGTATCCGTTTCCACGGATTCGCCCGTCTTCGGAATGCGCAGGCGCTGCCCGGCCCGAATGACGTTCGAATTGAGGCGATTGGTCATCCTCAGCGCATCCACCGAAACGCCGTAGCGCTGCGCGATGGAGGCGAGCGCATCGCCACTCTTAACTACGTAGATGATGTGTTCGGATGCGGCAGAAGTTTTCTTGGCAGCCGTTCGAATCGGCTCGCGGGCGACGTTGGGCACCGTCAGCACCAGCCGCTGACCTGCTCGGAGCTGATCGGAGCGCAGGCGATTCCCCTGCACGATCGACCTCACCGTAATGTGCCAGCGGCGTGCGATGGTTGAGAGCGTGTCGCCCGAGCGCACGCGGTACGTCACGCGTCGCCAGGTCGTGAGCGGCGACAGCCGCAGCTTGGCGTCCGCCTCTTCAGCAGCAATGTCGCCCTGGTCCTCGGCGCCGGCCAGCACCAATAGCGTGGAATTGGGCAGAACCTTGCGGCCTGCGGGAATGCCGTTCACCTCTCGCAGGAACGACTCCGTCATGCCGGAACGCTCCGCCACGGCGGCGAGCGTATCTCCCGCCTGGAGCTTGTAGGTGGTCCAACGAGACAGCGGCTGACCGGAATCCATCCAGCTTGCCAGGTTGTCGACGAAGAAGTCGAGGCGGTCAGCAGGAAGCAGCATCGCCGTATTGTGGGACGCCACGATGACCGGCAGCTTGAAGCTCGGGTTCAACTGACGGAACTCCGCCTCCGACATGCCGGCGAGCTCCGCTGCGGTTTTGAGATCGATGTCTCGAGGCTTCGTGATCCGTACGAAGAAGGGTTCGTTGCCGACGTCGGGCAACTCAATGCCGTAGCGCCCCGGATCCTTCACAATCCGCTTGATGGCTTCGAGCTTGGGAACGTAATTGGCCGTTTCCTTGGGCATCCTCAGATGCGCATAGTCGGCAATCCTCGTCTTGGCATTTCGGCTCTTCTTGGCGCGCGCCACGGCGCGCTGCACGCTGCCTTCGCCCCAGTTGTAGGCGGCGAGCGCCAACTGCCAGTCGCCGAATAGGCGATGGAGATATTCGAAGTAGTCGAGCGCTGCGCGTGTGCTTTCGAGCACGTCATTGCGGTCGTCCCGCCAGAGATTCTGTTCAAGCGAATAATTCGCACCCGTCGACGGCATGAACTGCCAGAGACCGGACGCCTTGGCGCGGGAAAGCGCTTCAGGCTGAAAGGCACTTTCCACGAAGGGGAGAAGCGCCAATTCCGTCGGGAGTCCTCGAGACTCCACTTCCTCCACAATGTTGTAGAGATACTGGCTCGCACGCATCGCCATGCGCTGCACATACTGAGGGTCTCTCGAGTAATAGGCCGTCCACCGATCCACCAATGCGGAGTTGAGTTCCGGCACTGCAAAACCGCCTCGAATGCGGTCCCAAACACTTTTGGGCACCGCCGACTCGCGCTCGAGCGCCGCTTCCGTCAGAGCCGTCTCCACCACCGGCGCCGCTTGGGAACTCTGTTCGGCCTCTTCTGCTGGTGCAGCATGAGCTGCAACCATTGCAGCCGCACAGAAAATCGCGGAAGAGAGGCGTGCAAGTCGGGTGTGAAGCGGTGTCATGGAGGTCGAACTTCCGGAGCGGATGGACGGGCGTGGAGCCTGCAGAATCCGCTAATCTTAATGCCTGAGCGCGCTTCAGACTTTCGCGCCCCGGCATTTCAACCCGCATCCGGCCTCTGCTGCGGGGATCTTTCCGCAACGAGTTGTTAAAGCCCTATGTTCAAGCGCTTCTTCGGAGGAGTCTCCGCCTCATCCGACCGCCTTACGTTTGATGCGTTCTTGCAAACACCCCCAGGAGAACTTCTTCTTGAGTGGGAGTCGAAAGCCTTCGATGAACTGACGCTCGATGTGTTCGGCAGCTGCGCGCTGCAGATCGGCATGCCCGAACTCAATACGCTTCAGGAAAACCGCATGCGCTCGAAGTGGCTCATTGAGCCTAGCTGCTCTGCGTCCGTTTCGGCCGACGTGCTCTCGGGGGATCTCGGCTGCATCGTGGCGAATCCTGAGCTTCTCCCCATTGCCGACGAGTCGATAGACCTCGTAACAATGCCTCATGTGCTCGATCTTTCGCCCAATCCGCAGCAGGCGCTCCGAGAAGCCGTGCGCGTGCTGGAACCTGAGGGCCGGCTCATCCTTACCGCCGTCAACAGCGCAGGCTTCTGGTGGCTGCGTCAGCAGACCATGCGCTTCGGCGCCAAGCCCTATCTGCCCAATGGCCTCGCCCCCATTCCGCTGCGGCGCCTGAAGGACTGGTTTGCGCTGCTCGGGCTTGAAATCGACCGCGGACGGTTCGGCATCTATCGTCCGGGCTTCCGCAACGGTCGGCAGCTTCATGCCTGGGCGTGGCTCGACAAAGCGGGAGACCGTTGGCTGCCGCAATGCTCCAACATCCTGATGCTTTCCGCCGTGAAGCATCGACCCGGCGCCCGAATCGTGCACTGTGGCGAAATCTCGAGCACTCCAAGTAAAGTATCGGCCTCAAGCGTGCCTGCGGCGACTCGCGTTTCGCCCAACCTCAAATCCCTCACACCCGATTCGGACAAGAACGAATGACTCAGACCACCACACCCACAGCCCTTGAAATCTGGACTGACGGAGCCTGCAAGAACAATCCCGGCGTGGGAGGTTGGGGCGCACTTCTGGTGTGGGGCAAGTACAGACTCGAGCTCTACGGCGGCAGCGCCATGACGACCAACAATCAAATGGAGCTTACGGCCGTCATCCGCGCGCTCTCGGCTGTCAAGCGCCCGTGCCCGATCGTCATTCATCTCGACAGCAGCTATGTGAAGAATGGCATCACAACCTGGATCCACGGCTGGAAAAAGAAAGGCTGGCGAAAAGCCGATGGGAAGCCCGTTCTCAATGCAGACCTCTGGCAGGAGCTCGATCGCTTGGCATCTCTCTATCAGATTGATTGGCGCTGGGTCAAAGGGCATGCGGGCGATCCAGGCAATGAACGCGCCGACGAGCTCGCTAATCTCGGTGTTGAGGCCGCACGAGGCGAACGGCCTGAAAAACTCTCTTAATACCGCAAAGATGGTATTTTTGATAAAAGCTCTTGCAAAGAATCGATTTCTCAGTAAAATTCTTCTTCTCAAAAACGCGCGGTTAGCTCAGGGGTAGAGCACTGCCTTCACACGGCAGGGGTCACTGGTTCAATCCCAGTACCGCGTACCAGATTCTTCAAAGGGCTCGAACTTCGGTTCGAGCCCTTTGTTTTTTCACTCATCTAACTGCAGACAAGCAAAAAAGGGCCGCCAGACATTCCTGGAAGCCCTTCTCCGAGCGAATCCGTTGGCTCAGATCTCTTCTTCGTCGCCTTCAGCCTTCTTGCGGCAATCCGGGCAGACGCCGTAGAGCACAAGAGAGTGATCGGTGAGCTCATAACCCTTTCTCACAGCCACCTGACGCTGAGAGCGCTCGATTTCCGGATCCACGAACTCCTCGACCTTGCCGCAGCGTACGCAGACGAGGTGGTCATGGTGACGGCCTTCCTGAAGCTCGTAGGTCGCACGCCCTTCATCGAAATGGTGGCGCACGAGAATGCCCGCGGTCTCAAACTGCGTGAGCACTCGATAGACGGTTGCCAGGCCGATGTCGCTCTTTTCTTCCAGGAGCAGCTTGTAGACCTCTTCGGCCGACAGATGGCGTTTTCCCGACTCGTTCGACTCGGAAAGCTTCTGAAACAAATCTAGAATCTTGAGACGGGGTACCGTAACCTTGAGACCCATGGTCTTCAGATCGGCAGACTGCTGCTGTTGGGTTTCCTTCACGACCTAACCATCCTGTCTTTGTTCAATAGAATCTTTATCATAAGCAGTTGGGGAGCTCGCAAGGAGTCCTCTCACTGAAATTTCAATTCTATTCGGTTTATGCTCAAACGACATATTCTCATTCTTTCTGCGGCAGCCGCAGGCGTCATCGGCTTGAGCGGGTGCACCACCGTAACGGACGTGATGGACACTGCCACCTCCTACGTGCCCTACATTCTGAAGCCGTACCGCGCCGACGTTCACCAGGGGAACCTCGTCACGAGCGAGATGGCGCTGCAGCTTGAGAAGGGCATGACCGATGCGCAGGTGCAGTTCCTGCTCGGCGTCCCGCTCGTCAAGGACCCGTTCCACGAATCGCGCTGGGACTATGTCTACTACCTGCGCCGCGGCGACGGCGAGGAGCAGGTGCGCTCTCTCACGGTGTTCTTCAACGACGAGCGCCGCGTGGACCACTGGACGTCCGATCCGCTCCCCGACGAGCAGCAGGCCGACCAGCTGATTCTCGGCACGATCTCCTCGTTCGAGCCGCGCCTTCCCAAGACCGACATCCCGGCCGCCCAACCGGCGACGCCCGCCGCCACTACTGAAACCGAAGCGCCTGCCGCTTCCGCCGAGTAATCCGCATGAACACGATCAAGCAGGAAGTCGAGAGGCTCCGCAGCCTCGTCACGCAGCTCATCAGCCGCCTGCAGAGCGAGCGCGACCATCGTCAGCAGCTTGCGCACCAGTTGGAAGTGCGCGATGCCGAACTGAAGCGCGCCCGCCAACAGCTCCAAGAGATGAAGCAGAAGGTCGACGAACTGCTTTCGCAGTTCCGCGACGCTGGCTCTGCGTCCTGACCGGAGACCGACATGTCTGAAGTCAACGTCACTATTTTCGACCGCAGCTACCGCTTGGCCGTCACTTCCGGCGAAGAGCAGATGCTCGAAGACTGCGCGCGCGAGGTCAACGACTCGATGCTTGCCGTGCGCGCCACCGGCCGTGTGATTGCCATCGACCAGATTGCCGTCATGACGGCGCTCGAGCTTGCCTACAACGCGAAGAAGCGCGAGCTTGAGCTTGCCAAGGCCGCTGAAGCGAAGCCTGAACCGGAGCCCGCTCCGGCTCCTGCCCCGGCGCCTGTTGCCGCTCCCGCAGAAGCCTCTCCGATCAAGACGATTGAAGATGCGGCGCTCCTTGCGGAGCTCCATTCGCTCTGCAGTCTCTGCGAAGAAGCGCTCTTCAAGGACGCCAAGATGGGTTCGCTCTTCTGAGCACGCTTTTAGACATCTGTGCAAAGCCCCGCAAATGCGGGGCTTTTGCTTTCTGTTGGATCAAGCTTTGCGCGGCAGAGCCCTTGAAGCCCTTGCGCGCAAGGCCATTCTGGGTAGAATGAACTTAAGTCCTGCAGCGGCAAGCATCCGGGCTCCAAGGTACCTAGAACCAATGCATCTTGCAATAGGTTGGCCTACTCGAGAGCCGATTTGAGTGCCGGTCACGCGGTGTCCAGCCCGTTCCGCTCCGGAGCCGACCGCCCTGAACTCCCGGTTCAGGATACGTAGCCCCGCCCCGCTGCAGGTTCTTGAATTTCGAAGGGCAGTCTTTCTTGGAGAGACTGCCCTTTTTGCCCTTCTGCACCTGCAAACCCGACTGCGCAATGGCTATTGATCCGCAAACCGCCGCCCTGTGCGACCAGGCCTCGAACTTCTGGCTGATGAAGACCGAGCCCACCGAGTGCTCCATCGACGACGCCTTTGCCGCGCCGAACCATGCCGTTTCGTGGTTCGGCATTCGCAACTATCAGGCCCGCAACTTCATCCGCGACAAGATGAAGGTGGGCGACGCCGTGCTCTTCTATCACTCGAGCTGCCCTCAGCCCGGGATCGTCGGCGTTGCGAGGATTTCATCTGAACCCTATCCGGACACGTGCCAATTCGACGAAAAGAGCGAATACTTTGATCCGAAGTCAAAACCCGAATCGCCTCGCTGGATTGCCATCGACGTAGAGGCACTCGTCAAGTTCCCCGTCATTTCCGTGGGAGAACTGCGCGAGCATCCCGAGCTCGCCGATATGCTCGTGCTCCGCCGCGGCAACCGGCTCTCCATCACACCGGTCGAAAAGAAGGATTTTCTCTTCATCATCGAGCATCTTGCTCAAAACCCTCTCTCATAAAAACAACCTAAGTCACCTCGGAGATTTACCAAAATGGAGATTCAAATCATCCTCGCCCTTGCGGCGCTCGGATGCTGCACGGGGTTCCTGGCCGGCCTGCTCGGCATCGGCGGCGGCATGGTGCTTACGCCTTTCCTGACGCTTCTGCTCGGCTATGCGGGCATCCCTATTGAGCACATCGTGCACGTCGCCATTGCCACGTCAATGGGCACGATTCTCTTCACTTCGCTCTCTTCTGTCCGTGCGCATGCCAAGCGCGGCGCCGTGCTCTGGAACGTCGTCCTTTCGATGGCGCCGGGCATCCTCTTGGGCGCCGTTCTGGGCGCGCAGGTCTCCGGCGCCCTGCCGACCTTCTGGGTGGCACTCATCTTCGCCGTCTTCGTCTACTCGTCCGCAGCCAAGATGTTCTTCGGCGCTAAGCCCACACCGTCGCGCCATCTGCCCGGCACAGCCGGCATGTTTGGTGCTGGCACCGTGATCGGCGTCATCTCCGCCCTGGTCGGTGCGGGCGGCGGCTTCATCTCCGTGCCCTTCATGACCTGGTGCAACGTCAAGATGCACAACGCCGTCGGCACCTCCGCCGCCTTCGGCTTCCCGATTGCTTTTGCCGGCACCATCGGCTACATCATCAGCGGCTGGCATCTGACTGGACTTCCGGGCTGGCCCTACACCATCGGCTACATCCATCTTCCGGCGCTCTTCTGCGTCGCCGCCACGAGCATCTTCTTCGCTCCGGTCGGCGCCAAGGTGGCCCACTCGATCGATACGAAGCCCTTGAAGCGCATCTTCGCAAGCGTACTTTTTCTGCTTGCAAGCTACATGCTCTATAAAGCAGTAAGTGCTTTTTAAATGAACTAAGACTTCGCGCAATCGCTGCACTCTACCCAAAATCCCGTTCCTCGGCCGTTATACCGCTTGAGAAACCCCTAAGCTCCAT
>Cebus_capucinus_imitator_PRJNA485217_SSR105__coassemble_193_pt1 | contig 49934 bp, 42 predicted proteins | sample Cebus_capucinus_imitator_PRJNA485217_SSR105__metabat2_low_PE_013 | metagenome-assembled genome bin Cebus_capucinus_imitator_PRJNA485217_SSR105 | reverse complement strand
TGGTAGAGCAGCGGACTCTTAATCCGTCGGTCCAGGGTTCGAATCCCTGCGTTCCCACCAATTCTTCAAAAAGCCCGTCCGCCAAGCGGTCGGGCTTTTTTGTTGCCTATTGGTTTCGGACTCCACGGTAATACCTCAGGAAGTGCCGGAATAGGCGCCGATCGACCGCCAGAAAGCTCCTGCGCGCCGATAGACTGCACCCAACGCAATGCTCTGACTTCATCATGATCAAGCTAGAACACATCACGCAGACCTATGTCGGCACCGACGGAAAGGTCTTCGAGGCGCTCAAGGACGTCTCCATCCACATCCGCCCGGGCGAAATCTTCGGCATCATCGGCCGTTCGGGCGCAGGCAAGAGCACGCTCGTGCGCTGCATCAACCTGCTCAACCACCCCACCCGCGGCACCGTCACGGTCGACGGCCGCGAGCTCACGGCACTCAATGATGCCGACCTGCGCGACGTCCGCCGCTCGATCGGCATGATCTTCCAGCACTTCAACCTGCTGAGCTCACGTACGGTCTACGACAACATCGCGCTCCCGCTCGAGCTCGTGGGCACGCCCAAGGAAGAGATCCGCCGCAAGATCGAGCCGCTCATCCACCTTGTGGGGCTCGACGCGCACGCGCACAAGTACCCCGCTCAGCTCTCGGGCGGTCAGAAGCAACGCGTGGGCATTGCCCGAGCGCTTGCCAACGACCCGAAGGTGCTCCTCTCCGACGAAGCTACGTCCGCGCTCGACCCCGAGACCACCGTGGCAACGCTGCAGCTTCTGAAGCGCATCAACGCCGAACTCGGCGTCACGATCGTGATGATCACGCACGAAATGAACGTCGTGAAGCAGATCTGCAACCGCGTGGCTGTGATGAACTTCGGCGAAGTGGTTGAAGAAGGCGACGTGATCAACATCTTCGCGCAGCCCAAGCACGAAACCACCCGAGCGCTCATCGGCCAGGTGATGGACCGCGACCTTCCGCAGTCGATCATCGACACGGTTGCTCGCGCCCGCGCCAAGGAAGGTCACGACAACGTGCATCTCCTGCACCTCTCCTTCATTGGCAGCGAAGTGGCTGAACCCGTGATTTCCACGGCGTCGCGCGAGTTCAACATCAACTTCAGCATCCTGCGCGGCACCGTCGACGATCTTCAGGGCCGCACGCTCGGCACATTGACGCTTCTCGTCACCGCGCCCCGCTCGGTCTATCAGGAAGCCGTGAAGTACATCCGCGAACGCGGCGTTCTTGTTGAGGAGATCCCCAATGTCTAGTCAGCTCATCAGCATGATCTCGGCCTCCTTCGTCGAGACCCTCATCATGGTTCTGATCTCGGGCGGGATCGGCGCCGCACTCGGCATCCCGCTCGGCATCCTGCTCTTCATCACCGACAAGAAGAGCTTCCTGCCGATGCCGAAGTTCAACTTCGTCCTCTCGATCGTCATCAACGCGCTGCGCTCGGTGCCCTTCATCATCCTGCTCGTGGCGATCATTCCGTTCACGCGCCTAGTGGTGGGCTCTTCGATCGGCACGGCCGCAGCCATCGTTCCGCTCACGATCTCGGTCGCGCCCTTCATCGCCCGCATCGTGGAGACGAGTCTACGCGAAGTCGACAAGGGCCTCGTTGAAGCCGCTCAGGCCATGGGCGCCACCAATCTGCAGATCGTCCTCAAGGTTCTCCTTCCGGAAGCCCGTCCGGGCATTCTCGCAGGCCTCACGATCTCCGTGGTGAGCCTCATCGGCTACTCGGCCATGGCCGGCGTCGTGGGCGGCGGCGGTCTCGGCGACCTCGGCATCCGCTACGGCTACCAGCGCTTCATGCCTGAAGTCATGTGGCCGGTGGTGCTCGTCCTGATTGTTCTCGTTCAGGGCCTGCAGTCGCTCGGCGACTACCTCGTGCGCCGGCTTTCCCACAAGTAAGCCGACAAAACGCACCCGTTCTCAGGGCGCGGCGAACCGCAGAAGAAGCGGACGCCGCGCCTTCTTCGTTTGAGTGCAGACGCCCGCGTGATAGAATCGCGCGCTTTCCGGCAACGCCCGCTTCCTCAAGATTTCCCATGGAAAAGAAAGAACTCACGCCCGAAGAACTCGAAGAGCTCAAGAACCGCCACATCCGCAGCTTCGTGCTGCGCCGCGGCCACATCTCCAATGCGCAGAAGCGCGCGCTCGAAGAGGAGCTTCCGCAGTACGCCGTCGAATACGCGGCTGCGCCGCTCGACTTCGCCGCCGCCTTCGGCCGCGAAGCTCCCGTGGTGCTTGAAATCGGCTGCGGCATGGGCGAAACGACCGCCGCGATCGCCGCTGCCCACCCGGAAGTGAACTTCCTCGGCTGCGAAGTCTTCGCCGCGGGCGTGGGAGCGCTTGCCAAGCGTCTCTCCGAGCAGTCGCTCACGAACGTGCGCATCATCCGCCACGATGCCGTTGAAGTCGTGCGCGACATGATTCCCGACAACTTCCTGGCCGGCGTGCACATCTACTTTCCGGATCCCTGGCGCAAGGCCCGCCACCACAAGCGCCGTCTGGTCGCGCAGCCCTTCATCGGCATGCTCGCCCAGAAGATCGCTCCGGGCGGCTACATCCACTGCGCGACCGATTGGGAGAACTATTCCGAGCAGATGATGGAAGTGCTCTCGGGCGAGCCGAAGCTCAAGAACCTCTACGACGGCTTCAGCCCCGTTATGGCGAACCCGATCGCCGAGCGTCCCCAGACGAAGTTCCAGGCCCGCGGCGAGCGCCTCGGCCACGGCATCTGGGATCTGGTCTTCACGCGCATCTGACGCTGCAGAAGTCCCAAAAACATTCGGGCCGCCGAGCATTCATGCTCTGCGGCCCGACTCATTTGAATGAGCGGCATTCGTCAGATCGAGCGCCACTCCACGAGTCCGGACCAGGAGACGGCGAGGATCAGAATGCCGAAGCCGATGCGGTACCAGCCAAACCCCTTGAAGTCGTGGCCCGACACGAAGCGCAGCAGCCAGTGCACAACAAGGAGCGCGCTCACAAAGGAGACGGCGGTGCCGAGCGCAAGGCCGGGGAGATTGTCGAAGGCAAGGTCCGCGCGGGACTTCCACAAGTCGTAGACCGTGGCGCCGAAGATCGTGGGAATCGCGAGGAAGAAGGAGAATTCCGTCGCCGCCCTGCGCGAGAGGCCAAGAGCCATGCCGCCGATGATGGTGGCGCCCGAACGGCTCGTGCCCGGAATCATCGCCAGGCACTGCATGAAGCCCACCATGGCTGCGTCCTTCCAGGTCATGTCGTCCATCGCCGCCACGCGGGGCTCGACCGTCTTCAGGCGCCCCTCCACCCAGAGGATGATGAAGCCGCCCACGATGAGCGCAATGGCGACCGCCGTCGGATTGAAGAGATAGTGCTTGATGTAGCCCGCGGCGAAGACGCCGATCACAGCCGCCGGCAGAAAGGCCGCAATCGTGTTGACAGCGAGACGCTGCTCTTTGCGGCTCGACGTGAGGCCGCGCAGCACCGACCAGATGCGCTCCCTGTAGTACCAGCAGACGGCGAGAATCGCGCCCGACTGAATGGCGACCACGAAGGCGTCGGCGCCCGGCGTGTCGGCAAAGCCCACGACGTCGGACGCAATGATGAGGTGTCCGGTCGAGCTGATGGGGAGAAACTCAGTAAGGCCCTCGACGATGCCGAGCACGGCGGCCTGCAGGAGATAAAGCCAGTCCACGATGGAAGTCTTCCGTTGAAGCGAAAGCGGACATTATTCCTGAAAATGCTCCCGAGAACGCCGGTCCGACCGCCCCCGACACAGCATGAAACTTCTTTTCGAACTCCGCACTTTCAGGGCTTTTGGCCGCAGGCCCCTCTGAGCTATGATCTCGCCCGACGCACGAAAGCCGTGCACATCCACCATCATTGGAGAAGAGAAACATGAACAACGACGCCAAGCTGATCGACAACGCCGAAATTGAAGAGCTCCAGGAGCGCATCGAAGCGCTCAACAGCGAACAGGCGATGGACGCCGGCGTGCTCGACGGCTACCTTACGGCTCAGGCGCTCAATCCGCTCAAGCCCGAGGACGACGACGTTCTGCCCTTCATCTTCAGCGACGAAGGCGACCCCGCGGCGCTCCCCGACGACGACCGTCTGATCGAGCTTCTTAAGATGCGCGCCCGAGAAATCCGCTCGGCGCTCAACGCCGGTGCCGGCCTCGACCCGGTGATCTTCCCGTTGGTCGACGAAAACGAAGAAGAGATCCTCAACGGCGACGGCATCGACGCAGTCGTGCCCTGGTGCGCCGGCTTCATGATGGGCGTCCAGCAGTGGCCCGATGCAACGATCGACGACGAAGACGTCCAGGAAGCGCTTCTCCCGATCGCCGCCCACATGGCTGCCGAAGGCGACGAGCTTGACGACGAAACCCGCGGCGTCTGGGAAGCTGCCCGCGCCGACGTTGAACCCGCCCGCGACCTCGGCGACGCGCTCTATCAGATCGTAGAAAGCGTCTTCACCCTGAAGCCCCTGCTCGTGCCCAACAAGCCCGTCCGCCGCGAAGAACCCCGCGTTGGCCGCAACGAGCCCTGCCCCTGCGGCAGCGGAAAGAAGTACAAGCAGTGCTGCGGCAAGAAGGCCTGATGAGGCTGCGCTGACTGCCTGACTCTAACCTCTTGGGCCGCCTTGGTTCCTTAGCCGAGGCGGCCCTTTTGATGTCCGGCGCATACGCAAAGGCCCGCCGGATGAATGCGGCGGGCCTTTGCCTGCTGAGAAGGATCCCTTTGGATCCCTCAGCGGATTAGTGCTTCAGGGGCTTGAAGCGCAGGCGCTTGGGCTGAGCGGCTTCGTCGCCGAGACGGCGGCGCTTGTCGGCCTCGTACTCGTTGTAGTTGCCGTCAAAGAAGACCACCTTCGAGTCGCCCTCAAAAGCGAGGATGTGGGTCGCGATGCGGTCGAGGAACCAACGGTCGTGCGAGGTCACGAGGGCGCAGCCCGCGAACTCGAGGAGCGCTTCTTCAAGCGCGCGCAGCGTTTCGACGTCGAGGTCGTTCGACGGTTCGTCGAGCAGCAGCACGTTGCCGCCCGCGAGGAGCGTCTTCGCGAGATGCAGGCGCCCGCGTTCGCCGCCCGAGAGCGTGCCCACAAGCTTCTGCTGATCGCCGCCCTTGAAGTTGAATCGGCCGAGATAGGCGCGGCTCTGCATCGAGAACTTGCCCACCTGCAGGATGTCCTGGCCGTCCGAGATCGCTTCGAACGCCGTCTTGTCGTTCGGCAGCGAATCGCGCATCTGGTCGACCGCGGCGAGCTTCACCGTCGGGCCGATCTTGATTTCGCCGGAATCGGGCTGCTCGCGGCCTTCGATCATCTTGAAGAGCGTCGACTTGCCCGCGCCGTTCGGACCGATGACGCCGACGATGGCGCCCGGCGGAATCACAAAGGAGAGGTCGTCGATCAGGAGGCGGTCACCGAAGCCCTTCGAGACGTGGCTGAATTCGATCACGTTGTTGCCGAGGCGTTCAGCCACGGGGATGAAGATTTCGTTCGTCTCGTTGCGGGCCTGGTATTCGACGCTCGAGAGCTCCTCGAAACGCGTGAGGCGGGCCTTGCTCTTGGCCTGACGTCCCTTCGGGTTCTGGCGGACCCACTCGAGTTCGTGGCGGATCGCCTTCATGCGGGCGTCTTCCTGACGCTTTTCAATCTCAAGGCGCTTTTCCTTCTGGTCGAGCCAGGAGGAGTAGTTGCCCTTCCAGGGAATGCCTTCGCCGCGGTCAAGTTCAAGGATCCACTCGGCGGCGTTGTCGAGGAAGTAGCGGTCGTGCGTGACGGCGACCACCGTGCCGGGGAAGCGGTGGAGGAACTGCTCGAGCCAGTCGACCGATTCCGCGTCGAGGTGGTTAGTCGGTTCGTCGAGGAGCAGCATGTCCGGACGCGAGAGAAGCAGACGGCAGAGCGCCACGCGGCGCTTTTCACCGCCCGAAAGCACGCCGATCTTGGCATCCCAGGGCGGCAGACGGAGCGCGTCGGCGGCGATTTCCATCTGCGTCGACGCATCGGTGCCGGCCGCGGCGATGATCGCCTCGAGGCGGGCCTGCTCGGCGGCTAGCGCATCGAAGTCCGCATCGGGTTCGGCATAGGCGGCATAGACGGCGTCGAGCTTCGCCTGAGCCTGCATGACCTCGCCCATACCTTCTTCAACCGTTTCGCGGACGGTCTTTTCCGGATCGAGCGCGGGCTCCTGCGGGAGGTACCCGATCTTGATGCCGGACATCGGGATGGCTTCACCTTCGTGATCCTGGTCGACGCCCGCCATGATCTTCAGCAGCGTGGACTTGCCCGCGCCGTTGAGGCCGAGCACGCCGATCTTGGCGCCGGGGAAGAAGGAGAGGGAGATGTCCTTGAGGATCTGACGCTTCGGGGGAACGATCTTCCCCACGCGGTTCATCGTGAAAACGTACTGTGCCATTGGTCTGCCGAACTCTTTTCAGTGGTGCGGTTTTGATTCAACTAACGAGGGCGCAAGCGGCCTTGAGGCCGTTCCGCCCGTGCGGGATAATATCTGTTTTTTGGTGAAAATCAAGCAGAAAGAAGCGTTTCAGTGCGACTTCTGCTTCTTTTTGGCCTTGAGACCGAAGTAGCCCTGAAAGACCCAGAATCGACGTACGCGATTGATTTCCTCGAGGCGCTGACGACGCTCTTCGCCCATGGCCTGCGGCTGAAACTTCTTCCACCGTTTGAGGGCGCCGGAGACGTCCATCGCCTCAAGAATGTTGCGCAGTCCCCTCGGGCAATGGTCGGTGCAAACCGCGGCCTGAAAGTCGATCAAGCCGGGCGTGCCGTCGGGACGCACGAGCATGTTGCCCAATCCTCGCAGATCGAGGTGGACGATCCCGCGCGAATGCATGACGGCAATGAGGCCTTCGAGCTTTTCGAGGTAGTCGACGGTCACGCGCTTGGGATCGATGCCGTCAATGGCGTCGCCCTCAAGGAACTCTACTGCGATGGCGTGTTTGTCGATGCGGAAGGCCTTTCCGGCAATGCCGTCGATGCCCTGCAGGCGCTTGAGCGCCGCGAGCTCCCGGCGGATGAGGAAGGGCCCAATCAGCGTGCGCACGGCCCAGCTGCGGCTCGAGAAGTCCTTCACCGTCCAGGTGACGCCGTTCTTCTTCACGCACCACACGACCGCATTGGCCGAACGACCGTTGCGCAGGAGCTTGCGATCCAATGCCGCTTCAAACTCCTCTCGGGTGAAGGTATAGTCGGAAGCGTCGCTCTTCGTATGAGCCGTAGGAACCTGCTGAGTCATTGAGTCACGGGGAGTAGGCCAAAAAATAGATGATACCGCCTGATTTCCTCAACGTTCCAGGCGTCTTCGTCTACGCGCCTGCCCGCTCGGGTTCTCTCTGGAATTACGGGACGCATCAACGAAAAAGGCCCGGGACTGCATTTCCCGAGCCTTTCTTCAGCAGTGAAGTCTGCCGCCTGATCAGGGCATCACGAGACCGCTGCCGCCAACGCCCGCGGCCGGGGGCGCCTGGAAGCCGGGCATGCCCGGCGTAACGATCTGATTAGCCGCTTCACGGCGCATTTCGCGCAGGCGCTCGACCGTGTCGGTAAGGCCCTTCTGGGCGGCTTCGGCGTAGGAAGCGACCGCTTCGGCGAGCGTCTTCGCTTCGATCGGGAACGTGATGGGGAGCGGCCCCATCTGGGTCATGATCTGCGCTTCGCCGAAGAAGAGAATGTCGCGCGACTCGTCGCGCACGCCTTCGACCGTGATCGGGGTGAGCATGCGAATCGTACCCACGCGGCGATCGGAGATGACGTCTTCGCGCACGAGGCTGTTGGGATCCATCTTCGCGTCCAGTTCCTGGGCGCCGGCCTGCATATCTTCAGCCATTTCAGCTCCAAATATTCAAAAAAGGGGACAGTCCTTTCCGACTGCACGATCCTGCGGGACCTGCAGGGAAGAGAGAGCGTTCAAGTCTACCCAATCAGCGGTAGACCATCACGGGGAAGTGCGAGTGCGTAAGCACCTTCTGGGTTTCCGAACCGAGGAGCACCGCGGCGATGCCCTTGCGGCCGTGGCTCGCCATGAAGATGATGTCGCAGTTGTTCTTTTCAGCCTGCTCGATGATCGCTTCGGCGGGCGAGAAGCTCTTCACCATGACGGTCTTCACTTCCACGCCGGTGTGGACCGCGATCTTGCGGGCGGCTTCGAGGCGCTCTTCAGCTTCGGCAGTGACGCGTTCGTCGTACTGCTCGATCGATTCCGGGCGATATTCTGCGAGGTTGGTGTAGGAATAAGGCTCCACGACGGTCATCACGACGAGCGTGGCGCCGAGCGGCCGGCCAAAGCGGGCGGCGCCTTCGACGGCCTTGACGGAGCGCTCCGATCCGTCCGTCGGCACGAGAATTCGCTTGTACATGGTCTGAGCTCCTAGTGGTTTATTGGGTCTGACGTCTCTAGTGAGAGACGAATCTTCTTATTGTAGAGCGCGCCGCAGACCTCCGTCGGCTCCTGACTGCAGGCCATCGGCCTTGATCAACAAAGGTGCACACTAAGGAAAACTCCTGTTCTTGATTTTGCATTCATTCAAGAAGGCACAAGAACAAACCCGAACTTTACGAAAAAAAGAAGTACTTGCCCATATCCAATGTGCAGTAATCGCGCTAAAGTGACTTTCAAAGGAGGCGCTCCTCCAATCAACTTTCCCTTTCGGAACACCCAAAAAAAAGAGTAGCGCCGCATCCTAAGCAAACCTTCATAAGGAAGCTGCCATGAAGATTCTCGTACCTGTTGATGGAAGCAAGAACTCTCTCAATGCTGTTGAATTCATGCGCTCGCGCAAGACGCTGCTCGGCATCGAACCCAAGATCGAGCTTCTCAACGTCCAGCTGCCGCTTCCCGCCCGTGCCTGCCGCTTGGTCGGCCAGGACGCCATCCAGCGCTACTACGAGGACGAAGCCGAAAAGGTCTTCGAACCCGCCCGCAAGATCCTCGAGAAGGAGCAGTTCCACGCCGTGGAGGCCTTCTCCGTCGGCGAAGCCGCCCCCACGATCGCCAAGGCCGCTGAAGACCTCGACGCCGACCTGATCGTCATGGGCTCGCGCGGCCAGAGCGCGTTGAAGGGGCTCTTCTTCGGCTCCGTCTCGAATGGCGTGCTCGCTCAGTCGAAGTGCCCGATGCTCATCATCCGCGGCGAAATGCCCAAGCTCGACGACAGCCTGCGCGTAGGCATCGCCATTGACGGCTCGAAGTACGGCCGCGCCGCTGTCCGCTACGTTCTGAAGCACCTGCCGCTCTTCGGCACGCAGGCGACCTTCTTCCTCGTCAACGTCGTGAGCGACTACGCCGGCGCCGTCATGCCCGACATGGCCGGCATGGCTCTGCCCGCGCTCTCTGAAGAAGAAGTGCTCAACCTGCAGCGTGAAGAGTTCAACGAAGCGATGGGGCCGCTCCGTCCGCTCTTTGCCAAGGCCGCCGTGAAGACGCGCGAAATCTGCCTGGTTGGCAACCCTGGCGACGAAATCGCCGCCTTCGCCAGGAAGCGCAAGCTCGACCTCATCGTCATGGGCTCGCACGGTTACGGCCGCTTCAAGAGCGCTGTCATGGGCTCGGTTGCCACCCGCATCGCCGCGTCGAGCGACGTGCCGCTGCTCGTGATCCGCACCACTGCGTAATTACGCAATCCGCAATTCAGCGCCGCCGGATGAACTGATCTGCGGCGCTCTGCCTGAGGCAGGCCGGAAGCTTTTCCGAGCCTGCCTTTTTCATGCGCTCAAAGCGCATCTCCATGCGGAATGAGGGCCCTCGAGCGTGCTAATATCCCCCCGCTTGGGAAAACCCTAGCCCGCGCTGCGCTTCCCGAGGCGATGAAGCCCGCCGCCGCGCCAGCATTGAAGAAGAACACCTCGACCGCCATGAACGACTCCTCCAGCTCCAACGCCCGACTCCACGAGCCTCTGCGCATTTTCATCGCCGCGCAGTCCGAAGACGACGCAGGGAGCATGGCGCAAGCCTTCGAGAGCGCCGGAGACATCACCATCACCGGCACGACCACCAAGGCCCGGGCCGTTGACGCCGCCTTCAAGCGCGGCTCTTCGGCCGACGTTCTCATCTGCGACGTGACGCTCGAGGGCGAAGACATGGCGCCGATTCTCGAGACCATCAAGCGCGCCCACCCGACGGTCGACATTCTCATCGTCTCCGCCTGCTCGCAGGACGCCATGGTGATCCGCGCCGTGCTCGCGGGCGCGACGGGCTACATTCTGAAGGACTCCCAGGAAGACCTTCTCACGAGCGTACGCCTTCTAAGGGGCGGCGGCTCTCCCGTTTCTCCGACGGTGGCCCGCAGCGTGCTGCGCGCAATCCACGCCCGCACGATCAACCAGCCTCAGGCCAAGCCTGTGGCGCCGCAGACAAATGCATCGGCATCAAACGCCGCAGCCGACGAGAGCCACGTGCCGCTCTCTCAGCGCGAAACCGAAATCCTCGGCCTTCTCGCCAAGGGGATCTCGTTTGCTGAAATCGGCGGCATTCTCGGCATCTCGCCCCACACCGTCACTGCGCACATCAAGAAGATCTACAAGAAGCTCGGCGTGCATTCCCGAGGCGAGGCCGTCTACGAAGCCTCCTGCATGGGACTCGTGACGCTCTGACGAATGCGCTTCTGCCGCCCCGACAAGGGCGGCAGATTTGTTTCGACCGTATCAGGCGCGCAGCCAGTGGCCAGACTTGCCGCCGTCCTTTTCAAGGAGGCAGACGTCGGTCATCACCATGCCGCGGTCGACGGCCTTGAGCATGTCGTAGACCGTAAGGAGCCCCACCTGCACGGCCGTGAGCGCCTCCATTTCAACACCCGTCTGACCCGAACACTCGCACTGTGCGGTGCAGATGACGCGACTTGCCTTTTCGTCGAGTTCAAAGTCCACCGACACATGCGTGAGCGCGATCGGGTGGCAGAGGGGAATGAGCTCGGACGTGCGCTTGGAGGCCATGATGGCGGCGATGCGCGCCACGCCGATCACGTCGCCCTTCTTGGCGGTGCCCGCCGCGCAGAGCGCGAACGTTTCGGGCGCCATGCGGATTTCGCCGCGAGCGCGTGCAATGCGCTTGGTCTGCGCCTTGGCGCCCACATCGACCATGTGCGCGTCGCCCTTGGCATCGAAATGCGTCAATTGAGACATAGCTCTCAAACCTTCTAACAAGTTGGTCTTTATGCGGCCGTCGTGCCGACCATAATTCCGGAGTAGTCTCAGAAGACTATGCCGACGACGGAACCGCCCAGTTCGGCGCAGAAGATAGCAGAGTTCATTTGATGCAGAAGTCCCTCCGTGCGCTTGCCGCGATTGCCGCCTGTGCATTCTCCATTCTCACGCCGACCCTTGCCGCCGCAGCGCCCGCAGCCGGTCAGGGTCCGACCGCGCTCGATCTGAATCTTCCCTCGCTCGGGAGCGCCGGAAGCGACACGCTCTCTCCTGCTGACGAATACCGCCTCGGCACGCAGCTTATGACGCGCGTGCGCGCGGACCCCACGTACCTGAGCGACCCCGAGCTCAATGAGTACCTCGGGCGCTTGGGCTACCAGCTCGTGAGCCATGCGCGCACGTCCACCTACAACTTTGAATTCTTCCCGATCCGCGACGAGACGCTCAACGCCTTCGCGCTTCCCGGCGGCTACATTGCCGTGCACACGGGCACCATCATCGCCGCGCAAAGCGAGAGCGAGCTCGCGGGCGTCATGGCCCACGAAGTCTCCCACGTCGCGCAGCGCCACATCGCCCGCATGATCGAGGGACAGCGCGGCAACCTCGCCATGACCGTGGGCTCCATCCTGCTTGCGATCCTCGCCGCCCGCGCGGGCGGCAACTCCGGCGGCCAGGCCGCGGCCGCCATTGCGATGGGCTCCCAGGCGGCGATGATCCAGTCTCAGCTCAACTATTCGCAGAACGCTGAGCGCGAAGCCGACCGCATGGGAATCGCCACGCTCTACGCCGCTGGTTTCGACCCGCGCGGCATGGAGGACTTCTTCTCGCGCCTGCAGTCGACCAACCGCTACTACCGCTCGGCCGCTCCGGCTTATCTCTCCACGCACCCGCTCACCACGGAGCGAATGGCGGACATGGAGAACCGCTCGAGGCAGATTCCGACCCGCATGCACGTCGACTCCGACGACTTCAAGCTCGTGCAGGTCCGTGCGCGGGTGCTCCAGGAAACGAACTGGGACGGCTGGAACAAGTTGAGGCAGGATCTCGTGCGCGAGCGCGCGAAGGCCTCAGGGCGCGACGTCTGCGTGCTCGAGTACGGCCTCTCCGTCGTGGAGGAGGCGCTTAAGAACCCGGCGGAGGCCTATGTCCACGCACAGAAGGCGGGTGCCTGCGGCATGCGCTCGCCCATCCTTGAAAAGAACCTCATCCGCGCAGAGTTCAACGCCGCGAAGACGCAGAAGCAGAAACTCGCCGCACTTGACCATGCCCGGACTGCGATGAACCGCTATCCGCTCTCGGGCCTCATGACCTCCAACTATGTCGACATCCTCTATGAGCTCGGCCGCCACGAGGAACTCATCAATTTCCTAAGAAACGGCACGGCGCTCTCCGAAGGGTCGAGCGGCTACCACGCGCTGCTTGCGCGCTCCTACGAGGCCTTGGGCAGGCGCTCGCTTCAGTACATGCACACGGGCGAGATGTATGCGCAGCGCGGACAGACGGAGGCCGCCGTCTACCAGTATGACCTTGCGCAGAAGGCGAACGACGGCGACTTCTACGTGATGAGCGAGATCGACGCGCGGCTTCGCGAACTGCGCCGGCAGTTCGCTGACGAGCAGAAGGACCGCTAGGCCGTCCGCACCAATCCGCCGTTTTGAGGACGGTTTCGAATGGTATTCGTGTGCGAAAATAGCGGCACTTTCCTGACGGCGCCAGGTCGAATCAAGCCGGCCGGGCGCCCTTTACCCTTTATTGAAAGCTTCTGCCGCCTTCTGAGCGGAAGAGGCTCTTTGCGAAATGGCTATTGAAGACTTCCTCACCGTCGCCGCGCCGACGGACGAACTCATTGAAACCGATGCCGTTGTTGTGGGCGCCGGCCCTGTCGGGCTCTTCCAGGTGTTCGAGCTCGGCCTCCTTGAAATCAAGTGCCACGTGATCGATTCGCTGCGCACCGTGGGCGGGCAGTGCATGGAGCTTTACCCGACCAAGCCGATCTACGACATCCCGGCCGTTCCGGTCTGCTCCTCCTACGAGCTTACGGAAAACCTCCTCAAGCAGAACCACCACTTCCAGCCCGTCTTCCACCTCGGCGAAGAAGTCACGGAAGTGCAGAAGCTCGAAGACGGTACGTTCCACGTTGAAACGAGTCTCGGCAGCCGCTTCCACTGCAAGGTGGTCATCATCGCCGCCGGCGTCGGCTCCTTCCAGCCGCGTCCGCTGCGCGTCAAGGGGATCGAAAAATTCGAGGGCACGCAGCTTCACTACAGCTGCAAGGACCCGTCGATCTTCGAAGGCAAGAACGTCGTCATCCTCGGCGGCGGCGACTCCGCCCTCGACTGGACGCTCAACTTGGTCGGCAAGGCCGAAAGCGTCGTGCTCGTGCACCGCCGCGACGGCTTCCGCGCGCAGGCTGCGTCGGTCGCCAAGATGAAGGAGCTCTGCGAGGACTGGGAAATGCAGTTCGAAGTGGGCCAGGTGACGGGGTTCTCCGAAGAAGACGGGTGTCTGACGGAAGTGAGCGTTGCCGGCGCCGACGGCGTCACGCGCCGCATTCCGCTCGATCATCTCCTCGTCTTCTTCGGCCTGCAGCCCAAGCTCGGTCCGATCGAAAACTGGGGGCTCGAGCTTGACCGCAAGCAGATCGTGGTCGACACGGCCCGCTTTGAATCGAGCATCCCGGGCATCTTCGCCGTGGGCGACATCAACACCTATCCGGGCAAGAAGAAGCTCATCCTCTCGGGCTTCCATGAATGCGCTCTCGCGGCCTTTGCCGCCTGCGACTACGTCTTCCCGGAAAAGCGCGTGTTCCTGCAGTACACGACGACGTCGCCGAAGCTCCATAAGGTGCTCGGCGTTGAAACGCCCTCTTTCGACGACTGATCTAAGCGCCTGAAGCTCTAAAAGAAAGCCCGCATCTCACGAAGAAGAATGCGGGCTTTTCATTTCAGCGGCCGACGGCCGATCAGTCGTTCTTCACCGAAATGGTCGGCATGCGGGCCGTGTAGTCCTTGCCGAGCTTGGCGACGGAGCCGGCGATCTTCATGGCGATCTCGCGGTACATCTTGGCTGCAGCCCCTTCAGGGTCGGCGGCAACCGTCGGACGGCCGCTGTCGGCGGCTTCGCGGATGGCGGGAGAGAGCGGCAGTTCGCCCAACATCGGCACGCCGTACTGGTCACTCATGCGCTTGGCGCCGCCTTCGCCGAAGATGTGCGTCACTTCGCCGCAGCACGGGCAGATGAAGACCGACATGTTCTCGATGATGCCGAGGAGCGGCACGTTCACCTTCTCGAACATCTTGAGGCCCTTCTTGGCGTCGATCAGCGCGATGTCCTGCGGCGTCGTTACCACCACGGCGCCCGTCAGAGGCGAGCTCTGGCTGAGCGTCAGCTGAATGTCGCCCGTTCCTGGGGGCATGTCGACCACAAGGTAGTCGAGGTCGTGCCAGTTGGTAAGGGTGAGGAGCTGCTGCAAAGCGCCCGAAGCCATCGGACCTCGCCAGATCATCGGCTCGTCTTCGTCAACCATGAAGCCCACGGAGTTGATCTGAAGGCCGAGCGATTCCAGAGGCTCCATGGTCTTGCCGTCGACCGTCATGGGGGAGCCGTGGACGCCCAGCATCGTCGGCTGCGAGGGGCCGTATACGTCGGCATCGAGCACACCCACGCGGGCACCCTCGTAGGCGAGCGCGAGAGCAAGGTTCGCCGACACCGTGGACTTGCCCACGCCGCCCTTGCCCGAACTCACCGCGATGATGTTCTTCACGCCGGGCATCACGCGCTGCGTGCCCTGAACCTTGTGGGCGATGATGTTCTGCGTCACCTGCGCATTGGGCTTCTCAACGCCGAGGTCCTTGAGCGCGGCCTCAACGGTCATCTTCACGCTCGCGGCGGCGAAGCGCGCCGGGTAGCCGAGCTCGATGTGGACCGTGACGCCGCCCGCGTCGTCGGTCTCCACGCCCTTCAACATCTTCCCGGAGACGTAGTCGACGCCGACCACGGGGTCGATCAGCTTGGAGAGGCGCTCCTGCACCTGTGCAGTGGAAATCGTCATTGTGCTTGTCCTTTGTCTTGAGACGGTTGGCGCGCGGACAGCGCCTCCAGAGCGCCATCCGCACGCAGTCGATCCGGACATTCTATCGTTCCAACTCCGCCTGCCAATCCGCCGAAAGGCTTGGATTCAAGGCCCGCAAGGGCGTTTGCCCGCGCGAACCCTCGGATAATGCTAAAGTCTCCGCCGCATTTACCAACTGATCGCCGCTTGCCGGAGACGCGAGCCGCCTCCCTCAAGGCCCTTCGAGCGGCAAACTTCCCACATCAGGCAGCAATTCAAAAATGACTCAGCGCAAACTCTTCGTGACCACGGCGCTCCCGTATGCCAACGGCGCCTTCCACATGGGTCACATCATGGAATACATCCAGGCCGACATCTGGGTTCGCCACGAACGCATGTGCGGCAACATCGTGCACTTCGTCGGCGCCGACGACGTGCACGGCGCGCCGATCATGATCGCTGCTCAGAAGCGCGGCATCACGCCGCAGGCGTTCGTTGCCGAAATCGCCGCCGGCCGCAAGCAGTACCTCGACGGCTTCCACATCAGCCACGACTACTGGGGTTCGACCGACTCGTCCGAAAACCACGAACTCTCGCAGGACATCTACCGCCGCCTCAAGGACGCGGGCCTCATCTACACGAAGGAGGTCGAACAGTTCTACGACACGGTGAAGGGCATGTTCCTCGCCGACCGCTTCATCAAGGGCACCTGCCCGCGCTGCGGCGCTCCCGATCAGTACGGCGACAACTGCGAGAAGTGCTCGGCCGTCTACTCACCCACGGAAGTCGTGAACCCGTATTCAACCCTTTCGGGCTCGCGTCCGGAGCTGCGCTCGTCGACCCACTACTTCTTCAAGCTCTCCGACCCGGAATGCGTGAAGTTCCTGCGTGAATGGACCACCGGCAAAGGCAAGGACGGCGCCGCCCGCGTGCAGGACGAAGTCCTCGCCAAGGACAATGAATGGCTCGGCAAGGACGGCCACCTCACCGACTGGGACATCTCGCGAGACGCGCCCTATTTCGGCATCGCCATTCCGGACGCTCCGGGCAAGTACTTCTACGTGTGGCTCGACGCCCCGGTGGGCTATCTCGCCGCCCTCAAGGCCTACAGCGAAAAGAAGGGTTTCGACTTCAACGAATTCCTCTCCGATCCCGAGACCGAGCAGATCCACTTCATCGGCAAGGACATCATCTACTTCCACACGCTCTTCTGGCCGGCCATGCTCAACTTCTCCGGGAAGCCCTTCCGCACGCCCGACCACATCAACGCCCACGGCTTCATGACGGTCGACGGGCAGAAGATGAGCAAGAGCCGCGGCACGGGCATTTCGCCCTTGCAGTACCTCGACCTCGGCATGAACGCCGAGTGGCTGCGCTACTACCTCGCCGCCAAGATGAATTCTCGCGTCGAGGACGTCGACTTCACGAAGGCCGACTTCGCTCAGCGCGTCAACTCCGACCTGATCGGCAAGTACGTCAACATCGCAAGCCGCGCCGCGGGCTTCATCGTCAAGCGCTTCGAGGGCTGCATCCTCGACGCCGCCATGAAGGATCCGCTCGTTGAACGCCTGAAGAGCCGCGTGCCGGAAGTGAGCGCCTTCTATGAAGGCCGTGAATTCGCGCGCGCCACGCGCCTCGTGATGGAGCTCGCCGACCTCGTGAACGAGTACGTCGACGAGAAGAAGCCCTGGGAACTCTCGAAGAATCCGGAAAAGGCCGAAGAGCTCCACTGGGTGTCCTCGGTCGCCCTCGAATGCTTCCGACTCCTCACGCTCTGCCTGAAGCCGGTGCTTCCCGCCACGGCCGAGCGCGTCGAAAACTTCCTCTCGATCGCTCCGCTCGCCTGGGCGTCCGCCGCCGAACCGCTCTCTAGCGCTAATCCGATCAAGCCTTATCAGCACCTCATGCAGCGCGTCGACATGGCCCGCCAGCTCGACCAGCTCCTGCCCGACCATGTGCCCGAACCCAAGGTCCGCGTGCCCGGTGGCGAACCCATCGCGCCCGAAGTGACGATCGACGACTTCTCGAAGATGGACCTGCGCGTCGCCAAGGTTCTGAAGTGCCAGAAGGTTGAAGGGTCGACGAAGCTCTTGCAGTTCACGCTCGATCTCGGCGAAGGCAAGACTCGCAACGTCTTCTCGGGCATCCAGAGCGCCTACAAGCCCGAAGACCTCGAAGGCCGCCTCATCATCATGATCGCCAACCTCGCGCCCCGTAAGATGCGCTTCGGCGTCTCCGAAGGCATGATCCTTTCGGCCTCGGACGCTGAAGACAAGGGCCTCGGCCTCTTCGTGCTCTCGCCCGACTCGGGCGCCGTGCCCGGCATGCGCATTCACTGATTCATGCCGCTTCCTGGGTAATTCGGGTTTTCCCCTGAAGCGCCCTTCGACTTGAGGCACCGCAAAAAGGCGCAGTCCCCCGGACTGCGCCTTTTTCTACAATAACGGGTTTTCCTTTTCCCAGCGCAACCCTCAGTTCTCTCCTCAAAATGAGCCTCAAGCAACAAGCACGCGAGTTTCTGCATCACATGCCGCTCGCGCGTTTTCATCCGGTGCTCCTAGACAGCATCTCGGGCTACAACCGCCACATGCTCACCCGCGACATCTCGGCCGGCCTTACGGTCGGCATGGTCGCGCTGCCGCTTGCCATGGCCTTCGGCATCGCCTCGGGCGTGCCGCCTGAAGCCGGCCTCTACACGGCCATCATCGCGGGCTTCCTCATTTCGCTCCTAGGCGGCTGCCGCGTCCAGATCGGCGGCCCCGCGGGCGCCTTCGTGGTGATCATCTACGGCATCATCGCGCAGTACGGCATCTCGAACCTGATGCTTGCGACCATAGGCTCAGGCATCATTCTCTTCTTCATGGGGCTCTTCAAGCTCGGGGGCTTCATCAAGTTCATCCCAATCTCAATCGTTATCGGCTTCACGAACGGTATCGCCGTGATGATCGGGCTGCAGCAGGTGAAGGACTTCCTCGGCCTCTCGATCGCCAAAATGCCTGCGGACTTCTTCGAGATGATCAAGACGCTCTTCGCGCACATCTCGACCTTCAATCCCTGGGCCTTTGGCATTGCGCTCACGAGCTTCCTCGTCATCTTCTTCTGGCCGAAGGGCTACTCGATGGGCGGCCCGCAGTGGAAGCGCTGGCTTGCGCACCTGCCGGGCACGGTGGTGGTGCTCGTGCTCTCGACCGTCGTGGTGAGCCTCTTCAACCTGCCCGTTGAAACGATCGGCTCGAAGTTCGGCGGCATCCCGCAGGGGCTCCCAAGCTTCCAGCTTCCTGACTTCGACTGGCAGTCGGCCAAGCAGCTCTACGGTTCGATGCTGACGCTCGCCGTGCTCGGCTCGATCGAGTCGCTGCTTTGTGCTCGCGTGGCCGACACGATGACCGACGACCGCCACGACCCTAATCAGGAACTGATGGGCCAGGGCATCGCCAACTTCGTGGTGCCCTTCTTCGGCGGCATCCCCGCCACGGGCACGATCGCCCGAACGGTGACGAACATCAAGTCGGGTGCCTTCTCGCCCGTGGCCGGCATGGTGCATGCCGTCACGCTCCTCGTTGTCATTCTCGCCGCCGCTCCGCTCGCCGCGAGCATTCCGCTCTCGGCCCTGGCCGCCATTCTGGTCTTCGTGGCCTGGAACATGGGCAATTGGCGCGAATTCACGCGCCTGAAGCGCATGTCGCTCTCCTATAAGGCGACGCTGCTCCTCACGTTCTTCCTCACCGTGGTGTTCGACCTTACGGTGGCGGTTGAATTCGGTCTCGTAGTGGCGTGCATCTTCTTCCTCTACCGCATGAACAACATCACGGTGGTGGAGCCCGCCACGCTGCCCTTCCACATGCCCGAAACGGTTGAAGCCTGGCACATCCGCGGCGCGCTCTTCTTCGGCTCGATCTCGAAGCTCGAGCACGTGACGGATCCGCACCGCCTGATCGCCGCCGACTCGGCCAAGATCGTGATCCTCGACTTCACCGACCTCATCAACATCGACAACTCAGCGATGGATCAGATCGAGGTGTTCGTGAGGGCGCTCCACCGCCACGATCACGAGCTCATCATTGCGGGCGCCTCGGGTCATCCGCTGCGTCAGCTCGAGCGCACAGGCATCGCCCAACACCTCGGCCCCAACCTCGTGCCCGACATGGAATTCGCCATGGCGCGCGCCGACCGGGTGCTCGAGGAGATGGCTCAGAAGGAAAAGGCTGAAGCCTGATTCCTCTACGCCTGAAGCCAAAGGCCGCCTTCTCTCCGGAGAAGCGCGGCCTTTTTCTTATTCGTCGTCTTCTTCGAGCTCGTCGAAGAGCGACCCCTGTTCGCCGGGCAGAAGCCTGCGCCTCCAGAAGCTTCTGAGCTCCTCCTCCGTGCGCTCGCCTTCGGCCGTAAGAAGTTCGTCTTCCGCGGCGTTCTCGTCGACAGGCGCATCCTCCACGAGCGCAGGGGCATCCTCGGGGCGCAGGTAGATTTCGCCGTAGGGTTCGGCCTGCTGCACGGAGATGAGGAAGATCTTGGCGAGCTCGAGGGTGGCGAGGAACCACACGCAGGCGCTCTGCTCGTCGGGACGCTCCTTGAGAAGATCCGTGAAGCGGATGAACTCGCGACCGTTCAATTTCTTGAGAATTGCCGTCATGTGCTCGCGCACAGAGAGCTCCTCTCTCGTCACCTGATGGTGAGCGGAGAGCGAAAGCCTCGCCACAGCCGTCTCCCAGGCGAGCGCGAGTTCCTCTGCAGTGACGGTTGGAAGCACCTCTTCGGCGGGCCCGCAGTAGACGCCGCCCGCCTCCAGGAAGTCTCTCCCAAGGCGCGGCAGCTCGTCCAAGTCCTTCGCGGCGGCGCGCATGCGCTCGTACTCGAGGAGCCTCCTCATGAGTTCGGCGCGCGGGTCTTCAGGCTCTTCGCCTGTTTCGGCGTCCGGCCGCTTCGGAAGCAGCATTCGGCTCTTGATCGACATGAGCGTCGCCGACATGACGAGATAGGCGCTCGCAAGCTCGAGGTTCGAACGTCGGATAAGCTCCACATAGGCCATGTACTGCTCCGTCAGGAGCGCCATGGGAATGTCCATCACATCGAACTTCTGGCTTCGAATGAGCCAGAGAAGCAGGTCGAGGGGGCCCTCGAAGCGCTCAAGAAAGACCTCGAGCGCATCGGGCGGAATGTAGAGATCCTTCGGGTACTCGAGGAGCGGCTCGCCGTAGAGGCGCGCGACAGGATGCGGCGCGGCTTCGGGAGCCGTGCCGGCAGCGGGTGCGGAAGTCTTCTCCGCCTTGGCGTCGTCCTTGGAAGGAGCGTTCGGGTGCTGAGTCAATGGAGTGCCGGAAGGTCTGAGAGGCAGAGAACCGGAGCAAGAAAAAGGCTCTCCGCAGCGCGTCAGCCGCAGAGAGCCCGTCCGTTCTGCGCTTGAGGCCGAGGCGCCCTTTTTGCCGGGCCGCCTCAGCGCTCAGGCCGGAATATTACGGACGATACATGAACTCGTCCACCGCCTTTTCGATGTCGGCCGGACGTTCGTTCTGCGCAAGGCCATGCTCGTAGGCGTAGGCCGCAACGGCCGCGCCGATCTTCACCGACACCGGACGGATGTCGGAGAGCGACGGATAGAGCGAGCCCTGGGCGAGGTCTTCTTCGCTCACGAGTTCAGCGAGGGCCTTCGAGGCCACGAGGAACATGGCGTCGGGCATCCACTTCGCGCGGCTGAAGACGGCGCCGAGGCCGAGGGCCGGGAAGACATAGCTGTTGTTGCCCTGGCGCGGCACGAAGGTCTTGCCTTCGTACTCAACGGGGTCGAAGGGCGAGCCGGAGGCGAAGAGCGCCTTGCCGTTGGTCGCCGCATAGGCTTCTTCGGCCGTGCATTCGGCGCGCGACGTCGGGTTCGAAAGCGCGAAGATGATCGGACGTTCGTTGATCTTCGCCATCTCTTCGAGCACTTCCTTCGTGAAGGTCTTGGGCTGGCCGGCCACACCGATGATGGCGGTCGGCTTCAGCATCTTCACGGCTTCAAGGAAGCAGGCCGTGTCGGGGGCTTCGACGGCGAAGGGCTGCTTGTGGGCGGCGAGGTCCGTGCGGGCCTTGGTGACCAAGCCCTTCGAATCGAAGAGGTAGCAGTGCGCAAGCGCGTCTTCGCGCGTAAGGCCGTCGTCAACGAGCGCGTCGGCAAGAAGTTCAGCGATGCCGCAAGCGGCTTCACCGGCGCCGAAGAAGAGGAACTTCTGATCGGCCATCTTCTCCTTCTTCACGCGCATCGCGCTGTACATGCCCGAGACCACGACCGAGGCCGTGCCCTGGATGTCGTCGTTGAAGCAGAGGATCTTCTCCTGGTAGTCGGAGAGAAGCTTGAAGGCGTTGGAGTTGCCGAAGTCTTCGAACTGGATGAGAACGTTCGGCCAGCGACGGCGGGCTTCAGCGATGAATTCGTCGACCAACTGACGGTACTCCGGCCCGCGGCAGCGCTTCTGACGAAGGCCGAGGTAGAGCGGGTCGTTCAGGTACTCTTCACGGTTCGTGCCCACGTCGAGGACGACCGGGAGAGTCTTGGCGGGGTTGATGCCGGCGCAGGCCGTGTAGAGCGCGAGCTTGCCGCAGGGGATGCCCATGCCGTTGATGCCCTGGTCGCCGAGACCAAGGATGCGTTCGCCATCGGTGACGACGATCACGTCCACTTCTTTGTTCGGGGCGCGTTCGATCACTTCGCGCACATGACCCAAGTGTTCGAGCGAGATGAAGAGGCCGCGCGGATAGCGGAAGATGTGACTGAAGCGCTGGCAGTATTCGCCGACGGTCGGAGTGTAGACGACCGGCATGTATTCGGCGGTGTAGCGCGTAAGGAGCTGGAAGAAGAGGTCTTCGTTCTCATTGCGGATGCTGTCGAGGAGAAGCGCCTTGTCGATCGGCTTCTCAAAGCGATTGAGCATTTCACGCATGCGCTCGACCTGCTGGTCGACGGTCGACACCGCGGTCGGGAGCAGGCCGCTCAGGCCGTACTTGGCGCGTTCTTCCTGCGTGAAGGCTTCGCCCTTGTTGGCAAACGGGCAGCGGAAGATCGCCGAGGCCGGAAGCTTGTCGCATTGAGTCATGGAAGTTACCTCCTTGAAGAGTGGTTTCTTTGGGGCGGATTCTCTCCGCGCCCAGCCGGGAGCGTTCGTTTTGGTGGGCTCCCGATTGTTCTGCTGCGCTTCTTTTTCCTGCCGCCGTGGTCCGCAGCGGCAGTGGAGCGCCGCTCAGTGTGTCTGAGGCGCCGCGAGAATGCTGCTTCTCCGGTCTCAGACGCCTTTGCCTGTCGGAATTGAGGCTCCCCGACAATGTGGGGTTTCCTCAGATCCCACAGGCAATTCTAGGCGTGTTTATCCGCAAGGGATTACCCCTTGGGACAAATCCGTGAACGATTATTTCTTCTGATCAAATTCACGGATGCGCTGAGCCGCATCCTTGGCGACTTCCGTGTCCGGATAAGTCTTCACGATCTTCTGGAGCGTCTGCTTGGCAGCAGTGATGCTGCCGCTTGCCGCCTGCGCACTCGCCACGAGCATCATCGCGTCGGCCGCGCGGGCGCCCTTTGAGAATTCGCGCAGCAGCTGATTCTGCGTGCTGATCGCCGTCTTGTAGTGCTCGGCGCCGAAGGCGCTCGTGCCCCACCAGAAGAGCGCATCCATGCGGTAGGGCGAGCGCTTGAAGTCTTCGCTGAAGGCCTTGAAGGCCTTTTCCGCATCGCCGTACTTCCCAGCCTGCAGGAGCTCCACGGCGTCTTCGTAGGCCTTCTTCTCTTCGGGCCCCACTTCAACCGATTGTCCGTTGATGACCACGACCTGAGGCTCGAAGACCGCGAGGCGCTTGTCGATCGTCTCGTAGAGCGTGCGGCTGTTGCGCTTCTCAAGGTTCTGCGCGTTGGCGAGTTCCTCGATGCGGCCCGTGAGTCGACGGTTGAGCTCCTTGAGGTTGTTGATTTCAGTGGAGAGCTGAACCTGAGCGTTGCGATTGGCCTCAAGGTCGCTCTGAAGGTTCTTCACGGTTTCGCGCAGCTCGAGAATGGCGCGGCGGGCGTCGTCGTCGGCGAAGGCCTGCACGCCGCAGGCCGTGGTGAGCGCCGCAAGCCCGAAGGCCGCGCGCGCAAGGCGCTGGGTGATAGTGGTCATGGCGGAGAAATCTCAATGAAAAGGCCGGCCGACGGGTTGACGGCCGGCCTGCTGCGGCCGGGTCCGGGCATTTCGAGGCCCAGGCGCGGACGCGTAGGGGATTACTTGGCGGCGGGCTTGGCGTTCAGCACGCTCTCGGGATAGATGATGTCGGCGCGGCGGTTCTGAGCCCAGGCTTCTTCACTGTGGCCGAGAGCGGCGGGCTTTTCCTTACCGAAGGAGACCGCTTCGATGCGGCTGCTCGGAATGCCGAGGAGCTGCATGCGCTGCAGCACCGCTTCGGAGCGCTTCTGGCCGAGCGCGAGGTTGTATTCGCGGCCGCCGCGTTCGTCGGTGTTGCCCTGGATGACGATCTTCACGTCGGGATTGGCGGCAAGCCACTTGGCGTGCGCCTCGACCACGGCGGCGTACTCGGGCGAGACGTCGTAGGAGTCGAACGCGAAGTAAATCGAGCGGTGATAAAGGGGATTGGCCGGATCCGTGAAGGGATTGACGGCGACAGTCTGAACAGCCTGCTGATCGCCCGCGAGCGTGCCGGCCTTGTCGCCTTCATCGAGCGACACCGAAGAGCAGCCTGAGAGAACGGCCGCGGCAGCGGCCACAGCGGCGAGCACCTTCCAGGAAATAGACATGAGTGAAAGCTCCTTTGAAATGTATCTAGTATGGAGAATCAGCCGAGAATCGGGCCCCATGCGGGTTCGCGAATGTCGCCCTCGCCCGTCAAGCGCGTCATCAGGCGTGCATCGGCCGAGCAGGTGCCTAGGACTCCTCGACCGCTCACTTCCGTGGCGTAGACCAAGAAGCGCCCGTTGGGGGCGAAGGACGGCGACTCGTCGCGGCTCGTATTCGTGACGAGCATGTCCTGGCCGGTCGTCAGGTCCATCACCGCGAGGCGGAAGGCCGAATCAATGCGGGAGACGTAGGCCATGCGCGTGCCGTCAGGCGAAATGTCCGGGCTAATCGCGTAGCTGCTCCCGAACGTAACGCGCTCGGCCGAACCGCCTTCGAGCGCCTGGCGGTAGATCTGCGGCGTGCCGCCGCGGTCGCTCGTGAAGTAGATCCACTTGCCGTCCTTCGAATAGACGGGCTCCGTGTCGATCCCGTAGCTCTGCGTGAAGCGCTTCACGCCCGAGCCGTCGGCATTGATGCGGTAGATCTGCGTGAGGCCGTCGCGCGAGAGCGCCACGGCGAGTTCGCGCCCGTCGGGCGACCAGGCCGGCGCCGAGTTGTTGCCGCGGAAGTTGGCGACCTTGCGCCGGCGCCCCGTGGCAAGCTCATGCACGTAGACGATGGGCTTGCGCTCCTCGAAGCTCACGTAGGCGAGCCGGCGGCCGTCGGGCGACCACGAGGGCGAGATGATGGGTTCGGGAGACTGCAGCGCCGTGCGGGGAACGGCGCCGTCGCTGTCCGCGATGATGAGCTCGTACCGGCGCTTGGCGAGCTGCGCCACGTAGGCGATCTGCGACGCGAACATGGGGCCTTCGCCCGTCAGGCGCGTGTAGATGCGGTCGGCGCACCGGTGCGCGGCCATGCGCAAGAGGTCCTTGCCGGCCGAGACGCCCACGCTGTCGAGCTGCTCGCCGCTCACGGCATCGAAAAAGAGGCAGCGCACGTCCCAGCGGCCGCCGCCCAGAGCCTGCACGGCGCCCACCACGTAGACGGCCGCGCCCGCCTTGGCCGCAGCAGCAAGGCCTTCGGGCTTCTCGAGATTTTCGGGCATCGCTTCAGGCGTCACCGGCACCAGGCGGAAGGCGCCCGAGCGCACGAGGTCCGCGCCGATCACCATGGCAGGATCCACGGGGGCGCCAGCGGCGCCCTGGAAGGCCTGAATGGCGATGGGTATCTGATTGGCACCGACCCCGGTGATTTCAATGCGCAGATCCGCAAAGGCCGGGCAGGCGGCGAGCGCCCCGGCGGCCATGCCGGCCCCAAGGAGCGTGCGGCGCGAAAGACTGTGCTGCGAGAACGCTTTCACAAAAAATCTCCCTCAGAAATGAACTTCGGCGCCGCGGCAGGATGCAAATCCGTCCTCGGCGCCGGCCTATTTTCAAGACTATACGCGATGCCGCGGCGGCCGGCCCAGAGAGCGGCCGCGCGGCATTGCGTACAAAAGTTAGTGGCGGAAGTGGCGTTCGCCCGTGAAGACCATGGCGATGCCGCGCTCATCGGCGGCGGCGATCACTTCGGCGTCGCGGATCGAGCCGCCCGGCTGGATGACGGCCGTGGCGCCCTGGTCGGCGACGACGTCAAGGCCGTCGCGGAACGGGAAGAAGGCGTCGGACGCAGCCACGCTCTCAACGAGGGAGAGGCCGCCCTCTTCGGCTTTGATCGCCGCAATGCGGGCGCTGTCGACGCGGCTCATCTGACCGGCGCCCACGCCGAGGGTCATGCCGTCGCGGGCATAGACGATGGTGTTCGACTTCACAAAGCGGGCGACGTTCCAAGCAAAGAGCATGTCCTTGATCTGCTTGGCCGTCGGGGCCTTCTTCGTCACGATGCGCAGGTCCGCTTCCGTGGCGAGCTGGATGTCGGGCGTCTGCACGAGCATGCCGCCGCCCACGCGCTTGAATTCAAAGTCATTGTGGGCCGAGCCGAGCGCGATCTTGAGAAGGCGCAGGTTCTTCTTCATGCCGAAGACTTCGAGGGCACCTTCTTCAAATTCGGGGGCGATGATGACCTCGGCGAACTGGTGCGAGATGCGTTCCGCGCAGGCGCGCGTCACGGGGCCGTTGAAGGCGATGATGCCGCCGAAGGCCGACTTGCTGTCCGTCAGGAAGGCCTTGGCGTAGGCCTCTTCGTGCGTGGCCGCCACGGCGACGCCGCAGGGATTGGCGTGCTTGATGATGACGCAGGCGGGAACGTCGAAGGAGCGCACGCACTCCCAGGCCGCATCGCTGTCGGCGATGTTGTTGTAGGAGAGTTCCTTCCCCTGGAGCTGCTCGTAGCCGGCGAGAAGGCCCGCAGTCACGTTCACTTCACGGTAGAAGGCGCCCTGCTGATGGGGATTTTCGCCGTAGCGCAGATCCTGAACCTTCTCCCACTGGCGGTTGAAGACGGCCGGGAACGGCTGCGGCTTCGCTTCGGCGTCGAGGCTCGTGAGATAGTTCGTGATCATGCCGTCGTAGCGAGCCGTGTGCGCGAACACCTTCTTTGCGAGCGCAAGGCGCGTGGCGGGGGCGACTTCGCCGTTGGCGTCGAGTTCGGCGAGGATGGCGTCGTAGTCGGCGGGATCAACCACCACGGCGACGGATTCATGGTTCTTCGCCGCGGCGCGGATCATCGTCGGGCCGCCGATGTCGATGTTTTCGATCGCGAGCTCAAACGTGCAGTCCGGACGGGCGATCGTCGCTTCGAACGGATAGAGGTTCACGCAGACGATGTCGATCGGATCGATCTTGTGGGCTTCGAGTGCAGCCATGTGCTCGGGCACCGGACGACGGGCGAGAATGCCCGCGTGGATCTTCGGATTGAGCGTCTTCACGCGGCCGTCGAGCATTTCGGGGAAGCCCGTGTAGTCGGCCACTTCCTCGACCTCCACGCCTTCCTTGGCGAGGAGCTTTGCCGTGCCGCCGGTGGAGAGGATGTGGTAGCCGCGCGCGGCGAGGCCGCGGGCGAATTCAACGATGCCGGTCTTGTCGGAGACGCTCAGAAGTGCTTGCTTGCGCATAGTTCACTTTTCCTTCTGTTTGGAACGGCCGCGGGCCGAAAGCATCCCGTGCTCGAGAAGCTTCTTGCGCAGCGTGTTCCGGTTAATGCCAAGTAACTGGGCGGCCGCGCACTGGTTGCGGCGGCTCATCGACATTGCGTATTCGATGAGCGGGCGCTCTACGGCATGCACGACCAAATCGTAAAGGGGATGCGGCGCCCGACCGTCGAGGTGGGCGAAGTATTCATCGAGCTGCCGGATGACGACGCTCTCTATATCGTCATCAATGGTCCGTTCATGAGCCTGGCGCTCCCTGCCGGCATAGGTCCCCGAAAAGCGTTCGTCGGCCGAATCTTCGGGCGCGGCAAGGTCCGAATCGTCGAGCGGCGCAAAATCGTCGGATGACATGATCTGGGCTGAAAGTATCTTCGGGCAGGACGGACTGAATGGGAATGCGCCTCAGAGGTCAACAGGGATCTCGGAGAAGAACTGCTCGACGAGATCGGCCTGCGCCTTCGGATCAGCCTCTCTCAGAATCGCGGGCATGAGCCCCGACGGATCCGGATAGGGCTTGAGGTAGGCATTGAGGTGCTTGCGGAAGGTGAGGCTTCCGCGGCGGGCTCCATAGTAGTCGAAATGCCTCTCGCTGTGATGGAGAAGGTGCCTTAGAACTTCTGATTTACCCGGATGCGTGAATGCGCGCCCCTCGAGCGCGGCCCTCGCCTCGGCGAAGAGCCAGGGGCGCCCCACGGCGCCGCGACCGATCATCAGACCGTCAACCTTCGTTGCGTCGAGCACCGCCCGCGCCTTGGCGCCCGAGACGATGTCGCCATTGGCAATCACGGGGATCGAGCGCTCGGCCTTCACTCGGGCGATCGTATCGAACTCCGCCTCACCCTTAAAACCGTCGGCGCGCGTGCGGCCGTGGATCACAAGCATGTCGATGCCACAGGCTTCGGCAATCCGAGCAATTTCCGGGGCGTTCTTATGCTCGCGATCCCAGCCGGTGCGGATCTTGAGGGTCACTGGAATCTGTACTGCTCCGCGGACGGCTTCGAGAATCTCGGCGACCAATGCTTCGTTCTTCATGAGGGCGCTGCCGCAGGCGGCGTTGAGCACCTTCTTGGCCGGGCATCCCATGTTGATGTCCACCACGTCCGCACCGTCGGCCTCCGCGGCCTGGGCGGCTTCGGCCATGATGCTTGGATCCGCGCCGAGCAGCTGCACGACGTGAAGTCCCGGCTCGTCTGCCTCGACCCACCGCGTGAGGCTCTTCGAGCAGCTTCTCAGATCCTCTCGGCTCGCCGTCATTTCGGCAACGGCGTAGTCTGCGCCCCACTCCCGGCAGATTTCCCGAAAGGGCCGGTCGGAATAGCCCGCCATGGGAGCGAGCATCAGGGGAAGCGCAAATTCATGCGGGCCGAGTCTCACGCCGCATCTCCCTCAAACATGGCTTCGGCGCGCGCGAGCTCTTCGAGCGTACCAACGTTGGCCCAGCGGCCCGGAAATTTTTCGCCCGACACCCGATCCGCGTCGATCGCGCCGAACATCCAGGGGAAAAGCGCCGCGCGGCCCGCGTCGACGCCACTGAAGAGCGCCGGATGAAAGGCCGCGATGCTCGCATAGGTGAGCGCCTCGCCGCCCGCTTTCTCCTTTCTAGCAATGCGACCGTCGATTAATCGAAAGTCGCCCTGCGGATGAAAGTCGGGGTTGGGCACCATCACGAGGTGCGCGAGGTCGCCCGACGCGTCCAACCCGCGGGCGCGCTCAGCGATCGCTCCGTAGTCGAAGTCGGCCGCGATGTCGCCCGCGGCCACGATGAAGCCTCCGTCTTCGCCTCCGGCCGTCAGGAGCGGAAGCGCCTTGGCGATGCCGCCTCGGGTTTCAAGCGCCTCTTCCCCCGTGCGGCCCTCGATGGACCAGAGGAGCTTCACGCCCCAGCGGCTGCCGTCGCCAAGTTCAGCCTCAAGTATCCTCGAGCCGTAGGCGGCGTTCACCACGATTTCGGTGATGCCCGCGCGCTTGAGCGCAAGGATCTGCCTAACGGCGAGCGGCACCCCCGCCACAGCCGTGAGGGGCTTCGGGTAGAGCAGCGTAAGCGGGCGGAGGCGTCGGCCCTCGCCCGCGCAGAGAAGCATGGCCCGCATCGGCGTCAGAACGTGTAGCCCGCGCGCTCCTGCACGCCGTCCAATTCATCGATCAGATGACGCAGAGGCGAAAGCTCCACGTAGCGGCCCGCCGTCTGGCGGACGTACTTGATGAAGCGAGGCGTATCGGCCAGGTACTTGGGCTTGCCGTCGCGGTAGTAGATGCGCGCGAAGATGCCGAGCACCTTGAGGTGGCGCTGCACGCCCATGAATTCAACGCTTCGGTAGAAGGCGCCGAAGTCGGCCGGGACCGGGATCCCCGCCTTGCGGGCCTTTTCCCAGTAGCGAATCGTGATGTCGAGCACGAACGATTCGTCCCAGCTGATGAAGGCGTCGCGCATCAGACTCGCGATGTCGTAGGTGACCGGGCCCATGAGCGCATCCTGGAAGTCGATCACGCCCGGCATCGGATCGCTCGCCATGAGGTTGCGCGGCATGAAGTCGCGGTGCACGAACACCTTGGCGTCGGCGAGGTTCGTCTTGATGATGGACTCGACCGACATATTCCACCACTTCCAGTGCTTTTCGTCCCACTTGACGCCGCAGTGGCGCTCGACGTACCACTCTGGGAAGAGGTTGATTTCGCGCAGGAGCACCTCGCGGTCGTAGGGCGGGAGCTCGCCGGGGCGCGAGGCCGCCTGAAGCTTCACGAGCGCCGTCGTGGCCGCGTCGAAGAGCTTCGGAGCGTTCTCTTCATTGAGAACATCGAGGAACGTTTCCCTGCCGAGGTCGGAGATGAGGGCAAACCCCTGCATTTCGTCGGCCGCGTAGACACGCGGAACGTTGAGGCCCGCGGCCGCAAGGAGCTTGTCGATGCGAACGTAGGCGGGAAGGTTCTCGTGCTGCGGGGGCGCGTCCATCACGATGAGCGTTTCGCCCGAGCTCGTGCCTACGCGGTAGTAGCGGCGGAAGCCCGCATCGGAGCTCGCCGGAGCAAGCGTGTCAAGAAGGATCCCGTGGGCGGGGGCGAGGCAGGCAAGCCAGGCCTCGAGCGCGGCGTCGCGTTCAGTTTTCATGCTGGTTTCCGGGCGCACTGCGGTTCTCCCCTGCGGGCACCGCCCGAGCGCGCCTAATCGAACTGTTAGAATCTTTTTTCTATGCGCGGCATCTGAGGCCGCCGCAATGGAATTCCCTCATTTTATAGGCCCGAAGCTCCTCATGCCTCTGCCTCCCGTCCGCGCCGTCACGCTCTGCGTGGCCGCCGCACTTGCGCTCATTGCCGCTCAGGCCCGCGCCGACAGCGCCGCGCCTTCGAGCGTGCGCGTGAATCTCGAATCCGTCGATTCGCTCGACCCCGGCCGGGCTCAGGCCGACGACGCTGCGAGCTTCGTATCAGCTGACCGCATGGAAGGGTCGCCCGCCGACGAGCTCGAGCTCATCGGCAACGCCGAGGTGCGCCGCGCCGGCGCCGTGCTCACGGCTGACCGCATCACCTACCGCCACGACACCGACGAGGTGACCGCCTCGGGCAACGCCCGAGTGAGCCGTGCGGGCGCGAGCTTTGCGGGCCCGAGCATGCGCATGCGCCTTACTTCGCGCGAAGGCTCCATGGATGAGGCGCAGTGGGAGTACACCCCGCGCAACGTCCGCGGCTGCGCGAGAAACGTGCGGTTCCTCTCGGGCAACCGCACGACCTTCGAGGACGTCTTCTTCACGACCTGCCAGAAGGGCGACGACTCGTGGATCATCTCGATGAACGACCTCGAGATCGACGAGTACGACCTCACGGCCTCTGGCACGGGCGCAGTGCTGCGCTTCCAGGACGTGCCGATCTTCGCCTCGCCCTGGTTCTCGTTCCCGATCAGCGATCAGCGCCGCTCGGGCTTCCTCACGCCCGCCTACGGCATGAGCTCGACCCGCGGCGTCGACATCTCGGTGCCCTACTACTTCAACATCGCGCCCAACTACGACTACACCCTGACGCCCCGCCTGATGACCAAGCGCGGCGTGATGCTCGGCAACGAGGCTCGCTTCAAGTACGACGAGTTCAACGCCCAGGTCGACCTCAACTACCTCCCGCACGACCGCCTCACGGGCGAAGACCGCTGGAGCACGCGCGTGCAGGCCGACTACAAGCACGACAAGTTAGGGGTCAACGTCGACTACAACCGCGTCTCGGACGACGACTACATCACGGACTTCTCGGGCAACATCCGCGAGTCGTCCGAATCGGTGCTGCCGCAGGACTACAGCCTCACATGGACGGACACGTACTGGAACTCGATGCTGCGCGTCACGAAGAACCAGACGCTCAAGGTGGACGGCGGCACGACGATCGTTCCCTACGAACGCGAGCCTCAGCTCGTCCTCAAGCTCTACAACGCCGACTGGAAGGGGTTCGAGCTCGCCACGACGGTCGACGCCACGCGCTTCACGCACCCCACGCGCCTTGACGGCTCGCGCGTCGTCGCCGAGCAGAGCGTGAGTTATCCCCTGCGCGGCGCCGGGTGGTTCTTCATCCCGAAGGCTCAGGTGCAGGGCGCCTGGTACGAGCTCACCAATACGAGCCGCGACGAGTACTACAGCTTCAACAAGTCGCCGAGCTTCGTGGTGCCCACCTTCACGATCGACTCCGGGCTCGTCTTCGAGCGCGACTCGCACTTCTTCGGCCGCGAGGCCTACCAGACGCTCGAGCCGCGCATCTACTACGCCTATACGCCCTACCGCGATCAGAGCGACATTCCAGTCTTCGACACGACCGTGGCGGACCTCTCGTTCGCCACGCTTTTCACGCCCAACCTCTATGCGGGCTACGACCGCGTGTCGGAAGCCAATCAGCTGACGACCGTGATTTCCTCGCGCTGGATCGACAAGGCCTCCGGGCTCGAGCTCTTCCGCGCGAGCGTGGGCCAGCGCCAGTACTTCGCCGACCAGGACGTGCGGTTCCTCAACACGCAGAAGGAGTACGACTACTTCGGCAACATGGACACGCCCCGCAGCAACGTGCGCAGCGACCTGCTCGCGAGCGTGGGCGCGCGCCTCACGCGGTCCCTGACGGCGTCCGCGTCGACCCAGTACTCGTCGTCGCTCAACCGCATGATGAACGTGAAGACGGGCCTCGTCTGGCAGCCCAAGCGCATGTCGACCGTGAGCCTCTTCTACCGCTACAACTACTCGGCCAACACCGTTACGGACAGCACCTACGACGACAACATCAAGCAGGTCGACTTCTCCGTGCAGTGGCCGATCACCGAACGCCTCTACGGCCTGATGCGCTACAACTACTCGCTCTACAAGCGCAAGCCCATCGAATTGATCGGCGGCTTCGAATATCTGAGCGACTGCTGGACGCTGCGCTTCGCCGCTCAGCGCTACACCACGGCCTCCAACGAAGAGGAATCGAACTTCTTCGTGCAGCTCGAGCTCAACGGGCTCGGCAGCATCGGCATCAACCCCATTTCCGAACTGCGCCGCAACATCCGCGGCTATCAGACGACCGGACCGCTTCCCACGACGGCAGATCCGTATGACTACTATGAATAAAGCTTTCCTTCACGCCTTCGCGCTCGCCGCGCTCGCCCTTTCGGGCACCTCCGTTCAGGCGGCGAGCATCATGGACGGCGTCCCGGCGGCTCCGGCAGTCCCGGCCGCTGCGGATCCGGCCGTTGAACCCGCTGTTCAGACGGGCGAGCTCGACCGCATCGTCGCCATCGTCAACAACGACATCATCACCGAGCACGAGCTCGAGCAGCGCGTGCACACGGTGGCGATCAACCTGCGCCGCCAGAACATTCAGCTCCCCGCGATGGAGCTTCTGCGCGCGCAGGTGCTCGAGCGCCTCATCTCCGAGCGCGCCATCATGCAGCGCGCGCGCCAGACGGGCATCCGCGTCGACGACCAGATGGTGAACGCCTCGATCGAGCAGATCGCCCGCCAGAACAACCTCTCCATTGAGGAGCTCCGTCAGCGCCTCGCCGCCGACGGCGTGAACTTCTCCTCCTTCCGCAGCGAAATCCGCGACGAAATCACGACGCAGCGCCTGCGCGAGCGCGAAGTGAACGAGAAGATCGACATTTCGGAAAGCGAAATCGACGCCTTCCTCGCCGAGCAGGCGGGCATCAAGGGCGACGACAAGATGGAGTACCACGTCGAGCACATCATGCTCCCCGTGTCGAGCCCCGCCGAAAACGACGCCATGAAGGCCGAAGCCGACCAGATCGCCGAACGCGCCCGCTCGGGCGAATCCTTCGCTTCGCTCGCCGCGAGCTTCTCACGCGCCGACGACGCCATGAAGGGCGGCGACCTCGGCTGGCGCTCGCTCGCCGACATGCCGGCCATCTTCTCCGAAGAGATCCGCGCCAACCCGACGGCCGGCACGGTCTACGTCGTCTCCTCGAAGTTCGCCTGGCACGTCTTCAAGCTCGAAGGCAAGCGCGACGCCGTGCAGGCCAAGCTTGGCGGCGGCCCGGTTGAGCAGACCCACGCCCGCCACATCCTCATGTTCGTGAGCGACATCACGCCTGAGGGCGACGTCATCCGCCGCCTGAACGACATCAAGGCCCGCGTGCAGTCGGGCGAGGCCGACTTCGCCACGATGGCGCGCCTGCACTCGGTCGACTCCACCGCCACGCGCGGCGGCGACCTCGGGTGGCTGCAGTCGGGCGATACCGTGCCGGAATTCGAAAGCGTGATGAACACTCTCAAGGACGGCCAGATCTCCGACCCGATCCGCACGCCCTACGGCTACCACCTGATCCAGGTGGTCGAGCGCCGCACGGAAAAGGAAGGCAACCCCGAGCGCGTGCGCGTTTCGGCCCGCCAGGCCATCCGCCAGAAGAAGCTCGCCGAAGCCTCCTACGAGTGGGAGCGCGAGCTGCGCGACCAGGCGTTCGTTGAAATCCGCGATCAGCAGCTCAAGGAACTCCTCCACCGCTGATTCCCCCCGGATTCTTCCGACTCCAACGGCGCCCGGAGAGCTTTCGTTCGGGCGCCGTTTCCAATTTCTCTAGACCCCGCCCGCAGCATGACTGCGGCCCCAACTCTCGCAGGCAACCGTGACGCAGCAATGGCTTGAAGGGCATCACGCCCGCAAACGCTTCGGACAGAACTTTCTTCACGACCGGCACTGGATCGAGCGGATCGCCCGGTCGATCGACCCAAAACCCGGCGACGCACTGATCGAAATCGGCCCGGGGCAGGCTGCGCTCACCCGTGAAGTCGTGGGCTTGGCCGGCCACGAAACGGCCGTTGAAATCGACCACGACCTCGCGGCCTTTCTCCGCACGCAGTTCAAGCCCGAAGAGCTCGATCTGATCGAGGCCGACGCGCTTACGCTCGACTGGAAGTCGATCCTTCCGGGCAAGCGCCTGCGCGTTCTCGGCAACCTCCCCTACAACATCTCCTCGCCGCTTCTCTTCGCGCTTCTCCCAGCCGCCGGTCGCGTGATCGACCAGCACTTCATGCTGCAGAAGGAAGTGGTGGACCGCATGACGGCCGCTCCCGGGAGCAAGACCTACGGGCGCCTTTCGGTGATGCTCCAGTACCGCTACGTCATGCACAAGCTCTTCGACGTGCCGCCCGGCGCCTTCGTGCCGGCCCCAAAGGTGACGAGCTCGATCGTGCGCATGGTGCCCAAGCCCGAAGCGTCACTCCCCGAGGTCGACCAGAGGGTATTTGGCGAACTTGTTGCCGCCGCCTTCCAGCAGCGCCGCAAGATGCTTCGCGGGTCGCTCTCGAACTTTCTCGACGAGGCCGGAATCGCCGCCGCCGGCGTCGAGCCCACGGCGCGCGCCGAAACCCTCACGGTGGACGACTTCGTTCGTCTTGCCCGAGAAGCCGCCAAGCGCCGCTGATTTTCCCGCACCTATGAAGAAAGGCCTGCCGGAGTCTTCCGACAGGCCTTTCGCCTTTAGAGGTCCGTGAGCTTTTCTTCAGCCCGAAGCGTCTTCATCCGCTCGTGCGCCGTCTCCCAGCCGGGAAGGATCCTGCCAACCTCGGTCCAGAAGCGCGATGAGTGGTTGAATTCCTTGAGATGCGCGAGTTCGTGCGCGATCACGTACTCGATCTCATCGTCGGGGCGAGCAATCAGGCGCCACGAGAGGCGGATCGTATCGCGGGCCGTGCAGCACCCCCAGCGCGTGCGGGCGCTTGAGAGGCGCCAACTCGCGGGGAGCTTGGGAGCGGCCACCATCACCCGCATCCAGCAGTCGTTGATGACCCGCCAAGCGTATTTCTTGAGAAGCGCCGTGAGCCGAGCCTTCACTTTTTCGGGCGCCGCATCCTTCGGAACATCGAGCCAGATCTCCGTCCGATCGCTCATCTGCACGACGATCGACTGCTCCTGACCGAGCACGAGCACCGCTCGGCCGCCGCGATAGGGAATTTCGCCGCCGTCGCGGTATCGGTCCCTGACGGGGCCACCCTTGGGCAAACGCGCCAGAACCCAATCCGCCTGTTCGCGGAGAAATGCCTCGGCGTCCCTGCGCGTTGCGCAGGGCGGGCAGCGCACTTCCAAGGGATCCTTCGCAACGATGGCGATGCGCTTGCGGCGCCTGTTGAATCGCATCGCGTAGGGGACGCGCTGCCCCTTGAGTTCAATGATGTTGAGGCCATTCTCAACAAGACCATCAGCGCCGTTATCGTCCTCATTGCCCTTGCCGCCCGTATCGTCGTCGGAAGCGCTCGACGCGCTTTCCTGAGACGCATGCTTCAAGACCCAATCGGCGATGCTCTGCAGAAACTCTTCGATGCGCTCGAGCGAAACGCCAGCAGGCGATCGAACTTCCAGTGGATTGGACGAATAAGCAATCAGGCGCTTTCTGCTTTTCTGGACTCGAACCTTGTAGGCTATGCGGCGTCCGTGAAGTTCGATCTCATGAAGGTTCGTCGTCACCAGTTCCGTGGGCTCGCCGCACTCTCCCCACACGCCGTAGAGCATAAACAAGCTGCCGACTTCAAATCTTTTTTCACTGTCGAGAACCTCCTGCATGGCGTTGATGACGTCCCGAAAGCCTCCACCGCACTTCTTGGAAATCGGAAGCACACCTCCGCGCTTACGCCACATGTCTTCGAAATACCTCACTTCATCGAGACAATACGAAATAAAGTCGTCGCACTTCTCAGGCGATATTGGAGAGCACACTGCATCCAAGCCGTCGTTGAGCATCTCCTTGAGGCGCCGCCAACACACACGGATGGGATCGTTCTCTTCGAGCTTGATCCTTGCGGGCTTCGGCTTGGCCGGCCGCTTCGGCTTCGGCGATGCGCTTTTCTTATTCCCATCCTGCGGCGGCATGGCCCGATTGAGCATCTCCTTTTCAGTTCGGTAGACGTCTTCCGCAAGCTTCAGTGATCCCGACATGCTGAAGCGCTGAATGACGTCCTCCTTCGTCACGTAGAAGGGCACTTTGATCTCATAGCTCAACACATAGTCCATCTTGCCGCTAGGCGTCAGGGCCATCTCGAAGCGGTGCTCCTTGCTCATATTGAAGCTGCACCATCCTTCAGAACGAGCGACATCGAGGCGGATCGGAAACTCCGAAGCTTCCATGTAAATAGACTCGCGTGCAGGCTTTTTCTGCATCGAGAAGGGCTTGAAGATCTGTTCTTTAGCATCACGCCGCAGCGACTGCAGCCAGTCCGCATGCTTGCCGAGCAGATCCTGCTCGATGCGCTCAACAGAGTCGCCCGGGGTGGTAGCCACCTCGAGATAGTGGAAGTTCGTCAGCCTGTAGCAACAGAATTTTCTACGACCGCTGCGCACGATCAGATAGGGCAGCGTCCCCCAGGGGCATTCGAGCGACCGAACCTCAAGCGTAGGAAGCCCATAGGCATTGAGCTTCGTCTTCATTTGGGAGCCTTCGGCATGGCGTTGACCCGGCCCTCAATCCAAGCCTCGACCTCCGCCGTCACCTCGCGTGGATCACGCCCCTTGGTTTCAATCAGAGGGCCCACCTCGACGTGAATCACGCCGGGACGCTTGCCGACGCTGTTCTTCGGCCAGCAGACGGCCGCGTTGTGGGCGATCGGCAGAATCGGGAGTCCCGACGCGCAGGCAAAGCGCGCGCCGCCCGTCTTCCAACGGACATGCTCGCCCATCGGTACGCGGGTGCCTTCAGGGAAGAGCGTCACCCACCAACCGCGCTTTTCGAACTCAGGTCCGCGGCGCATGAACTGCTCGAAGGCTTCGCGCCCCTTGCTGCGGTCGATCGCCATCATGTTCATGCTCGCGAGCATCCAGCCGAGGCACGGGATCCAGTGAAGCGACTTCTTGTAGATGAAGCAGGGCGGGTGCTTCAGGTAGGCGCCGAGCCAGAAGGGATCCCAGGCGGACTGATGCTTGGCGAGCACGACGCACGGCGTGTCGGGCATGTTCTCGAGCCCCGTGGCGCTCGAACTCACGCCGCAGACGACTTCAAGCAGCTTCAGGGAGAACTTGGCCCACGGACGGCAGAACGCCTCATAACGGCGCTCGTAGCTCATGAAGGGCCACGAGGCGAGCAGCACGACCGTGAGGACGATGATGGAGAGCGAAAGCAGGATGTAGAAGATCCAGCTGCGCAGCGCATTGACGAAGGACACTTTGGGGAATCCTAAAACGCCGCGAGCCCGCAGGGCCGCTCCCGGGAAGTCCGGAAAGCGGTCGGCGGGCCCGCGGCAGATGCGTCCGAGGACGCTTGGTTCAGAACGGGATTACTTGGCGAGGCGGGCGATTTCCGCCACGGCGTTCATCACGTTGTAGAGGCGCTTCAGAAGCGCAAGACGGTTGGCGCGCAGCGCTTCGTCTTCGGCGTTGACCATCACGCCTTCGAAGAAGGCGTCGACGGGGGCGCGCAGCTGAGCGATGGCGACAAGCATGTCTTCGAAGCGGCCTTCGGCGTAGAGCGCCTCGGCGGCGGGCTCCACGGCGCGGAGTTCTTCAAAGAGCGCCTTTTCGGCATCTTCCTTGAGGAGCGCGGCATCCACGTCGGCCTTGACGTCGCCTTCGACCTTCTTGAGGATGTTGCCGATGCGCTTGTTGGCGGCCGTGAGGGCCTCGGCTTCAGGCAGATCCATGAAGGCGCGGACGGCGCCGATGCGCTTCGGAATGTCGGCGAGCTTTTCAAGGTTCTTGGCGAGCACGGCGTCGGCTTCCTGAGCCGTGGCGCCGCGGTCGCGGAGCATCACGCGCAGGCGGTCGGCGAAGAAGCCGAGCAGCTCCTTGCGGTTGTCGACCACGCCGGGGACGTCCTTTTCGGCTTCCCAAGCGGCGTCGATCAGCGCCGGCAGGCTCACGTCGAGCTCCTTCTCGATCAGCATGCGGAGAACGCCCAGCGCATGACGGCGCAGAGCGAACGGGTCCTTCTCGCCGGTCGGAAGCTGACCGATGCCGAAGAGGCCGATCAGGGTCTCGAGCTTGTCGGCAAGAGCGGCCGAGAGACTCACCGGGGTCGACGGCAGCGCGTCGCCCGCGTAGCGCGGCTGGTAGTGCTCGCGGATCGCAAGCGCGACGTTCTTGGCTTCCTTGTCGTTCTCGGCGTAGTACTCGCCCATGATGCCCTGGAGTTCCGGGAACTCGCCCACCATCAGGGTGCGCAGGTCGGCCTTGGCAAGCATGGCGGCGCGGTCGGCGAGCGCCTTGTCGGCGCCGATCAGGCCGGCCACGGCTTCAGCGATGCAGCGCACGCGGAGCATGCGTTCGTACTGGCTGCCGAGCTTGTTGTGGTAGACGACGTGACGCAGGCCTTCCACGCGGCTTTCGAGCGTGTGCATGCGGTCCTGGTCGTAGAAGAACTTCGCGTCGGCCAAGCGGGCGCGGACCACGCGGGCGTTGCCCTCGGAAATGGCCTTGCCGCCGTCCTTGGCGATCAGCTGCGAGATGAGGAGGAAGCGGTTGGTGAGCTTGCCTTCACGGTCGCGCAGCGCAAAGTACTTCTGATTGAGCTGCATCGTGAGAATGAGGCATTCTTCCGGAACCGAAAGGAATTCCTTCTCGAACTGGCTTTCGTAGACCACGGGCCATTCGGTAAGGGCCGTCACTTCCTCAAGGAGGTCTTCGGGCATGATCGCTTCGGCGTCGAGCGCGGCGGCGCGGCGCTTGAGCTCGGCTTCGATCACGGCGCGGCGTTCGTCGTAGCAGGGCATGACGTAGGAGGCCTTCATCTGCTCGACGTAGCTGTCGGCGTTCGCGAGTTCGATCAGGTCGCTCGTGTGGAAGCGGTGGCCGCGCGTCGTGCGGCCGGACTTGAGGCCGAAGAGCTCGACGGGCACGACGTCGGCGCCGTAGAGGGCCGTCAGGTAGCGCACCGGACGCACGAACGAAACCGTCGTTTCGCCGTCGCCGAGCTGATACGTCATGACCTTCGGAATCGGCAGGTGCTTCACAGCGTACTCGAGCGCGCGCTGAAGCGCGGGCGCGAGTTCGGCGCCCGGACGGACGCCTTCGTAGTAGAGCTGCTCGTTCTTGCCGTCGTCGACGCGCTCAAGCGCGGAGACGTCGCAGGTGATGCCGAGCGCGGCCATCTTCTTCACGAGGGCCGGAGTCGCCTGACCGTCGGCGCCGATGCCCACCTTCACAGGGACGAGTTTCTGGCGGAAGGTTTCGTCGGGGCTCTTGGCGAGGACGTTGGTGATGTGTACGGCGAGGCGGCGCGGCGCACCGTAGGTCGTCGTGACGCTTTCGGCCGTAAGGAAGTGCGCATCGTCGAGGCTCTTGCGGACGCCTTCAGCAAAGGCTTCCGAGAGCTTGCGCAGCGCCTTCGGCGGGAGCTCTTCAGTCTGCAGTTCAACGAGAAGATTCGTCATTTTGTTTTTTCTCCTTCCCTGGGCGTATCAGCAGGCTTCAGACTTCTTGAGCATCGGGAAGCCGAGACGTTCGCGCGAGTCGTAGTAGCTCTGCGCAACACTGCGGGAAATCGTGCGGATGCGGGCGATGTAGTGCGCGCGCTCGGTGACGGAAATTGCACCGTGGGCGTCGAGGAGATTGAAGGTGTGGCCGGCCTTGAGCACCATTTCGTAGGCCGGAAGCGCGAGGTTGAGATCCATCAGGCGCTTGGCTTCGCTTTCGTAGAAGTCGAACTGGCCGAGGAGCTTGTCGCAGTCGCTCTTTTCGAAGTTGTAGATCGACTGCTCGACTTCGTTCTGGTGGAACACGTCGCCGTAGGTGAGGACGCGCTCGGAGCCGTCCGGTTCCTTCCAGGTCGTATAGACCAGGTCATAGACGTTGTTGCAGTTCTGCAGGTACATCGTGAGGCGTTCGAGACCGTAGGTGATCTCGCCCGTGATGGGCTTGCACTCAAGGCCGCCCACCTGCTGGAAGTACGTGAACTGCGTGACTTCCATGCCGTTCATCCAGACTTCCCAGCCGAGACCCCAGGCGCCGAGCGTCGGGTTCTCCCAGTTGTCTTCGACGAAGCGGATGTCGTTGACTTCCGTGTCGACGCCCAGGGCGCGCAGCGAGCCAAGGTAGAGGTCGACGATGTTCGTGGGAGCGGGCTTGAGCACCACCTGGTACTGGTGATGCTGCTGGAGACGGTTGGGGTTCTCGCCGTAGCGGCCGTCCTTCGGACGGCGGGACGGCTGAACATAGGCGGCGCGCCAGGGTTCGGGACCAAGAGCCCGCAGGAACGTCGCGGTGTGAGAGGTGCCGGCGCCGACTTCCAAGTCGATCGGCTGCAGCAGCGCGCAGCCCTGCCGGTTCCAGTATTCCTGCAGGCGCAGGATCACTTCCTGAAAAGTAATCATCGTTTTGTCCGCGCCGCCTGTTGGGGCGGCGGCAAATTTGAAGGAAAGCGCTGCAAAGGGAGCGCGGCGCTCAACGCAAAAAATTAATTATATCGGCGCAGTTGACCGCACCCTTTGATTTAGTGGGAATCCCGGCATCTTGAACCGATTTGAGACGGGCTTCAGCCGGCTTTGAGTTCAATCCCGCTCGTTGCTCTTTCGGCAGAAATGCATCATCACGCCAATGACGAACATCAAGCCCCACAAGAGAAGAAACGGAACGTCTCCCCACCGTACATAAGGCGTCGGATCGCCCGCGGCTGCTTTGAGAGAGAGCTCCAGCACGGCGCGGCCGCCCGCCGGCGCCTGTGCAACAACAGCACCCCGCGCGTCCACCACGGCGGAACGCCCATTCATGTTGACGGACGCGGCCGGCCTAGCTGAAGCAGCGGCGAGAAACCTCGTCATGTCGAGGTGCTGCGAGATGATGGAGGGCGAGAACCACCCCAGGTTGGCCGTTACGAAGAAAAGGTTGGGAGCACCCTCGGGATCCTTCCAAAAGCTGCGGAGCACCTCTCCGTCGAGGTTTTCGTAGCAGATGAGGAGCCCCGCGCGGATGCTGCCTCCTAATGCCTGATTGGGCTGCTCCGGAGCGCCAGCCGACAAGTCCGCGAGCGGGATGCCCAGAAGATCCACGAACCAGCGGAATCCTGCCGGAACGAATTCGCCGAAGGGCACGAGCTTGCGCTTGTCGGTCGTCGTCCGCTCGCCCAGAGCATCTATGAAAAAGGCCGTATTGAGCCAGGTCCGCCCGTCGCCGCGGCGGAATCCGTTGTAGAGCACAGGCCCCTGAGCCGCTTCAATGAAGCGGTTCATGGCGTCGTTGAGGCGCTTCCCAGGCCGCAACGCATCCACGGACAAGATGCCCTCGGGCGTCAACGTTGCTCTCGGGAGCCCCTCCTGCGCCGCCCTCCAAGGCGTCTGCATCAAGTCCGCGGCATCAAGAAGCCGGAAAGGCGAATCCGGTCTCGTCCACCCGTCCACGACCGGAAGATCGGCCTGGATGAGGCGCAGAGCCGCCGAGGGGCCCGGCTGAGACCACTCGACCTGCGCACTCCACTGCGAGAACCCCAAGACTACCGCGGCGACTGCTGCCAAAGCACCGGCGCCCCAGAGGTCGTCGCGGGACGGCCTTCGGCCTCTCCATTCCGCCCAAGCGCACTCTGCTGCTGCGCCGATGCCGGCCAACGTAAGCAGGAGCGCGAGCGTCACGCCCTGCGTGCCCAGGACGGGCGCTAGGGCGCCCCAGGGGGCGTCGAGCGTCGCCAATGCAGGCGTCAGCCAACCGAAATCGATGCCGGCCGCGCCGCGAAGCCATTCGGCTGCAGAGAGAAGCAGCGCCAGAGCAAGCCACCGAGCCGGCCCCCCGCGGAGCGCGCACTTTGCTGCCGCAGCGGCCGCCACTGCCCAGAAGAGCGCGCAGACGGCGGCGAGGAGCGCTTCTCCCGTCCAGGCAAGTGCGAGCGGAAGGCGTCCGAATTCATGCATGGACCGCACGGTCCATTCGAGCCCCAGCGCAAACGAGCCCCAGGCGAAGCAGAACCCCCACCCGGCCGCTCGGACCGGACGGTCTGCAGCGGCCATGAGGCCGAGCCCGAAAAGGAGCGCGCCGAATCCAAGGGCGTGCTGCGAATAAGGCGCAAAGGCGAGCGCATAGAGAAGTCCGAGCAAGACGGCAAGAAGGCCGCCGGCTGCCGCACGGCGGGTCGGCACGAGCGCCCGGTGCTTTAGCTTCATGAGGCGCCTCAGACGCGCTCGACCGTCAGGAGCTGCACCTGACGCGCATCCGCGCGCTGAACTCGGAAGCGGTAGCCCTTTTCAACGATCTCTTCGCCCATCTGCGGCACGTGCTCGAACCGGTCGGTCACAAGGCCGCCGATCGTCTCGCAGTATTCGTCCGCCAGGTCGGCGCCGAAGAATTCATTGAACTGGTCGATCGGCGTCACGGCGCGCACGCGCCAGTGGTCGTCCTCGGCCACGATGTTGGTGCTGCTTTCATCGTGGTCGAACTCGTCGCTGATGTCGCCCACGATCTGCTCGAGCACGTCCTCGATCGTGATGAGGCCGGAGATGCTGCCGAACTCGTCGATCACGAGCGCGAGGTGGTTGCGCGTCTCCTTGAAGTCGCGCAGAAGCACGTTGAGGGGCTGGCTCTCCGGCACGAAGCGCGCCGGGCGCAAGAGCGACTTCACGTCACGGTCGGGCTCGAGAAGAAGCTGCAGCAGGTCCTTTGCATGCAGAACACCCGCCACGTTGTCGAGGTCCCCTTCAACGGCAGGGATGCGCGAATGGCCCGAGGCAATGACCGTGCGGATCATTTCCTCGCGGGACTTTTCAAGGTCGACGGCATCAACCTGGGCGCGGGGCACCATGAGGTCGTAGGCGCGCAGGTTCGAGACCTGAAGCGCTCCCTGCATCATCGAGAAGGTGTCGGACCCGATCAGTCCGTCGGCGCGCGCTTCGGAGAGCGCGGCAATGAGATCCTGCTTGGCGTCGCCCGCGTTCTCGTCGGAGCGGAAGGCTGAAGCTAGACGGTCGAAGAAGCTTTTTTCTGAGTGTGGTTCGTTGGACATGGAGTCTCTGGAATTCTGCGGGACCACCCATATTAACGGCATTTGCCGCCGCCTCAGGGGGCCCGCAGAAGGGATTTCAATCGTGCACCATCCCGATGCGGTCGCTGTAGGGATTGGGGAACCCGAGGCCCGTCAGGATCTCGGTCTCGCGGGCTTCCATTTCCTCGGCCTCCTCGTCGTTCAGGTGGTCGTACCCCTGCGCGTGAAGGACGCCGTGCACGAGCAGGTGCGCGAGGTGGTCGCGGAAGGGCTTGTTCTGCTCGAGCGCCTGGCGCTCGAGCACGGCCGGACAAATGACGATGTCGGCCATCACCACGGGTTCGCGCTGATAGTCGAACGTGAGGACGTTCGTCGCGTAGTCCTTGCGGCGGAACTGGCTGTTGAGCGCGCGGCCTTCCTCTTCGTCGACGAAGCGGACGGTGAATTCACCGTCGATCTCAAGCGCGGCCTTCATCCAGCGGGCCATCGTCTCGCGGTGCGGGAGCTTGCCCTTGAACATCCCTGCCTGCTGCAGGTGAAGCGTCAGTTCATGCATTGTGCTTCTCCTTTCCTTCGGATTCCGCCGACTTCTCCGCCAGACGGCGTTCGCGTTCGGCGCGGCGCTCCGCTTCGTCGCGGGCCGCCGCTGCATCATAGGCCTCGACGATGCGCGCAACCAGGGGGTGGCGCACGACGTCGCTCGAGCGGAAGTGCGTGAAGCTGATGCCGCGCACGCCTTCAAGGACGCGCGAGGCTTCCTTCAAGCCCGAGAGCACGCCGCGCGGCAGGTCGATCTGCGTGATGTCGCCCGTGATCACGGCCTTGGAGCCGAAGCCGATGCGCGTGAGGAACATCTTCATCTGCTCGCCCGTCGTGTTCTGCGCCTCGTCGAGAATGACGAAGGCGTTGTTGAGCGTGCGGCCGCGCATGTAGGCGAGCGGCGCCACTTCGATCGACTGGCGCTCCATCAGGCGCTGCGCCTTGTCGAACCCCATGAGGTCGAAGAGTGCGTCGTAGAGCGGGCGCAGATAGGGGTCGACCTTCTGCGAGAGGTCGCCGGGCAGGAACCCCAAGCGCTCGCCTGCTTCCACCGCCGGGCGCGTGAGCACGATGCGCTCGACCGTGCCGCGCTCGAAGGCGTCGACGGCCGCGGCCACGGCGAGATAGGTCTTGCCCGTGCCGGCAGGGCCCACGCCGAAGCTGATGTCGTGGCTCAGGATCGCCTGCAGGTACGCGCGCTGATTGGGCGTGCGGCCGCGCAGATCGTGGCGGCGGGTCTTGAGGAGCACTTCGCCCGCGGCGGCGTCTTCGGAAGCGCCCGTCTTAGCGCGGTGCTCGTCATCGCCCCCCACGAAGTGCCACTGGATGTCGTTGGGCGCGAGTTCGGCGCCCGTGCGGGCCACGCGGTCGAGAAGCACCTCGAGCGCACGGAGCGCGCGGTGCGCGGCGTGCTTTTCGCCCGACACGCGGAACTGCTCGCCGCGGCGGGCGATCTTCACGCCGAGGATCGTCTCCATCTGGCGCAGATTTTCGTCGAGCGGCCCGCAGAGGTGCGCGAGCGCCGTCTGCCCGGCGCTCGCCGAGAACGAGAGCTGCTCGACGGGACCGGCATCGCGGAGCTTCTGAGCCGAATCCGTCTTCTTCGTCTTCTCTTCCTTGGTCATCGCGGAATTTCTCCTTTGGTTCGCGCTCTGTCAGTCAACGAGCTCGCCGCCCAGCGTATGCGGGAACACGTCCGTGATCCGCACGTTGGCCATCGTATTGATGAGCGAGAGGTCGCCCTTGAAGTTGACGATGCGGTTGTTGTCGGTGCGGGCGGAGAGCATCCCTTCGCCGCGGCGGGCCGGGCCCACCACGAGGACGCGCTCGACGTTCCCGAGCATCCCGCGGCTGATTTCCGCGGCATTTTCGTCGATGCGCTTCTGCAGGCGCTGCAGGCGCTCCAGCTTCACGCTGTAGGGCGTGTCGTCGGGAAGACGGGCGGCCGGCGTGCCCGGGCGCGGGCTGTAGATGAAGCTGAAGCTCGCGTCGAAGCCGACGTCTTCAATCAGCTGCATCGTCTTCTCGAAGTCTTCGGTCGTTTCGCCCGGGAACCCCACGATGAAGTCCGTGGCGATGGCGATCCCGGGGCGCGCGGCCTTGAGCCGGCGGATGATCGACTTGTATTCGAGCGCCGTATAGCCGCGCTTCATGGCGGCGAGGATGCGGTCGCTGCCGGCCTGCACGGGCAGATGCACGTGGCTCACGAGCTTCGGAAGCTTCGCGTAGGCGTCGATCAGGCGCTGCGTGAACTCGCGCGGGTGCGAGGTCGTGTAGCGGATGCGCTCGATCCCTTCGATTTCGCTCACGTACTCGAGGAGAAGCGCGAAGTCGGCCGTGTCGCCGTCGGGCGTCACGCCGCGGTAGGCGTTCACGTTCTGGCCGAGAAGCGTCACTTCCTTGACGCCCTGATCGGCGAGCTGCGCGCACTCGACGAGCACGTCCACGAGCGGGCGCGAGATCTCTTCGCCGCGCGTATAGGGCACCACGCAGTAGGTGCAGTACTTCGAGCACCCCTCCATGATGGAGACGAAGGCGGCGGCGCCTTCGGCCTTGGGCGCGGGCAGATGGTCGAACTTCTCGATTTCGGGGAAGCTGATGTCGACCTGGGGCTTGCCCGTGCGGGTGCGGGCATTGAGCATCTCGGGGAGTCGATGCATCGTCTGGGGCCCGAAGACCACGTCGACCCAGGGGGCGCGCTTCACGATGCCTTCGCCCTCCTGGCTCGCCACACAGCCGCCCACGGCGATCAGCATGTCGGGGTGCTCGCCCTTCACTTCGCGGATGCGCCCGAGGTCGGAGAAGACCTTTTCCTGGGCCTTTTCGCGGATCGAGCAGGTGTTGAGCACGACCACGTCGGCTTCGTTCAGGTCTTCCGTCCGCTCAAGGTGCATTTCTTCGCCGAGAAGATCGACGATGCGGCCGGAGTCGTAGTCGTTCATTTGGCAGCCGAAGCTGCGCAGGTAGAGCTTTTTCGCAGGCACGGTTTATATCCGGTGGCGTGCCGCTGCAGGTTGGCTGCTGCGGCTTGGGGTCAAGGAATGCCTTTCTTCGGCAGAAGCCGCCGGCGGCAGCCGGTGCAGTTCTGCGCTGGGCATAACGAAAAACCCGACCCGCCTTTGAGCGGATCGGGTTCTGAATTTGGTGGCGCATCACGGATTCGAACCGCGGACACAAGGATTATGATTCCTCTGCTCTAACCGACTGAGCTAATGCGCCGAGGAGATGATTATTGCTTATCTGCAGAAATCCGTCAAGAGTTGAAGTCTTCCGATTAACAATTTATTACATTTAGTGATTCCAGCCCAATCGAGATCACCGCTTCCAGAGGTGCCAGAAGTGATGCGTGGGCCCGTGGCCGCTGCCCACATCGAGCTCGTCGGCATGCTCGATCGCTCCCGTCACGTAGGCCTTGGCGGCGGCAACCGCCTGCGGCATGTCGTTCAGGAGCGCAAGCTCGGCGGCGATCGCCGACGACAGCGTGCAGCCTGTGCCGTGCGTATTCTTGGTGGCCGTGCGGGGGGCGGCGAACCAATGGCGCTCCGTCCGGCTCATGAGACAGTCGTTCGAGTCGGCGCCCTGAAGGTGGCCTCCCTTCATCAGCACCCAGCCTGCACCCGTGCGCTCGAGAAGCGCTTCGCCGTCGTGGATCATCTCGTCGGCCGTCTGCGCTTCGGACTGCCCCAGCAGGTCTGCAGCCTCCGGGAGATTGGGCGTAATGACGCTCGCAAGCGGCAGGAGCTCGCGCTTCAGGGCCTCAAGGGCGTCTTCGCGCAGAAGCCTGTCGCCGCTCTTGGCGACCATCACCGGGTCAACCACAATCCACTTCGGACTATGGCGGCGGAGCGATTCAGCTACGACGCCGATCACCTCGGCGTCGTTGAGCATGCCAATCTTCACGGCGTCCACCCGGAGGTCCGAGAAGACGCTCTCAAGCTCGGCCTTCACGAAGTCCGCCGGAATGGGCATGACGCCCTGAACGCCCAACGTGTTCTGAGCGGTGAGCGCCGTCGGAACGCCCCCTGCATAGACGCCCAAGGCGCACATCGCCTTCACATCGGCGATGAGGCCGGCGCCGCCCGAGGGGTCGATGCCGGCGATCGTCAGGACATTCGGGATTCGTTCTTGCGTGCGTAGGTCCATAGCTTTTCCAGTACGGTCATCATGCGGGCCGTAGCGCCCGAACAGTTTTCGGCAAAGGTCTTGGCCGACAGTCCGGCCTGCCTACGGGCGTCTTCGTCTGCAAGCCAGGCTTCAAGCTGCAGCACGGCGCCTTCAGCGTCCTGCACCTGAACCATGCCGCCCGCGGCGACGCCCTCGCGGACGATGCGGTCGAAGTTGAAGGTCGAGGGACCCACGACGACCGGGGAGCCGGCGACTGCAGGCTCAATCACGTTCTGAGAGCCGTAGGGACCAAACGACCCGCCCATGGCAGTCACGGAAGCGAGCGCACAGTAGAAGCTCATTTCACCCATGCTGTCGCCCACGATGATTTCGGCGTCGGCGGGCACGTCCTCGGCGCCGGAAAGCTTCGAGCGGCGGAGGGTCCTGAAGCCCGCAGATTCAAAGAGCTCAGCCACGGCGCCAAAGCGCTCGGGATGTCGAGGCACCACGACAACCAAAGCCTTCTTGAAGATCTCTGGGTGCTTCTTAAAGCTCTCAGCGAACATCGCCTCTTCGCCGTCTCGCGTGGAGGCGACGAGCACGACGGGACGATTGAGGCCGGCGAGCCACGCCCTGGCGGCCGCCGACTGAGAGGCGTCAGGCTTGATGTCGAACTTGACGCTGCCTGTTACGAGGACGTCCTTGGCGCCCAGGCTTTCAAGACGCGCCTTGTCTTCATTGCTCTGAGCGAGCACCGCCGCAAAGCTCCCGAAGGCCGGGCGCATCACTTCGATAGCCTTTGCGGCCTGCGCGCGGGACTTTTCGCTCTCGCGGGCATTGGCGAGCACGACGGGAATGTTGGCGACTGACATCTCGTGCATGAGATTGGGCCACACCTCCGTCTCCATGATGACCCCCAGGGTCGGGCGCACCTGGCGCACGAACTTCTCGACCGCGTAGGGAGCGTCATAGGGGAGGTAGCACTGGCGGATGCGCTCGGGCGCCATGCGCACAAGCCGCTTGCCGGCCTCGCGCCCCGTCGGCGTCATGTGGGTGAGCACCACGTCGCACTCGGGCCAGGCTTCGAGCATGGCCTGGAGCAGCGGCTTCGCGGCATTGGTTTCGCCCACGCTCACGGCATGAATCCAGACGCGCGGGCGCTCAGCTCGCAGCGGATAGGCGCCCCAGGCGAAGCGTTCGTCCCAATAGTCCCTGTAAGCCGGCTGCTTGCGCGAGCGCCACATGAGGTAGAGGCTTGCGAGCGGAAGCGCCACGGTGGATACGGCGCGGTAGATGCCCGGTGTGATCTTCATGATTTATTTGTTCTTCGCTTGGGCCGTCACGCGGTGCGCGGCGGCAAGAATGTCTTCCACGCTCGGAATCTGGTCGACGCCGCCGAGACTTTCGGCCGGGCCGTCGCCGATGAGGCGCAGGGTCGCCGTGGGCGTCGCCACGAAGATCCCGACGCTCGGAATCCCCATGGCCGCCGCTAGGTGCGCGAGCCCCGTGTCGACGCCCACCATGAGTTCGGACTGCGCAAGTCCAGCCGCCACGTCACTGAGGCGCGCTCTCGGCGCCACTTGAGCGCCTGGGACAGCCTCGGCAATGCGCCTGCAGCGGGCTTCTTCCTTGGCGCCGCCCCAGTAGAGGATAGGCGTGACGCCCTCTTCCACGAGCGCTCGGCCGAGCGCAGTCCAGTGCTCCTCGGGCCAGAGCTTTTCGTCGCGGCTCGTATTGACCGCGAAGGCGGCGGAGCGTCCTTCTACCAAGAGAGGCGCCCTGCCCTGAGCCTTGAGTCCGAAGACGGCGTGCTCGGGATCGATCTCGTAGCCGAGCGCCTGCGCAGCCGCCATGCGGTAGCGCTTGACGGCGCCCAACGACTCGGGGAGATCAAGGTGCTTCTCGTAGAAGAAGCTCGCAAGGGGCTCCCTGATCGTGCGGCGCGTGTAGCCCACCGACGGCACGCCTGTCCATCGGGCGACGAGCCCGGAGCGCATCAGCCCCTGAATGTCGAGCACGAGGTCGTACTGCTCGGCCTGAAGGGCCTTCTTGAGGTCGGCCACTTCCCTGCGGGTGTCGGCGGAGAAGAGGTTCTTCCTCCACCGGCGGAAGGCCGTGACGTGCACCTTGTCGACGGCGGGCGCAAGGGGCGGAATGTCCTTGAAGGATTCTTCCGCCACCCAGTCGATGCGGGCGTCCGGAAGCGCGCGGCGGATGTCGTGCGCGACCGGAAGCGCGTGGATGATGTCCCCCATTGAGGAAGACTTGATGATGAGAATCTTCACTCGGCTGCTTCCTCAAGGAGCTTCTTCGGGTCGGCGCCCGCTTCGGCGAACTTCGAGAGGCGCTTGCCCAGCTCGACGCCCGGCTGATCGAACGGGTTGATCCCGTAGAGGGTGCCGAGCATCGTGGTCT
>Cebus_capucinus_imitator_PRJNA485217_SSR105__coassemble_192_pt1 | contig 49970 bp, 43 predicted proteins | sample Cebus_capucinus_imitator_PRJNA485217_SSR105__metabat2_low_PE_013 | metagenome-assembled genome bin Cebus_capucinus_imitator_PRJNA485217_SSR105 | reverse complement strand
TGATCCTCAACGAACTCATGGAGGATTTCCTTGAAGACATCGCGGGTGTGGGCTTCATCGAGATCAACCGCTATGGCGTGGGATTCCCTGTGGTGAGCGTGAAGACGCAGTTCACGAAGCCCTCGCGCCCGAGCGACCGCCTCACAGGCAAGATCTGGATCGAGAAGATCGGCACTTCCTCGATCCGCTTCGCCTTCAAGGTGCACGATGAAGAGGTCGAGCGCCTGCGTGCTATTGAGACTTCGGTCTGCGTGAAGCGCGGGCCGGACGGCGAGTTCGTGCCGTCCGAGATCCCGGCGGAAATCCGCGCTGCGCTCGAGCCCTATGTGATTGAGAGCGAATCCGAAGCGCTTCAGATCCGCGCCTGATCATCAAGCTTCGGAAAGCTCCTGAAGCCTTGCTTCCGGGTCGGCCCAGAGCGTTCGCAGAACTGCCTCGCGGGCCGCATTGGCGCCCGAGGCGAAGAACTGATCTTCCCCCAAGCCTGTTCGATCTGCGAGCAGGCCCAAAGCGCCCAGACGGCGCTCGAGCTGCTGCGCGACGGCGGGCGCGGGGTCGATCAGCACCGCGTCCGGTGCATGTTGGGCGACTGCTTCCGCCAGAAACGGGTAGTGCGTGCAGCCGAGCACTACTTCATCCACGCCCGCTTTCGTCAATGGATCTACGTAGGTTGAAAGCAGCTGATGGAGTACGGGCGAATTGAAGTCGCCCCGCTCCACGCATTCCATCAATCCCGGACACGGGACATCGTGAATCGTCACGGGCATCGGACGAGACACCTCTGCCCACTCGAGCGCCCTCATTTTTACATTTGCGTACTTCGCGCTCTCGATCGTGCGACTCGTTGCAAGCACGCCGACCGCCCCGGAACGGGTGTGGCGGACCGCCGGGAAGACCGCTGGCTCGATGCCGATGATGGGCATGGAAAGTGCTTCTCTGAAGTACTTAATTCCTACGGCTGTGGCTGTGTTGCAGGCGAAGACAAGAGACTTCACATTATGATGCAACAAAAATGTGACGATTTTTTTGAGGCGCTCGAGAATGTATTCAGACGGTCTGTTGCCGTAGGGTGCGTAGGCGCAGTCGGCTGCAAAAACGAGGGTCTCATGAGGGAGCGCGGCGCGCACCGCACGGGCGACGGAGAGTCCCCCGAACCCGGAATCGAGGATGCCGATAGGCTGATTGGAGCTCATTTCGTTTTTCCAAAAATGCGCGGATATTCGGTGAAGAGGATGCCGAGCACGATGGCGCACCCGCCCGTCAGTCCGAGGATGCCGAGCCGTTCTCCCGCAAACCACCCGATCACGGCGGCGAAGATGCTCTCCAACGCAAAGATCACGGCGGCCTGTGCAGGAGGTACGTACTTCTGAGCCCAGGCGAGCAGGAGCTGCGCGCAGGTGAGGATGACGGCGAGCCACAGAACGCCCGCAGCTAATTCCCAATTGAACACCGTCGGTTCGAGCGACCAGTCCATGAAGGGTGCGCCCGCGTGCGCCAGGAGTGTGCCGGCCAAGGCAAAGAGCGCAACGAACGCAATCTGCGCGAAGGCGATTTCGGGGGCTTTGCATCTTGGTGCGAACCGCCCCATCAGGATGATCTCAAGCGCGGAGAGAAAGGCCGAGATGATCGTCGCCCACTCGCCCCAGCTTGATTTGAACTCGAGATTGAAGGGATCGGCGAGGAGCACGAGACCAGCGAAGGCCGCAGCGGCGCCGATGAAGGCGCAGAGCTCCGGGCGCTTCCCTGCAATCGCCCAGAAGAGGAACGGCGTGATCGGCACGTAGAGCGCTGTAAGAAATCCCGAGGTGGAGCTCAGGATCGTCATGAGGCCGGCGTGGTTGAGGAGATAGGACGCGTAGATCACGACCGCGCAGATTGCGCCCATCTTCCAGGTGTCCGCCGGGATGCGGAAGATCCGGCCGCGCAGCCACAGCGCCACGAGGCACGCCCCGATTCCGAAGCGCAGGAATACGAGCGTGAAGGGATCGGTCGAGTGGAGCGTGTTGGCGACCGTGATGAAGGAGCTCCCCCAGAAGCCCGTGGCGGCAATGAGCGCGAGCACTGGGAGCAGCTGCGGTTTCTTTGCGGTCACTCGGCAGCTCCGATGCGGCGGTTCCAGTCGTCAAGATCGACGCCGCAGGTGACGGTGCCGTCCGCCCAGACGATGAGCGGCCGTTTGATGAGAAGCGGATAAGAGGCAAGAAGCGCCGTAGCGCCTTCCGTCGTTTCAGCCTGAGCGCGGAATTCAGCGTCGAGCGTGCGCCAGGTCGAGCTCGAGCGGTTGACGATTTTCTTCACGCCTAAGGTTTGAGTCCATTTGGCGACGGTGTCGGCCGAAGGCGCTTCGATCTTGAAGTTGTGCGCCGTGAATTCAACGCGTGCCTCGCGGGCCCACTGCAGCGCCTTCTTGAAGGAGCCGCAGTTCGGAATGCCGTAGATGTCGATCATGATGAGTCTCCACAAAAGAAAACTGCCGGCAGATTAGCCTGCCGGCAGATGGCATCGCAAGACGGGGACGCCGTCAGACGATCAAGCGGTCGCGCGCTTCAGGCGGTCATTCACCGCCGCCCATTCAGGTGCGTCCGAGGGCGCAGCAATGAGAATGCGGCCTTGGGCGGGGTTCTTCCCCTCAAACGCGTGGTCGAGCTCGTGAAGCGCTTCATAGAGGAAGGCCCCGTAGGCGAAAAGCTCTTCGGGCGCTTCTACGTAGGTCGCAAGGCCGATCCCTTCGGGAAGCTTCGCCTTGAGCGCCTTTGAGCCCATGACGGCAAGCGTCAGGCCTTCGGCGGCGAGCGCCGCAGCGCGCTCGGGCACCTCTGCTTCAGGCAGAAGCTCTGCACGGGTCTTCGGCGCGTAGTGGCTCTTCAAGCGACCGGACGCGCGCGGAGCGTCGGAGCCCGCGTCCGGCACGGGGCAGCCGAGCGTTTCTTCGAGCATGGCGCGGGTGATGACGCCGTGGCGGAGGATCTCCGGGCGCGCGCCCGAGAGGTTCACCATCGTCGACTCGATGCCGAACTCGCAGGGACCGCCGTCAAGGATCAGGTCAAGCTTGCCCTCGGGCTTTTCGCCCAGGTCTTCGCGGACGTGTTCGGCCGTCGATGGGCTGATGCGCCCGAAGGAGTTGGCCGACGGGGCCGTGAGGCCGCGGTGCTTGGGGCCTCCGTAGGCGGCAAGAAGCGCGTGCGCCCAGGGATGCGAGGGGCAGCGGAGCGCCACCGTGTCCTGGCCGCCCGTCACCCAGCCGCCGCAGCGGTCCTTCTTCTTCAGAACGATCGTGAGCGGCCCCGGCCAATAGCGCGCGGCGAGCTTCTCGGCCTCAGGGTTCGACTCCGCCCACCAGGCGATGTCGTCGGCGCTCGCAACGTGAACGATCAGCGGATGGTTGAGCGGACGCCCCTTGGCCTTATAGGTGCCGACCACAGCCGACTCCTGGTCGGCGTCGGCCGCGAGCCCATAGACCGTTTCGGTGGGCATGGCAACCAGGCCGCCGGCTTCGAGCACTTCAACCGCACGGGCGATGGCGGCGTTGTCGATGGGAATGGACTTCGTCACTTCGCCTCCTTTTGCATGAGCTCCTCGGCAAAGGAAAGACCCAGAATGAGGGCGGCGGCGTGCGCGCGCTCGAGCGCTTCTTCGCGAGTGGCGCCGAGCACCGTGACGTGGCCCATCTTGCGGGCATGGCGCGCCTGCGCCTTGCCGTAGAGGTGAAGCTTCACGCCCGGGAGCTTCAGGAGTTCGCTCCAGTTGGGGACGACGGGTTTGTCGTTTTCGTCGAACCAGAGGTCGCCGAGGAGGTTGAGCATGACGGCGGGCGCGATCTGCGTCGTGTCGCCCAAGGGAAGCCCCGCCATGGCGCGGACCTGCTGTTCGTATTGGCTCGTAGAACAGGCTTCGATCGTGGCGTGGCCGGAGTTGTGCGGACGGGGGGCGAGCTCGTTGGCGACGATGACGTCGCCCTCGAGCACGAAGAGCTCGACGCAGAGGACACCTACGTAGTTGAGCGCTTCAGCAATCTTCTGCGCGTACGCCTGAGCGCGTTGGGCGAGTTCGGGCGTAATGCGCGCGGGCATCACCGTGTAGGCGAGGATGCCTGAACGGTGGTGGTTTTCGCAGACGGGGAAGACGGCCGAGTCGCCTGCCGCATTTCGGCAGATGATGACGGAGACTTCCGTCTTGAGGGCGAGCATCTTCTCAAGCACGCAGTCGACGCGCCCGAACTTCTCCCACGCTTCACGGGCTTCCGTCTTATTGGCGACGCGGGCCTGGCCCTTGCCGTCGTAGCCGAGGCGGGCGGTCTTCAAAATGCCGGGGAAGAGGTCGTCCGTGAGCGCCTCGATGTCCTGTTCGCACAGAACGGCGCGGTGCGGAGCCGTGGGCACGCCCGCGCGCTCGATGAAGGACTTCTCCACGTTGCGGTCCTGCGTGGCGGCGACGGCATCGGCGTGGGGCGCCGTGGGAAGCCCCTTGGCGGCGAGCATCGCGAGGCTCTTGGCGGGGACGTTCTCGAATTCGGTCGTCACGGCCGAGGCGCAGCCGGCGAGCATTTCGAGGCCTTCGGCGTCGTCGTAGGCGCGTTCGATCTGCTCAAGCGACACTTCGCCCGCGGGCGACTTGGCGCCGGGCTCGAGGACGGCCACGTGGTAGCCCATGCGGGCGGCGGCTTCGGCGAACATGCGGCCGAGCTGGCCGCCGCCGAGAAGACCGAGCGTGGCGCCGGGAAGGAGCGTCTTCATGTCAGTCATGACCAGAAAACCTCAGGCGAGATCGTCAAGGGGAAGGTCCATCGCGCGGGCCTTGGCGTTCTGCGCGACGCGGAACTCGGCGAGCGCGTCGGTGAGCTTGTCGTCCGTGACGCTCAGAATCTGCACGGCGTAGAGCGCGGCGTTCGCAGCGCCCGCTTCGCCGATCGCGAAGGTGGCGACGGGCACGCCCTTGGGCATCTGCACGATCGAATGGAGGCTGTCGACGCCGCGGAGGTACTTCGACGGCACGGGGACGCCGCAGACGGGAATGGTGCACTTGGCGGCGAGCATGCCGGGCAGGTGCGCAGCGCCGCCCGCGCCCGCGATGATGACGCGGATGCCGCGGCTGCGCGCCGTTTCGGCGTACTCGAACATTTCGTCGGGCATGCGGTGCGCGCTCACGACGCGGGCTTCAAAGGGGACGCCGAAGTCCTTGAGCATCTGAGCGGCGTTTTTCATCACCTCCCAGTCGGAGTTGCTGCCCATGAGGATGCCGACCACGGGCTTGGATTCGTTGATTTCTGCCATTTTGGAAAACGCTTTCGTTGGAATAAAAATCAGCCGGCGGGAGGCCCGGAAGGAGTCTCTGCTGCCGGCTGCTGCAAAGGGCAAGGCCGCGCGGAGTCTTCCTTCGGCGGCCTTTCCTTGGCTTAGAGTTCGATGTCGGTGCCCGTCAGGCGGCGGAGCGCTTCGCGGTACTTGTCCGAGGTCTTCTCAATTACTTCATTGGGAAGCTTCGGAGCAGGCGGGGTCTTGTCCCAGGGCTGGGTTTCGAGCCAGTCGCGGATGTACTGCTTGTCGAAGCTCTTCGGGCTCGTGCCGACTTCGTAGGTGTCGGCCGGCCAGAAGCGGCTCGAGTCGGGCGTGAGGACTTCGTCCATCAGGAGGACGTTGCCGTCTTCGTCGAGGCCGAATTCGAACTTCGTGTCGGCGATGATGATGCCGCGCGTGAGGGCGTAGTCGGCCGCGCGCTTGTAGAGCTCGAGGGTCGCATTGCGGATGGTGGACGCAATCTTTTCGCCGTACATCTCAACGACGCGCTCGTAGGAGATGTTCTCGTCGTGCGTGCCGATCTCGGCCTTGGCGGCCGGCGTGAAGATCGGTTCCGGGAGCTTCTCGGCCTGCTTGAGGCCTTCGGGGAGCTTAATGCCGCAGACGCAGCCCGTCGCCTGGTAGTCCTTCCAGCCGCCGCCGATGATGTAGCCGCGGGCGACGCACTCGATGAGGATCGGCTTCAAGCGCTTGCTGACGACCGCGCGGCCCTTCACCTGATCAACCTCTTCGGGCTTCACCACGTCTTCAGGGGTAATGCCCGTCAGGTGGTTGGGGATGACGTCCTTCAACTTCTCGAACCAGAAGTTCGTGAGGGCTGTGAGCACCTTGCCCTTACCCGGAATCGGGTCGCCGAGAATGACGTCGAAGGCAGAGATGCGGTCCGAAGCCACGAGCAGCAGCTTGTCTTCGCCCACGGCGTAGCAGTCGCGGACCTTGCCGCTATAGATCTGCTTGAGGGACGGAATGTTCGACTTGGAAAGTCCGGACATGAGATGAGTCTCCCGAAAAAGAGAAAAAATCATTGGCTCGGATTGTAAAGCTTGGGAAAACCCCGATAGCTCAAAAACTCAGGTGAATCGCTAGTGTTCGTTTGCTTACGCTCAGAAGAAAAGCGTCCAGAGGGCCGGAAGCGCGATGAAGCCCCAGGCGGCGGCGAGGATGAGGAGCGCGAAGAATACGGCGGCGCTGCCCATGTCCTTAGCGCGGCCCGCGAGCGGATGGATCTCGTAGCCGATGCGGTCGACCACCGCCTCGATCGCCGAATTGAGGATTTCAACGAGTAGAAGGAGGAGCACCGAGATGACGAGGATCGCCTTTTCCGTGAGCGTCACGGGAATGAAGAGCGCGGCAGGAATGAGGATCACGGCAAGGCAGAACTCCTCGCGGAAGGCCGCTTCGTTCTGAAGGCCTGCACGGATCCCCTTGATCGAATAGCCCGTGGCGTTGATGAGGCGGCGCAGTCCGCGCTTCCCTTTGAGGGCTTCGGCGTTGTTTTGCTGGGGTTCGGTCATGTGCGTATTTCCCAAAACGACGAAGGCGCGCCGGAAGACTTCGAGTTGAAGTCCTCTGAGCGCGCCTTTCATCGCTCTAATGCAGCATCAGATTAGCGGACGACCTGGCGGAGCGTGCCGTCGGCGTACTGCGCGGCGATCTTGTCGAGGGCGATCGGCTTGATCTTCGCGCCCTGGCCTTCGCAGCCGAAGGCGATGTAGCGCGAGCGGCAGAGGTCTTCGGCGGCCTTGCGGGCGGCCTTGAGGTAGGCGCGCGGGTCGAAGTTCGAGGGATTCTCGACGAGGAAGCGGCGCACCGCCGCCGTCATGGCGAGGCGGATGTCGGTGTCGACGTTCACCTTGCGGACGCCGTGCTGAATGGCCTTCTGGATCTCTTCAACGGGGACGCCGTAGGTTTCGCGCATTTCGCCGCCGAATTCGCGGATCTCGGCGAGGTATTCCTGCGGAACGGAGGAGGAGCCGTGCATCACGAGGTGGGTGTTCGGGAGGCGCGCGTGGATTTCCTTCACGCGGTCGATCGAGAGGATTTCGCCGGTGGGACGGCGCGTGAACTTGTAGGCGCCGTGCGAGGTGCCGATGGCGATGGCGAGCGCGTCGAGCTGCGTTTCGCGGGCAAATTCAGCGGCCTGATCTGGGTCGGTCAAGAGCTGGTCGCGGGTCATCTTGGCGTCGGCGCCGTGGCCGTCTTCCTTGTCGCCCTGCATCGTTTCGAGCGAGCCGAGGCAGCCCAATTCGCCCTCGACGGAAACGCCGATGGCGTGGGCCATTTCAACCACGCGGCGGGTGGTTTCGAGGTTGTACTCGTAGGAGGCGATCGTCTTGCCGTCGCTCATGAGCGAGCCGTCCATCATGACGGACGTGAAGCCCGAGCGGATGGCGCCCATGCAGACGGCCGGGCTCTGGCCGTGGTCCTGGTGCATGCAGACGGGAACGTCCGGGTAGGCTTCGACGGCGGCGTCGATCAGGTGGCGGAGGAACGCTTCGCCGGCATACTTGCGGGCGCCGGCGGAGGCCTGCATGATGACGGGGGCGCCGACCGAGCTCGCGGCGGCCATGATGGCCTGAACCTGCTCGAGGTTGTTCACGTTGAAGGCGGGAATGCCGTAGCCGTTTTCAGCAGCGTGGTCGAGCAGCTGACGCAGGGAAACAAGTGCCATTTTGGGAGTAGCTCCGATAAGGGAAGAGGCGCGAGGACCCCGCAGGGCTCGAGAGCAGTTTCGAAGGCTGCGAGCCGATGGGGAAGAGTGCCGCGCATCCACGGGACGCATGAAGGCGCAGTTCGCCTCTATTCAGGGATTTGCCCCGAATTGTAATGGCCGCGGGCCCGACGGTCGAGCGGCCTACCCCTGCTCGATGAGGGTCTTGTCCGCCGCGAGCTGCTTCTTGATCCCCGTGAGAATCGCTTGGGCGATCTTCTGCTGGTGGTTGGCGTTCTTGAGGAGCTGCTCCTCGGTGGGGTTCGAGATGAAGGCCGTTTCCACGAGAATCGACGGAATCCCCTGGCCCTTCAGAACCGCAAAGCCCGCCTGTTCGACCTTGGTTTTGTGGAGCTTGCTGATGCTGCTCAGTTCATCCAAGACTGCAGCGCCCAGCCCAAGGCTGTAGCCGATCGTCCAGGTGGAGGTCATGTCAACGAGAACGCTCGCCACCTGCTTGTTGACCGAGGCGATGTTGACGCCGCCGATGAGGTCCGATTCGTTTTGGTTCTTCGCGAGCCAACGAGCCGCGGCCGACGTGGCGCCCTTCTGGCTCAGAGCGAAGACGCTCGACCCCCGCACGTTGCTCTTCACCCAGGCGTCGGCGTGGATGCTCACGAGCAGATGCGCTTTGACGCGCCGCGCGATCGCCACGCGCCCGCCCAGGCTCACGAAGTGGTCGGAATTGCGCGTCATTACGGCCTTCATGCCGGGCTCGGCGCCGATCAACTTCACCAACCGGCGCGAAATGGCGAGGACCACGTCCTTTTCCTTCGTGCGCTTCTTGCCGATGGCGCCGGGGTCTTCGCCGCCGTGGCCGGGGTCGACCACGATCGTGACGACGTTCGTGCGCTTGGGCTCGCTCTTGGTCGCCGCACCAGCACCCTTCGACGGCGTGGCCTTTCCGGTGCTCGGCTTCGCCGCAGCCGTCGCCTTCGAGGCGTCCTTCTGACTGTCCTGGCCGGTGGTCTTAGCCGAGTTCTGCTTCGGGGCATTGAGGCCCGCCAACACGTCGCCCAAGGGGTCGGCCTGGGTCTTCTCCTTGAGGCCGCCCATGGCCGAGAGAATCGGGTCGGCGTCCGAATCCGCGTCGCCCGCGAGAATCTGGCCGATTTCATCCTTCGGATGCGTGGGGTAGATGTCGAAGACCAGGCGGTATTGGTAGTCCGCGAAGGGCTTCAAAAGAAACACCTCGGGCTTGACGTCGGTCTTGAGGTCCATCACGAGGCGCACGATGCCGGGCTTGAACTGACCGATCCTCATCGAGGCGATGTAGGGGTCTTCGGGCTTCACCGCGGCGATGAGCTTCTTCACGCGCTCGGTGAGCGCCAACCCCTCGATATCGATCACGAGCCGCAGGGGCTTGGCGGAGCGCACGAAGAAGTGCTTGAACTTCAAGGGCTGATCGGTCTCGATGGTGACGCGCGTGTACTCGGACGCGGGCCACATGCGCACGTTCACGAGCTTGGCGCCCCAGGCGATCTGGCAGGGAGCAAGCGAAAAGAGCAGGGCGCCCGCGGCGCCCGCCATCAGGCGGCGGCGGTCCATCGCGATTCCCATTCACGCAGAAGCGCGGCTCCGAGCTCCGTGCGTGCTTCAATGTGCGCGGCGCGCCCGTAGCCCTCAACGGCAAGCGATACGACAAGATCGGCTGCCGGCGCGCAGGGCTCGGCGCGGCTCGTCCACTCGGACGCGCAGACGGCGCCCGGCGCATAGAGGTCGCCGAAGCCCGCGTCTTCAAATTCTTCGGGCGTTTCGAACCGGTAGAAGTCGAAGTGGTTCACCGTGAGGCCGCCCGCGCTGTAGGTTTCGAGCAGCGTGAAGGTCGGGCTCTTGACGGCGCCTTCCCAGCCGAGCCGGCGCAGCATCGCGCGGATCAGGCTCGTCTTCCCGGCGCCGAGGTCGCCCTCGAGGCGAAGCGCCAGCCCCGCTTGGGCGGCGTGGATGCGGGCGCTCTCTGCCGTAAGCGCATCGGCGAGCGCGGCGCCCAGGCGGTCCGTATCGTCGGGCAGGGGAAGAAGCGTGGTGAAGGTGGGCGCTGACACGGATGGAGGCTCCATTGGGAAACAAGGAAACCGCCATTGTAGTTGGAAGGACGGCGCGTCATTTTCGCGGCTGACAGTGCCGACATGCGCACAAGCCGTCGACGGCTCTGGAAAGGCAGATCTCCTGACGTCTAAATGAAACAAATTGTAAGCAATCCTTGCCGAAGAGTAAGGTGTTCTGCATAATTCGACACCTCCGATCCCGAGGCTGCAAAGCTTCGGAGGTCGAGAGATGCCGGTGTAGCTCAGCTGGTAGAGCAGCGCATTCGTAATGCGAAGGTCGGGAGTTCAAATCTCTTCTCCGGCACCAGAATTCAAAAGCCCAGACAGGTTCGCTTGTCTGGGCTTTGTCGTATTGACCGTGTGCATCGGCGAGAAAAGAAAGGGCGCCCGCGAGGGACGCCCTTCTTCAAAAGAGACTATTGCAGCGGTCAGTCGACTCGGCCGTAGTTCTTGGCGAGCACGGCCTGGGAGTCCACGGCCTTCGCGCCCTTGGCGGGCGACTGGCGCACGTAGATCCCGTCGCTCTGAAGCTTCCAGCTCTGCACGTTGTCGGCGAGCTGCAGGTCGAGCGTCGCCTTGATGCGGGTGCGGATCCCTGCGTCGAGCACGGGCACGAGCACTTCGATGCGGCCGTCGAGATTGCGCGGCATCAGGTCGGCCGAGCCGATCAGGAGGAACGGGTCGTCGTTGTGGCGGAACCAGTAGGCGCGGGCATGCTCGAGAAAGCGCCCGACGATGCTCACGACGCGGATGTTCTCGCTGACGCCGGGGATCCCGGGGCGCAGGCAGCAGATGCCGCGGATGATGAGCGAGATCTTCACGCCCGCCTGGCTTGCCGCATAGAGCGCCTGGATGACGGCGCGGTCGACGAGCTGGTTGCACTTGAAGATGATTTCGCCGTTGCCGAACTTCTTGTGCGATTCGACCTCGCGCTCGATCGCCGCAATGATGGAGGGACGCGTGCTGTGGGGCGAAACGACGAGCTCGCGGTACTTCGTCTGGTCCGAATACCCCGTCATCACGTTGAAGAGGTCGGAGACGTCCGAGCAGATCGCGGGGTTGGCCGTGAAGAGTGCGTAGTCGGTGTAGATCTTCGCGGTCGACGGGTTGTAGTTGCCGGTAGAAATGTGGACGTAGCGGGTCATCCCGTCGGCTTCGCGGCGCACGACCAGGCAGAGCTTGGCGTGGATTTTGAGGCCCGCAAAGCCGTAGACGATGTTGACGCCGGCCTTTTCCATCTCTTCGGCCCAGTTGATGTTGCGCTCTTCGTCAAAGCGCGCCTTGAGTTCAACGACGGCCGTCACCTGCTTGCCGCGCCGGCGCGCCTCAATGAGCGCCTGCACGATGGGGCTGTTGCTGCCGCAGCGGTAGAGCGTCTGCTTGATGGCGACCACCTGCGGGTCGTTCGCTGCGCGGCGGATGAAGTCGAGAACGCCGCTGAAGCTCTCGTAGGGGTGGTAGAGGAAGACGTCGCGGCTCTTGATCATGCCGAAGATGTCGCCTTCCGAGAAGAGCGGGTGCTCAAGACCCTTGTAGGGTGCGTCCTTCAGGGCCGGGCGGTCGAGGCCGATCAAGGCCATGAATTCCGACATCGCCATCGGGCCCTTGATGCGGAAGAGCTGGAAGGGCAGGAGCTCCAACTTCTCCATCAGGAAGTTGGTGAGCGCGGCGTCGGTGCCCGCCTCGATTTCGAGGCGGATCACGTCGCCGAAGCGTCGCTGATCGACGAAGTCCTTGACGGCGGCGAGAAGATCGTCGGCCTCGTCCTCTTCAATCTCGATGTCGGTGTTGCGCGTGATGCGGAAGACGCCGGACTTGACGACCTTGTGGCCGGGGAAGAGCTTCCCCAAATGCTCGCGGATCACGTCTTCGAGGAGGATGATGTCGTCGCGCCCCGTCGGCGTGAAGCCGAGGTCGGCATAGGGCGACTCCTTCGTGCGCGGCACGAAGATGAAGCGCGGCATGTTGTTCGGACACTTGAGGCGCGCGTAGCGCATGCTGCCGTCGGCGGCCTCGAGTTCGGCGATGAAGTTGAGCGACAGGTTGGAGATCGTCGGGAAGGGATGTCCCGCGTCGATCGCCTGGGGCGTGAGGATCGGATAGATCTCATTGTCGAAGTAGCCTTCGAGGAAGGCCTTCTGCTTTTCGGAAAGGTCCTTCCAGCGGATGAAGGAGATGCCCTTCTTCTTCAATTCGGGGGCGAGGTCGTTCTTCCAGTGGTTCTGGGCGCGCGCGAGCATGCCGAGGCCGCGGCGGCGGATTTCGGCGAGCTGCTTCATGGGGGAGAGCCCGTCGGCGGAGGTCGAGGCCGCGCCGATCTTGTACTGACGAATGATGTTGGCCACGCGGACCATGAAGAATTCGTCGAGGTTGTTGTGGAAGATCGCGAGGAACTTCAATTGCTCGAGGAGCGGCACGTTGGGGTCGCACGCCTCTTCGAGCACCTTGCGGTCGAATTCGATCCAGTTGAGCTCTCGGTTGATGTAGAGGAGCGGATCGGAGAGATCCGGCACGCCCGCAGCCTCAGGGAGCGGGGGCGGCGCGAGTTCGAGCGAGGCCGCGGCCGAGACGGGGGCCTTGGCGGTCTTCGCGGTCTTCGTCTTGATGGTGCGCACGGCAGCCTTCTTCACGGCTGCGCGGCGCGCGGGAGCCTTCTTCGGAGCAACTTCAGCCTTTTCGTCTACACCGCCTTGGGGAGCCTTCTCCGTCTTCGCGGGGGCGGCATCGCCGGCCTCCGCAGCATCGGTCTGGGGCACTGCGGCAGTGGTTTCAAGGGTGGGGGTGGTTTTGTCGGTCATTGCGTATTTTTTCTAGAAAAAACGAAGAGGTAATTTCTATTTTAAGCACGCGGTCTTGCAAAACCATGACGCTTTCGGCCTATGCGGGAAAGCTAGAGGTGAGGAAAATCCGGATTGTTTTCAGAAAAGAGACGAATCCTTGGCAAGTGCTGGCATTTCTTCCGCTTCGTGCGCCCAACGGGCGAGCCGGATGCTCACGAAATCGAGCCACGCTTGAGTGAAGTTCTTCTCTTCTGCATCCAGATCCAGCGTTTCAAGAAGTGCAGGCATCTTCTTGAGGCCGTTCTTGAGTCTTGCGACGACGCGTTCAAGACGCTTCGTCATGAAGTCGAACGGAATCGAGGCGTTTTGGGCGGCATAGAGAAGCTGCAGCGCATGAACGTCTCGAGATTCAAAGACATCATCCACGGCCATGGCGAGTTCATGCTCGACGCCGGGGACGAGCTCGACGGCAATGAGGTCGTACCACGGCGTCGCCTCAAAGCCGCTGCGGCCTCCGAAGAAGCTGAAGTTCTTGCCGTGCGCATCGCAGTTGCCGATGATGAGGTTGAGAATCACCCAGTCCGCGGCGTTTTCCAAATAGTGCTGCGGAGAGCTCATGAAGCGGCTGAGGCCGAAGATCTTTGTAAGGCTTACGCCGTCGCGGATGTGGGCGACGTCTCGGCCGCTGCCGTAGAGGCGCTCGTACTTGAATTTCGGAGGCACGCCCAGCGCCTGGCACGCATCAATGACGTGGCGGCGGAGGATGCGCATGGGGTCGCCGGCCGCAGCCTTGCGGTCAAAGCGCAGAATCTCCAATGCACGGAAGTCGCCGATCCGGATGAGCTGAGCCCGAGCAACAGGGTGGCCCAAAGCAGTGGCGAAGATGAGCGACAGGGACTCGTTGAGGAGCAGATGACGCTCGGGATTGTCGTCGAACTTGAGGATCCGGTCGCTCGCGCAGTGGTCGCCCTCGGCCAAGCCGAAGCGGCCGTTGAGCTTGAGAACATTGAGCTTCGTCTGCATGCCCGCGAGCGACAGCCGCGGCCTGCCGTCCCAGATCGACATGGGATGCGCGAGCGGCTTCATCAGACGCTCGAGCAGTTCTTCTTCGGCAATAGGCCGGAAGACGGGGGGAGCGGGCCGGCAGGAGGCGCCTGCCGCAGAGAGCGAGACGGCTCCCGGGAGATCATTGCCCACGGCCAGGCAGAGCCCGAGCGGATTGCCTCGGGAAATCTGCACGGCCTCGATCAGGTGCTCCAGTGCATTGCCTTCCGGAAGCATGTTCTCCAGAAAAGCCGTCAGAACGGAAGCTGAAACGGCGCCATACAGCGGCATGGCGGGCGAAAGCGGAAAACCCGATTTCCGCCACTCGTCTGAGTACTCGAACTTCAGCGACGGCCCGCGGAGATCGATTAGGCCGATGGATCGTCCGAAAAGATCAAGACTGATGCAGTCGCCGGAGGCCATGGAAGAATCCTCAGAAAGGTGAAGAAAACTTCTCTTTTACCAGAAAACATACAAAAAGAGAAGAATAATTCACTTTTCAGTTGTTTTCGTTGAAAGGTGAAGCTAACTTCACTTTAACCCCAATCCTCCAAGTCATCTCCTGCAAGCGTAGTGCACTCTTCATCTCCAAGCCTCAGAAAGGTCTGAGGCGTGAAGTTGAGCGCAAGTCCGAGCATGCCGAGAATCTTGGCGAGAGTCGAAAACCGCACGTCCCCGCCCTTTTCAAACTTGATGAGGGTCTTCTTCGAGATGCCCGTCGCTAGCGACAAGCTGTCGAGCGTCGTGCCCAGGGCCTTGCGGCGCCGGCGCACGGCGGCGCCCAACTCCTCGGGCGTGATCATCTGGAGCTGCAGGGGCGAAGGCATCTTCAGCACTTCTTCCCGCGCTTGGCGAGCATCTGCTGATAGGACTTCCAGGCGTAGCCCACGATCACGGGGCCCATGGCGGCGGAAATCGCGCCCAGCACGAGGATCTTCGAGAGGTTCTGCTGGATGAAGGGGATGTTGCCGAAGAGGTAGCCCGCGCCCACGATCGACACTGCCCAGAGGACTGCTCCGAAGCCGCTGAAGAGCTCGAACCTCAAGCCGTCCATGCGGGCCGCGCCCGCCACGAGCGGCGCAAAGGCGCGCACGATCGGCACGAATCGGGCGAGGACGACGGTCTTGCCGCCGTGCGAGACGTAGAAGCTGTGGGCGTGCTCGAGCTTCTTGGCGTCGATCCAGCGGATGCTGCCGTCGTAGATCCGGGTGCCGAGCCACTTGCCCGTGGCGTAGCCGACGGAGTTGCCGAAGATCGCGCCCAAGGCGACTGCGAGCATGATGAGCCAGGGGCTCGCCGTCCCGGCAGCGGCGACGGTGCCCGCCACGAAGAGAAGCGAATCGCCCGGCAGGAACGACATGACGACCACGCCGGTTTCTAGAAAGAAGATCACGAACATCGCGATGTAGATGAGCGTGCCGTAGTCCGTGGCGAGCTGCACTAGGAAATGGTCGGCATTCGTGAAGAGCTCGACGATGAGTCCGAAGATGTCCATGATCTAAAAGTAGAATTTGGCTTTGGGCGAAAGAGTGCGGTCTGCGGGTTTTCCGCAAGCCATCAATAATAGCTGTTTGCCTTCAGGCGCTACTTAAGGCGCGTCTGAATGGGCTATTTTCCGCTGAAAGCCCCCAAATCCCAATAGTCCGCAATATTTGCATACGCTCTCATGCAGCCTCATCGTCCCATTGCAGAACTCTCGAGCCAGCTCATCAGCCAGATCGCCGCAGGCGAAGTGATCGAGCGGCCCGCTTCGGTCGTGAAGGAACTTGTCGAAAACGCGGTGGATGCGGGTGCGGACCGCATTGAGGTCCGCATTGAAGGCGGCGGCCTCTCGCGCATTCTCGTTTCCGACAACGGCTGCGGGATCCCGAAGGAGGAGCTTCCGCTCGCATTGAAGCGCCACGCGACGAGCAAGGTGGCGAGCCTCGAGGATCTCGAGAAAGCCATGACGTTGGGTTTTCGCGGCGAGGCGTTGGCCTCGATCGACTCAGTGTCGGACCTTTCGATCGAGTCTAAAGCGGAAGGGGCCGAGGACGCCTGGCGGATCTCCCGGGGCGTCGTGGAGCCCGCCGTGGGCGTTGAGAGCGGCACGAGCGTCGAGGTGCTCGACCTCTTCTACAAGACGCCGGCCCGGCGCAAGTTCATGAAGTCGGAGAGCACGGAAACCGCGCACATCGTGACGCAGATGGAGCGGATTGCGATTGCGAATCCGCAGACGGCCTTTGCGCTCTACGCAAACAACCGGCGCTCCCTCAACCTGGAGGTCGAGTCGCCCGCTTCGCGCATCAAGGCGCTGATGCCCAAGGACTTCGCAGGCGCCTGCCGAGAGGTGAATGCCGAGAAGAACGGCTGGAGGCTCACGGGCCTCGTGGGGCTTCCGACCATCTCGCGCCCGCGCACCGATGCGCAGCTTCTCTTCGTGAACGGCCGATTCGTGCGCGACCGCATCGTTACGCACGCCGTGAGGGCGGCCTACCAGGACGTGCTTCACGGTCAGTCGCAGCCGCTTTACTGCCTCTTTCTTTCTGCACCTCCCGAAGAGGTGGATGCGAACGTGCACCCCACGAAGTCGGAGGTGCGCTTTCAGGATTCGAGCCGAGTCCACCGCTTCATTCAGAACGCAGTGGAGGCGGCGCTCGCGCCCCCGCTTGCTCAGGCTTCGCAGCAGCCGGCTGGCGAAGCGGAGCCCATGAAGGACGCCTCGGCGCTCGGCTCCGTGCCGGCGCGGCGCGAAGCGACGCTTTTCGGGCGCTCCTCCGTCAAGCCTGAAGCGACGGCTGAATCTCCTGCCAAGCCGGCTGAACCTGCGTCGTCTGCGCCCCAAAAACTCGTCTCTGAAGCCGCCGAGCCTCAGCCGTTGCCGCCTGCCGCAGCTCCGGCCCCCATGCCGGAGCCGCCGACGCCGGAACTCCCGCCGGATCATCCCAACGTGCTCTGGGGGGCGCCTCCTTCGGGCACGGGCTTTGAGCATTCGCCCACCCCACAAAAGCCTCCGATGAAGCCGACGCTCATGCATTTCCCGAGCTCCTACGCGGAATTGGACGATGCGCCGAAGCGCCCTCTGTCGGTGCAGAAGTCTTTGGTTCAATCGGCGAAGAAGCCTCAAAATGCGCCGGCAGCTTCTGCGCAAGCTCGTTCTGCAGCGCCCGTGCATCCCGCGCTCTTCACGTCCGAAGAAGCGCAGTCGGACGGCAGGGGTTTTCTCGGCCGCCCGCTCGCTCAGGTGGGCGGGGTCTACATCCTCGCTGAAAATGCTTCGGGCCTCGTGATCGTCGACATGCATGCGGCTGCCGAGCGCGTGCTCTATGAACGCATGAAGACGGCGGCCGAACGCTCGCGCCTTGCCGTGCAGGAGCTTCTGATGCCGCTCACGGTGCGCGTGACGCCCGAGTGCTATGCGGCTTTCGAAGCCTTTGAAAAGAACGGGGGCTTTGCGGCGCTCGGGCTCGACTGCACGGGTGCGGGCGATGGTGCAGTGGTGCTCCGCGGCGTGCCCGCCATGATCGCGGATGCGCCGCTCGATGAATTTGAAAAGCTTGTCCGCGAAGTGCTTGACGACTTGGCGGCCTATGGGTCGACCGAAGCCGTGGAGGTGCTCAGGAACCGCATTCTCGCCACCATGGCCTGCCACAACGCCTTCCGCGCCAACAAGAAGCTCTCCCTCCAGGAAATGGACGTGCTTCTGCGCGATATGGAGAGAACCGAGCGCGCGGACCAGTGCAATCACGGGCGCCCGACGTGGACGGCGCTCTCCATGACTGACCTCGACCGATTGTTCCTGCGCGGACGATGACATCCATGATGACTGCTGACCCCCAAGCGCTTCTTCTTCTCGGACCGACGGCATCCGGCAAATCCGCGTTGGCGCTCGAGCTCGCTCGAGCATTGCCCGTCGAGGTGATCTCGATCGACTCGGCCCTGGTCTACCGCGGCATGAACATCGGGAGCGCCAAGCCTACGCCCGAGGAGCTTGCCGCCGCTCCCCACCATCTGATCGACATCCGCGAGATCAACGAGCCCTACAGCGCGGCGGAGTTTGTGGAAGACGCCTCGAGGCTTGTTCAGGAGATCCGCGGCCGCGGGCGACTTCCCGTCATCGCGGGCGGCACGATGCTCTACGCCAAGGCGCTGCGCGAAGGGATCGACGAGATGCCCTCCACCTCGCCCGAGATTCGTGAAGCAGTGGCGGCCGAAGGTCTCGCCAAAGGCTGGCCCGCGATGCACGAAGAACTCGCCGAGTTCGATCCGGCCACGGCCGCAAGGCTCGCGCCCAACGACAAGCAGCGCATCAGCCGCGCGATCGAGGTCTACCGCATGACGGGGAAGCCCTTGTCGGCCTTCCACCGCAAAGCGCCTCGCCCGGCCTTCCCGATGGTGACGGCGGCGCTCGTTCCCGAAGATCGTGCGGCGCTCCATGCCCGCATCGAGAAGCGCTTCGACATCATGCTCGAAGACGGGTTTCTCATGGAGGTGAAGCGTCTGATGGCGAGTCCCGCCTTTGATCCGGCCTCGCCCGCCATGCGGGCCGTGGGCTACCGGCAGGCGATTGAGTTTCTTGAAGGCCGCTGCGGCTACGAGGCCTTCCGGTTGGCCGGCATTGCCGCTACGCGTCAGCTCGCCAAGCGCCAGCTCACGTGGCTGCGCTCCATGCCCGACGTCGTTCGGATCGAGCCCTTTGCGCCGGGGGCGTTCGATACGCTCCTCAAGCTCGCGAAGCCTCTTGTGCCCGCAGCATAAAGAAACGCTCCGGACTCTCTCGAGCCGGAGCGCTTTTCTCTCAGCCGGCCATGCGGCCGGCCGAAGCGTCAGGTTAGAGCACCACGCACTGGGCTTCGCCTTCGGGAAGCGTCGTGATCTCGCCGATGCGGAAGACCTTTTCGCCTTCGGCCTTGAAAGCTTCCATCGCGAGGTCGGCATCTTCAGCGGCAACCACGACCACGAGGCCGATGCCGTTGTTGAAGACGCGGTACATCTCGTGGCGGTCGATCTGGCCCTTTTCCTCGAGCCATTCGAAGATCGCCGGACGCGTCCAGGACTGGCCGTCGATGCGGCACTGAACGCCTTCGGGCAGAACGCGCGGCACGTTTTCGATGAGGCCGCCGCCGGTGATGTGAGCCATGCCCTTGATCTTCACCTGCTTCATGACGGAAAGAACCTGCTTCACGTAGATGCGGGTGGGCTCCATCGCGCGGTCGGCGAGCGTCGCGCCGTCGAACGGCATCGACCAGTCGGCGCCGGAAACTTCAACCACCTTGCGCAGCAGCGAGAAGCCGTTGCTGTGCGGGCCGCTCGAAGCGAGACCAAGCACCACGTCGCCCGGCTTGATCGTCGTGCCGTCGATGATTTCGTCCTTTTCAACGACGCCCACGGCAAAGCCCGCGAGGTCGTATTCGCCTTCCGGATACATGCCGGGCATTTCGGCGGTTTCGCCGCCGATCAGGGCGCAGCCGGCGAGCTCGCAGCCCTTGGCGACGCCCTTCACCACGCGCTCGGCCACGTCCACGTCGAGCTTGCCGCAGGCGTAGTAGTCGAGGAAGAAGAGGCTCTTCGCGCCCTGCACGAGGATGTCGTTCACGCTCATCGCAACGAGATCCTGACCCACGGTGTCGTGGCGGCCGAGCTGGAAGGCGAGCATGAGCTTCGTGCCCACGCCGTCGGTGCCGGTGACGAGAACCGGATTGCGGTAGTTGCGGCTCACTTCAAACAGCGCGCCGAAGCCGCCGATGGAACCGAGGACGCCCGGGATCAGCGTGCGCTTGGCGGCGGGCTTGATGCGTTCAACGAGTTCATCACCAGCGTCGATTGAAACGCCAGCAGCCGCATAGGAGAGTTGGCTCATGAGGGCTCATTCCCAAAAAGAAAGCTCGCGCGCTTAGGGTTAGGAAAAGGCTCCGCCGCAGCGGAGGAGCGCGGGAGCAGGTGAAAAACGTTGGGCGCGAGTATAAATCAGGCTATTCGCGAATACCCTCAAACGTGCGGGGGAAGTTGATTCGAAGACGTCGAGCCTGAAAGCGAAAGTCATTACACTTCTACTCGCTCTCAACTCCAGAACACTCCATCGTCACAAACCGTGCAGCCGACCGCCTCCACTCCCGACCAGTACCTTCTCGACCTGCCTGAACTGCAGGGCCGGGATCAGCCGTCCTTCGAAAACTTCGTGGTGGGCGGCAACAGCGAAGTCGTGGCGCTCCTCGCGCGCATGGCGCAGAATGAAGGGCCGAGATTCCTCTACATCTTCGGTCCCCGCGGCGCGGGACTCTCGCACCTCCTGGAAGCCTATCTGCCCGGAACGTCCGAAGCGCCCTATCCGGTGCCGGTCTATCGACCGGACGTGAAGCGCTATGCGGTGGACGACATCGATCAGTTGGACGAAGGGTCGGCGAGGCAATTGCTGCAGCTTCAGAACGCGGTCTACGTAGATCCCGACGCGCGCCTCGTGTGCGCGGGGCGGCTGCCCCCGAAGGAGCTCAAGCTCCCCGCAGGCGTCATCAACCGGCTCTCGGGCGGGCTCTGCTTTTCGATCGAGCCGCTCAACGAAGAAGAGCGCATAGAAGAGCTTTCGCGCCAGGCTGCGCTGCGCGGCATCATTCTCACGCCCGACATCGGGCAGTGGATCTCGATGCATCTGCCGCGCGACATGCGCTCGCTCACCCGCGTGATGGACATTGCCAACCAGATTGCCCTCCACGCGAAGCGCAGGGTGACGCTTCAGGTGATCCGGGAGGCGGCGCGCGCCGCCGGCATGGTGCCCGGCGAATCGGCCGATGCGGAGCTGCGGGCGCTCGCCTCGAGAGTCTCCTCCAAGATGGCCCTCTGATGAAGCTCGCGGTATTCGACCTCGACCATACGCTGCTGCCGATCGATTCGGGCGACGCCTGGTCGCACTGGCTTGTCGAAAAGGCCGGGCTCGATGCGGCTGCCGTCACGGCGAAAATCGAAGCGTATGCGGCGGCCTACAAGGCCGGAACATTCGAACCTCTCGACTTCATCCGCTTTCAGTTTGGACTTCTCGCCAAGCAGAAGCGCCGGGACCTGGAAACCTGGAGGGCGGAGTTCATCAACAGCATCGTTCGTCCCGCCGTGCGGCCGGAGGCACTCAAAATTCTGGAAGAGCACCGACGACAAGGCTTCGAGATCGTGCTGGCGACTGGCACCTACCGCTTCGTGACCGAGCCGATTGCGGCGCTCTTCGGGATCAGGCGCCTCATTGCCGCGACGCCTGAGATCGGCCCCGACGGGGAGTTCACCGGAGAGCTCGTGGGGCTCGACAGCTACGGCACGGGCAAATGCAGGCTCGTCGAGGACTGGATGGCGGCGCAGAACGAGCGCATTGAAATGTTTGAGGCCTGGAGCGACTCCATCAACGACCGTCCGCTTTTAGAATTCGCCGCGGGTTTTCAGCCGCACGGCAGGGCCGTTGCCGCTAATCCCGATCCGCAGCTCGCGCTTCTGGCGCTTGAGCGCGGATGGGAGACGGTTTCGGTGTTTAGAGACAAGAAGGAAAACAATGTTTGATTCAATCGTGAGCCGCGTCCGCTCTTTGTGGAATTCGTCTTCCGCGGAGGGGCCGCAGCGCGAGCCGCGCATCATTCCGAAGTCCGTTCACGGAATCGATCCGGAGTTGGTCGCCTGGCAGGCCAAGCGATGCTGCGACGCGCTGCAGCGCCGCGGCTACCGCGCCTACATCGTGGGCGGCGCCGTGCGCGATCTGCTCTTAGGTGTTGCGCCGAAGGACTTCGACGTCGCGACCGACGCGACGCCCGAAGAAGTGAAGCGCGCGCAGAAGCGCGCCATCATCATCGGCCGGCGCTTTCGCCTCGTGCACGTGATCTTCGGTCAGGAAATCATTGAGTGCTCGACCTTCCGCGCCCTTGAAGGCGCGGGCGTCCGCAAGGACAGCAGCGGTAGGGTGATCTCCGACAACGTCTTCGGCGAAATGTGGGAGGACGCGGCCCGCCGCGACTTCACGATCAATGCGCTCTACTACGACCCTGCGACGGAAGAGATCTACGACTACCACCATGGGTTCGAGGACATCAGCAAGAAGCGTCTGCGCATGATCGGCAGGCCCGAAGAGCGCTACCGCGAAGATCCGGTGCGCATGATCCGCGCCGTGCGCATTTCAGCCAAATTGGGCTTCAGCATTGAGCCCGCCACTGAAAAGCCCATCGCCAGGATGGCAAAGCTCCTCTCCAACGTGCCGTCGGCCCGCTTGGTGGATGAAGCCTTGAAGCTTCTTACCTGCGGGCACGCCGTCGAATGCGTGACGCGCCTGCGCGAAGAGGGTTTGGCTGACGCGCTCCTGCCGGCGCTGAACCGGCTGCTCTCGACTCCCGACGGCGAAGAATTCATGATGTTGGCGCTTCGCCGCACGGACGAGCGTCTTGCGATTGGTAAGCGCATTTCGCCCTTCTTTCTCTTCGGCACGCTCCTCTGGCCGCAGGTGCGCCGCCGCTGGCAGCACAATGAAGAGGTGCGTGGTCTCCCGCGCCTGACGGCGCTCCATGAAGCGTCCGTCGAAGTACTCGAAACGGAATGCCATTCGCTCGCCATTCAACGGCGCTTCCAGAACGACATGCATGACCTCTGGCTGATGCAGGCGCGTCTCGAGCGCCGCACCGGCAAGGCCCCCTATTCGGTGGTGAACCACCCCCGCTACCGCGCGGGCTACGACTTCCTGCTTCTGCGCTCGCAGGTGGGCGAGGTGCCTGAATGGCTTCCCATCTGGTGGGACCGCTTTGCGCAGGCCGATGCCGACGAGCGCGCCGACATGGTGCAGGCTGTTCAGGAAGAAGCCCGCCGCACGGCGGATGCTGCTCGCCGAGGCAGGACTGCAGCACGTGCTGAAAGCGGAGATGCGCCCGTTGATGGCGAACGCCGTCGTCCGCGCCGCCGCTCGCACCGCTCCCGCCGCCGTACTGCGGAAGGCACTGCCGAGAGGACGGAATAATGTCCCGCGCTTGGATCAGCCTCGGCGCGAACCTCGGGAATCCCAAGGAAGCGCTAGTTGCGGCGTTGAATGAGCTTCAAGGCTCGCAGGGCATTCAGAGCCTCAAGGCGTCGAGCTTCTACAGCACGTCGCCTGTGGATTCATCCGGCCCCGACTACGTGAACGCAGCGGCCGTCGTGGAGACGACGCTCTTGCCGGAGGGACTTCTTGAGCTTCTTCAGAAGATTGAGCTTGAGCACGGCCGCGTGCGGCCCGCAGGCGTGCACAATGCGCCGCGAACGCTCGATCTGGACCTTCTTGCGTATGAGGGCGAGGTTCGTTCTACGAAGGTCTTGACGATCCCGCATCCGCGCATGAACGAGCGTCTCTTCGTGCTGGTGCCGCTCGCGGAGATTGAACCCGAGTGGCAGAGTCCTGAAGGAGAAGCGGTGGAGAGCCTCATCAAGAGAGTGAAGCGCAAAGATCCTTCGCAGGAGATCCGCAAACTTTCCTGAGTTGTGGCATACTTGCACTCCTCCCCGAGTGGCGGAATGGTAGACGCAGCGGATTCAAAATCCGCCGGGTAAAACCGTGCGAGTTCGAGTCTCGCCTTGGGGACCAGATAGCGATCCCGGACTGTTGATGACAGCCCGGGATTTTTTATTTTTCACGAGGTTATCGGCTTGGCAACTTGCAAGGGTCTAGCTGAGAACAGTCAGATCTAGAGGCGGTTAGTACACCAGTTGGTACACTGCGAGCCCCTTAAAGGAGCCGATGCTGATCTCATCAGATGCGCCCCGAGATGTGGATGAACAACTCGGGGCACGGTATGACTTATGCGCGTTGAGTGATGGAGGAGAGGAACGACGCAATGTCGTGCATCTCATCCGAACAGATTTCATGATCCATCGGATAGGTGCGGGTGACGAGCGTCGGATCCACCTGCGAGATCACTTCTGCGCTTCTTGCGGCCATGACGGACGGCACGACGGAGTCGAAGTCGCCGTGGCCCATGAAGATCGGCGTCTGACGCGCAGCGAGCGTAGCTTCAGAGAAGAGCTTGCCGGCGAGCGGCAGATAGCCGGAGAGCGCGCAGATGCCCCCGATGGGCTTCGCCAGACGCAGGCCCGTGAAGAGCGAAATGGCTGCCCCTTGGGAGAAGCCGCCGAGAACGATCCGGCTGCGGGGAAGGCCTTCCAGTTCAAGCTCGTCGATAAGCTGCGCTACGCGGGCAGACGATTCGCGGATGCCGAGCTCGTCCTCAGCATCGTCAATGCGGCGGCCGGGCATGTCGTACCACGCGCGGATTGCCGGGTAGCTCGGGCTGTTCGAGAGCGTGCGCATCGGCGCGTTGGGGAGCACAAAGCGGCAGGCAGGGCCTCCGAAGCGTTCGATTTCGTCCGCAAAGGGAGCGAAGTCGCGATTGTCGACGCCCATGCCGTGGAGCCACACGCAGGTGAGCTGCGGACGGGCGCCGGAACGCGGCGACGCAATGAGGATGTCCTTCGGCGCAAATGCCGGAAGCTTCGGAGCGGGCTTGGGTTGAGGCTTGGGTTCCGGCTGAGGCTGCGGCTTGGGTTCAGACTCGGCATCCTGCTTGGGGGCGGGCACCTCGGCAGAAGCACCTTCCTGCTTGACAGGTTCCGGGGCCTTTTGTTGGGCGGCAGGCTTGCGGGCGCTCTTCGGACGGAAGGCCTTCACGACTTCATCGTTCGTTTCGATGTAGGGACCGCCGATCAGATCGATGCAGTAGGGCACTGCCGCAAAGATACCGTTGACGACGCTCTTGCCCGATTCGTCCTTGAGGCCTTCAAGTGTTTCGGCAATGGCCTTGGGCTGGCCGGGCAGGTTGAGGATCAGAGCCGCATGGTCGGGCGTCTCGCGCAGAACGCCCACCTGGCGCGAGAGGATCGCGGTAGGAACGAAATGCCCGGAAATGGCGCGCATCTGTTCGCCGAAGCCCGGCATCTCGCGCGTCGCGACGGCGAGTGTGGCTTCAGGCGTGACGTCGCGGCGGGCGGGGCCCGTGCCGCCCGTCGTGAGAACGAGGTCGCACCCCACGATGTCCACGAGTTCGCGCAGCGTCTTCTCGATGTCGAACTGTTCGTCGGCGATCAGGCGCTTGTGAACCTTGATGGGCGTCTTCACCGCCTTGCGGCACCAGGCTTCAAGCGCCGGGATGCCCTTGTCTTCATAGATGCCCTGGCTTGCACGGTCGGAAACCGAGACAAGGCCGAGGATGAGTTCGTTGTCAGCACTGCGCGGGGGCTTCATGAGTGATCCCTCAATGAGAATGTTTATTCAGCGTCGTCGGAGTCTTCGGGCATCATGAGGTCGAGCGGCTCGTCGAAGTAGGCGTAGAGGAGCCGGTAGAGCTCGCGGGCGCTCTTCGGGGGCTTCTGCTGCTCGCGTTCGCGGCGGGCGGCGCGCACAAGCTCGCGCAGACGGCGGATGTCGATGTCGGTGTGCTCGTCGATGAAGGTCTTGACGGCTTCGTCGTCGTCGAGAAAGCGCTCGCGAAGCGATTCGCAGCGGTGCTGCAGGGCGACGGCGGCGCGCGATTCGCCCGTGGCGCGGGCGATGGCTTCGCGCACGGCCTCTGGGTTCATGTCGCGCATCTTCTTGCCGATGAGCTGCAGCTGACGGCGCTGAGCGCCGAAGTTCTTCATGCGGCGGTATTCGACGATCTCGTCGTAGACCTCTTCGGGCAGACCGATCTTCTTCAGAGTTTCGTCGCCCATGGCGGTCATGACTCGGCCGAGATCCTGGAGCTCGTTCTGCACGCGCTTCAGGTGCGACTTGCTCGGACCACGGAACTCTTCTTCATCGTCTTCAATCTGGTTGGGGCGCATAAGGACCTCGTCTTCAAGAGAACCCACAATGATACCGACATGGGCCCCCATGAAATCGTTAGAATGCCGGCTCTTTTTTCAACCTCTACCTGTGGCCTGTAAAGCCATGCAAGAACAGCACCTTTCCGATTTCGACTTCGAGCTCCCGCAGGAGCTCATTGCGCAGTATCCCCTTGCGGACCGCGCCGCCTCCCGGCTTCTCCACATCACGGAAGACGTGATGGAGGACTGCACTTTCCGGGACATCGAAAAGTTTCTCCGCCCCGGAGACCTCCTCATCGCCAACAACACCCGCGTGATCAAGGCGCGCCTTTTGGGCGCCAAGGAAACGGGCGGCGCCGTTGAAGCGCTCATCGAGCGCGTCACGGGAGAATTCACCGCGATCGCCATGGTCCGTGCGAGCAAGAGCCCCAAGGCGGGCACGAAGCTCTTCTTCTCGGTGGCCGGCACCGACCTCAAGGCTGAGGTCGAAGTGACGGGCCGTGCGGGCGAATTCTTCGAGCTCAAGTTCGCCGAGCCCGTTCTTCAGGTGCTCGAAGCCTTCGGCCGCGTGCCGCTGCCGCCCTACATCGAGCATGCTCCGGAAAAGTCGGACGAAAGCCGCTACCAGACGGTTTATGCGCGTCACCCCGGCGCCGTAGCTGCGCCGACGGCGGGCCTGCACTTCACCGAAGAGCTCCTCGAGCGCCTCAAGGCCAAGGGCGTCGACATCGAATACGTGACGCTCCACGTGGGTGCCGGCACTTTCCAGCCCGTGCGCGTTGAGAACCTGTCCGAGCACCACATGCACTCGGAATGGTTCAGCATGCCCGAAGACGTGGCTGCCCGCATCAATCAGGCCAAGGCAGAAGGCCGCCGCGTGATCGCGGTGGGGACGACGTCGCTTCGCACGCTCGAATCTGCGGCCGACCGCATCGGCCACGTGGAAGCGGGCGCGCGCGACACGCGCCTTTTCATCATGCCGGGTTACAAGTTCCGCATCGTCGACGCGCTCGTGACGAACTTTCATCTGCCGAAGTCGACGCTCGTGATGCTCGTGTCGGCGCTTGTCGGCCGCGAACGCATTCTCGAGGCCTACAAGCACGCCGTTGAGGAGCGCTACCGCTTCTTCAGCTACGGCGACGCCTGCTTCATTGAAAAGGCTAAAGACGCTTAACCGCACTACCCCTGGAGAACAGAATGGGATTCAGCTTTACAGTCAAGGCACGGTGCGGCAAGGCCCGCCGCGGCACTCTTGAACTCAATCACGGCACGGTTGAGACGCCGATCTTCATGCCGGTCGGCACCTACGGCGCCGTCAAATCGATGGCCCCCTACGAATTGAAGGAAGTGGGCTCGCAGATCATTCTCGGCAACACCTTCCACCTGTGGCTTCGCCCTGGTCTCGAAGTGATCGAGGCGCACGGCGGCCTGCACGGCTTCGGCAAGTGGGATAAGCCCATCCTCACGGATTCGGGCGGCTTCCAGGTCTTCAGCCTCGGCGATCTGCGAAAGATCACCGAAGAGGGCGTGCGCTTTGCCAACCCCATCAACGGCAGCAAGCTCTTCCTGACGCCCGAAATCTCGATGCAGATCCAGCGCACGCTCAACAGCGACGTGACGATGGTGCTCGACGAATGCACGCCCTACAAGATCGGCGACCGCCCGGCCACGGAAGCCGAAGCCGCCGCCTCGATGCGCATGAGCCTCCGTTGGGCGAAGCGCTCGAAGGACGAGTTCACGCGCCTTGAAAACCCCAACACGCTCTTCGGCATCGTTCAGGGCGGCATGTTCACGCATCTGCGCGAGGAGTCGCTCGAAGGCCTGAAGGAGATCGGCTTCCACGGCTACGCCCTGGGCGGCCTTTCCGTGGGCGAGCCCAAGGAAGAAATGCTCCGCGTGCTTGACGAAGTCGCGCACAAGCTCCCCGAAGACCATCCGCGCTACCTGATGGGCGTTGGCACGCCTGAAGACTTGGTCGACGGCGTTTCGAGCGGCGTCGACATGTTTGACTGCGTCATGCCGACCCGCAATGCGCGAAACGGCTGGCTCTTCACGCGCTTCGGCGACATCAAGCTGAAGAACAGCCGCTACCGCAACGACCTGCGTCCGCTCGATCCCACCTGCACGTGCTACACCTGCCGCAATTTCAGCCGCTCGTACCTGCACCATCTGCATAAGGTGGGCGAAATCCTGGGCGCGCGCCTCAACACGATCCACAACCTGCACTACTACCTCACACTGATGGGCGAAATCCGCGCGTCGCTTGAGAATGGCACGTTCGAGGCCTGGAAGGTGCAGTTCCGCACGGACCGCGCCCGCGGGATCGAGTAACGCATCTCAGGGGAAGCGCGGAGAGCTTCCCCATAAATGCTTAAGGTCAGGCCTAACGGCGGTTCCTTATAATTTTCAACTTCCGAAATGGGTCTTGATTGCTCGGGATCCGCTACTACATTGGAGTCCTCATGTTGTTCCCTATCAGCGATGCCATGGCTGCGGGTGAAGCCGCAGCCGCGGGCGGGATGGAAAGCTTCCTCGTTCAGGTTGTTCCGCTCATCGTCATCTTCGTGGTGTTCTGGTTCTTCCTGATTCGCCCCCAGCAGAAGCGTCAGAAGGAGCACGCCAAGATGTGCGACGCGCTCACAAAGGGCGATGAAGTGATGACCGTCGGCGGCATTTCCGGCCGCATCGACAGCGTCGACGAACAGTCGATCGCTCTGCAGGTCGCCGCGGTTGACGGCAAGCCCGTCATCATTCGCATGCAGCGCGCAGCAGTGCAGATGGTTCTGCCCAAGGGCTCGATCAAGTTCTGATTGAAGCTCCTCTTTTCGGCTTGATTCCGCATCAGGCCGAAGCAGGATCTTGTATAGGCCCGGCGCCGCTTCGAGCGGCATCGGGCCTGCGCTTGCTAGGGGACACCCCTTCAAAATCAACTGGAGACAGCGAACAATGAATCGCTATCCTCTTTGGAAATACATACTGATCGGCATCGTGCTCCTCTTCGGGCTCGTCTATACGTTGCCGAACTTCTACGGCGAGTCGCCTGCTGTGCAGGTGACTTCCGGCAAAGCGACGGTGAAGGTCACCGAGCAGACGCTTGCCCAGGTTGAGTCGGCGCTCTCGAGCGCGAACCTGAAGCCCAACGGCATCTTCTTCGAGCAGGGCGCGCAGCAGAACACGATCCGCGTGCGCTTCGACCCGACTCAGACGGAAGAGCAGCTTCATGCGCGCGAAGTGCTGGAGAAGACGCTCAATGCCGATCCGAAGGATCCGAGCCACATCGTTGCTCTGAACCTGGTCCCCAATACGCCCAATTGGCTCCTCTCGATCAACGCCCTGCCGATGTATCTGGGCCTTGACCTTCGAGGCGGCGTCCACTTCCTGCTGCAGGTCGACATGCGCGCCGCGCTCACGAAGCGCGCCGACGCCATCGCCGCCGACCTCCGCACGCAGATGCGCGACAAGCGCATCCGCCACACGGGCATCACCCGCATCGGCAACAACGTCGAAATCAGCTTCGGCACGGAAGAAGAGCGCGGCCGCGCGAACGACCTTCTGCGCAACACGCAGCCTGATCTTCTGCTGACGCTCCCCGAGACGACAAAGGCGCCCTATGTGATTCACGCCGAGCTCTCTCAAAAGGCCATTCAGAACGTTCAGAACTACGCTCTGAAGCAGAACATCTCGACGCTTCACAACCGAATCAACGAACTCGGCGTTGCTGAACCCGTGATCGCTCAGCAGGGCGCGGACCGCATCGTGGTCCAGCTCCCGGGCGTTCAGGATACGGCCAAGGCCAAGGACATTCTCGGCCGCACCGCCACGCTTGAAGTCCGCCTCGTGGACGATACGCCCGAAGCGCTCGCTCAGCTCTCGCAGGGCACGGTTCCCTTCGGCGATGAACGCTTCACGGACCGCGACGGCCGCCCCATCCTCGTCAAGCGCCGCGTGATTCTGACGGGTGAAAACCTGAACGACGCGCAGCCGGGCTTCGACAGCCAGACGCAGGAGCCGACCGTCAACCTCGAGCTCGACAACCGCGGCGCCCGCATCTTCCAGGAAGTGACCCGCGAAAACGTCGGCCGTCGCATGGCGATCATCCTCTTTGAAAAGGGCAAGGGCGAAGTCGTGACGGCGCCGGTCATCCGCCAGGAAATCGGCGGCGGCCGCGTGCAGATCTCCGGCCAGATGACGACCATGGAAGCCACCGACACGGCGCTCGTGCTCCGCGCGGGCTCGCTGGCCGCTCCGATGGAAATCGTCGAAGAACGCCTGATCGGCCCGAGCCTGGGTGAAGCCAACATTGAGGCGGGCTTCCGCTCGACGCTCTACGGCTTCATCGTGATTGCGATCTTCATGGCGGTCTACTACCAGGTCTTCGGCGTGGTGAGCGCGGCATCCCTCATGTGCAACGTGATGATGCTGATTGCGATCCTCTCGATGCTCCAGGCGACGCTTACGCTGCCGGGCATTGCGGCTATCGCGCTTACCCTCGGCATGGCCGTCGACTCGAACGTGCTGATCAACGAGCGCGTTCGTGAAGAACTGCGCATCGGCAGGCCGCCTCAGACCGCCATCAGCGAAGGCTACGAACGCGCATTCGCCACGATTCTGGACTCGAACGTGACGAGCTTGATCGCCGGCCTCGCGCTGCTCATCTTCGGTTCCGGCCCGGTCCGCGGCTTTGCCGTGGTGCACTGCCTGGGCATCGGCACCTCGATCTTCACCTCCGTCATCGTCTCGCGCGCCATGATCAATCTGATCTACGGCCGCCAGAAGAAGCTCACGGCAGTCCACATCGGTCAGATCTGGCGTCCGGATGCGGACAAGGCTCAGGCGAAGTAAGCGAGGAGAGACAAGAAAATGGAATTCTTCCGCATTCATCGAACCATTCCGTTCATGCACTACCGCCATGTGCTGAACGCGATCTCGTTCGTCAGCTTCATCGTGGCCGTGTACTGGATCTTCACGCACGGCCTCGCGCTCTCGATCGAATTCACGGGCGGCACGCAGCTTGAGGTCAAATACCCCTCGGCGGCCAACACCGAGCAGATCCGCGAGGACCTCGCTCAGGTCTCCAACGAAGTGCTCGTGCAGACCTTCGGCACGGCGAGCGACGTGGTGATCCGCGTCCCGACCAAGGAAGGTCAGACGTCGGGCCAGGTTGCTGCTGAAGTCATGAAGGTCCTTCAGGCGAAGGTTCCCGAAGTGCAGCTGAAGAGCACGGAATTCGTGGGCCCGCAGGTGGGCGACGAGCTTGCCCGCGACGGCGGAACGGCTCTGGCTCTGGTGGTGCTCGGCATCATGATCTACCTGGCCTTCCGATTTGAATGGAAGTTCTCGGTAGCGGCCATCATCGCCAACCTGCACGACATCGTGATCGTGGTGGGCATCTTCTCCGTCATGCACTGGGAGTTCACGCTTCCGGTGCTGGCGGCGGTGCTCGCCGTGCTCGGCTATTCGGTCAACGAATCGGTGATTATTTTCGACCGCGTGCGCGAACACTTCCGCACGATGCGTCGAGCCGACAGCATGGAAGTCATCAACTCGGCCATTACCGCGACGATTTCCCGAACGGTGATCACCCACACGTCGACGCTCTGCATGACGCTCTCGATGTTCTTCTTCGGCGGCCCGGCTCTGCACTACTTCTCGCTCGCTCTGACGATCGGCATTCTGTTGGGCGTCTACTCCTCCGTCTTCGTGGCGGCGGCGATTGCGCTCTATCTCGGCGTCAAGCGTGAAGATCTCGTGAAGCAGCGCAAGCGCGACGAGGTTGAGGAAATGGTGCCGTAAGGCGCTTCCCCTGCATTCAATTTGCAGGTATTGTTTCGGCCCCGACAGGTTCTTCCAAGCCTGCCGGGGCTTTGTTTTCTCTACGTGCGGCTATTCTTCAAATGAACTGCTCCCCTTGGCTCAGAAAGGTTTCTGAGGCGGTTGTCTTTTTCGCTGCGTCGCTCGCCGTGCTGACGGCAGTGCGTCTGGCGTTCTTCTACGCCTATCGCTCGGCAGATCTTGGTCTCTTCGAGATTGACAAGGCGCTTATCATGGGGCTCCGAGTGGATGCCAAGTGGCTTGCAATCGCTTTGCTGCCGGCTTGGGTGCTTCTGCTGCTTGCCCGTTGGAAGTCGGGCTTCTGGAAGGCCGCGGCGGCACTCGCTCTGCTCGGGCATGCGGTAATGACGCTTCTCGCGCTTGGCAACTTCGGGTTCTACGGCTTCTACGGCACGCCTATCAATCCGATCGTCTTCGGGTTCTTCCAGGACGATACGAAGGCCATCATTGAGACCTTCCTGAAAGACTGGCCGGTCTTTCAGTATCTCGCAGCTGCGGTCGTTGGCGTGATTTTCCCGCTTGCAATGGCTCGACTCTGCCGCACGATTAGATCGGCGACACTCTGCAGGAAGGAGTGTTCCTGGAAAGCCTTTACGGTGGTTCTTGTTGTGGGAACCCTGGTGATGGCCGGCCTCATGCGCGGTAGCTTCGGCAAGTTCCCCCTGCGTCAGGAGAACTTCGCCGTTTCGTCCAATACCTTCGTTAATGCATTGGTGCCGGGCGGCGCAGCGGCGCTGCATGAGGCCTACAAGGGCCAGAAGGCGCTCTATGTCAGCGGCAATCCGGAAGATGTCTTCAAGGCATTTGGATTCCGCGACAAAGAGGATGCTGAGGCTGCAATCAAGGCCGTGCGTCCAAAGGTCGAGCCCATGCCGGCAGCGTTCCCCAATAGTCACGTTGTACTTGTCGTGATGGAATCGATGGGGCGCGACACTCTGGACACGCACCGACCTCCGCAGAACGATGTGCTGGGGGCGTTGGCTGAAGAGATTCCTCATGGGGTGCTCTTTCGCAACGGCGTCAGCGTTGCCAACGGGACCTTCCCTTCATTGGAGGGGCTGCTTTTTGATACGCCCATGTCGCCCTTGACGCAGAGTCGGTACGGCCGACAGGCGTTCTCATTCTCACAGGTGCTGCCGTTCAAGAAGGCCGGTTATCGCGTTGTCTTCCTGACTTCCGGGCCTGAAGTGTGGCGTCAGATCAGCTCCAACTTTCCGCTTCAGGGATTCGATGAGATCATTGGGTCAGGCGCGTTGAGCAATGAATTTCCCAATGCAGAGGTCGGTCCTTGGGGGATGGGCGATAAGTGGATGTTCAAAAAAGCAGAAGAGCTGCTCGCACGTGCTGATGCTAAAGGTGAGAAGCTTTTCCTCGTAATGCTGTCGACCACCAATCATCCACCTCATCATGTGCCTGACCATGAGCAGGTGAAGCCGGTGGATCCGTCGCTTTTGCCGGAATATGTAACGAGCGATCGCCTGCAGTGGGAAGAGCCTTTCCGAACTTATCAGTACTCCAGCAACGAATTGGGGTTGTTCGTCAAGCATATGCGTGAAGGTGCGCTCGGCAGCAGAACCTTGATCGCGGCGAGCGGCGACCACAATGCTCGTCTGCAGTATACGTCTGACGCTTATCTTGGGCACATGCGCGGCGTCCCCATCTTCTTCTGGCTGCCGGTTACTGATGAAGGCGCCAAGCTGCGGGGGCAGGTTGATTCGCAGCGGTGGGCTGCGCATAGAGACATTTTCCCCACACTCAAGGGATTGGTGTTGGGGAGTGCACCGCTCCTACATGAAGGCCGCAATCTCTTTGCAAAGGACTCTTTTGACCTGAGTCTTTCATACTCCAATGAAGGCAAGAACGGCTTTGCCATTGGGTTTTGGGGTGCGGTGCTGCTCAACGATCAGGTGGTCTGCATGAATTGGGCGGGCGGTAGGCTTGAACATGAGAGCGTTTGCAGTGATGCAATTGCCCAGATGGCGGCTGCTGCTAAAGCAGAAAGAGCTTGGGCGGAATATGAAGTCCGACGCGGACTTCGATGAAAAACTGCCGCTCAGAAAATTCTGAGCGGCAGTTTGAAGTGCTACTCGTTGATATTCTTCCAGGAATCCTTTTCGAGAATTGGACCGTCGATAACAAGAGTTTTGCCCTCGAATGAATCAAGCTTGGGTGTGCCGAGAAACGTCGTACGGCGATGAATATCCTCACGGGCCGGACGACCTGCAATGATTTCCCCAACGTTCTGATTGCTAGTCAACTCCCTGTTTTCGATAAAGGGGTGGTCGGCATTAAAGTCCTTCATCAAGAAAAGCGGGATGGCCCGACCTTGGTTGATGTTGCCCAACTGTGCCTTAGCCTCAGGGCTGTCGTCAACACCATGGTCAGAAACAATGATGATCCTAGTGTTTTTGAAGACATCCTCTTGACGCATCCAGTCGAACCACTTGGAGAGAGCCGTCAGAGAGCAGACTTCAGTAGCTAGATGGTTCTCATCAATGGCATCGGCTCTTACTGACGAGGTCGGATTGGGAATAACGCGGCAAGTTCCCAAATTCATCATGTGTGGACTATGAGTGATTTCATTGTCAATGAATTTGAAAGTCGCTTTCGCAGCATTGCTGTTTGAGACCTCCGGCAGCTGATCAAGCAGAGACCAGTCACGCAAGGCTCTTAAAAAAAGGGTGGAGGACTTGTCGCGAATAAAAGCCTCAATCCAACGGCCGTCTCTGTAAATAAGGTTCTTCATACTCCAAGGCGTGGCATTGAAGAAACTCACCGCAAGCAGAAAGATGTCGGAGCTGCCGCGCCCCACCGACAGATTTTCTCGGGTGATGTAGCGATTGAGGTAGCTATCCCCAAGGTTGCGGATTGCCAAGGCATCCACAGAGACGTGCTTTTTGAAGCGTTGAGGTTCAAGCCAGTTGCGTTCGTAGATTGCGGCATCTACGTTGCTTCCCAATGTATTCACAAGCTCTGCATAATGGCGGTTGATTTTTTCCGAAAGCAGATTTTGAGGTTCTTCAGCATTGAGAGCTTCAGGCGTACAGCGAAGGCCGCAAAGAAGCGAGGCAATGCTAGTAACAGTTTTTTGACCTGCTGCAACAGTATCGGAGTACCAAGTGAAGTCTCGGTAGGCTTCCTTGAGCTCAGGGAATTCGTCCATGATCTGTCGAACATGAGTGCCCGTAAAGGCGTCGAGCATCACGACGACGGTATTGGGGTGGGTCTTCGAGAAGCCGAACAAGCGGTCGTTGTAGTCCGGAAGCTCAACAGAGGCCGTTTGCTCCATATCCTGCCACTTGCCCTGACTTTGCCAAAGACTGAACGCGCCGTTGCCGATGGCGGCGACGGTGCATAGAACGAACAAGTTGCGCAGCCACTCGGAACGGCCGGAGCGCACGAGCAGCACGAAGATGCTGCCTGCCGCACAAAGCACGATCAGGTCAATCAACAGATTGAGCGACTGATAAAGCGGCGAAGTGTCGGCGATTTGGAAGGCGTCAATCGTGCCGACATCCATTGGAAGGAGAAACGCGTAAGTCGTAAAGAGCAGCGCAATGAAACCGAACAAATAGCCAGCTGCCTGCATGCGATTGGCACAGCGAAAGAGCTGTCCAATTCCCCAGAAGAGTACGCAGCCAACGGCAGCCCACATCAAGGACTTAGCCAGGATTTCTGCTGTTGGCGAAAAGATTTCCGGCGCAGTGCAGTAGGCCTGAACAGGCAGGTAGCCCGCCACCAAAACGACAAGCCAGAAAGAGGCCGCAGTGAAGAGCGATGCTGGTCCCTGCTTGGGATAGAGCAGTTGAGCGAGGTTTGCTTGGGTGGAAGTGAAGCTGATTGCCGGAATCAGAAAGAGCAGGCCGCCGATAAGCGAGAATTGGTGACGGTTGGCTCCCCAAAACTGCCACTTGCACCAAACGGAGACGCCGTAATAGAGAATCACGGCGGCGATGAGCAGCATGATCTTGTGCCGCTTCCAAAGCTTGAGTCGGAGTGCTTCAACTGCGCAGAGCGCCGCTAGGCAGAGAAAACCGATGTCGGAAATGCGCGTCATCGTGAGCTTCAAAGGCTCCGACAAGAGCGTCATCTGATTGCTGGAAAGCAGGGCCAGTACGGCGGAACCTCCCCAGATATACATCAGGAGACCGTCCTTCCACGTTGGCGCAGCCAGCTCAGCTTGTTCAACCGACAGACTGCCGCCAAGCTTCACGCGAGAGACGACGGCCTTCAGCTGCGGCACGAGATTAGCTGCCTTCACGCGGGCGGCCAGGTCGTAGACGATGTTTTTCCCCAAGGAGAAGATGTTGTTGCAGGTCCAGTAGAGCACGAGGCCGCTCGCGGCGTCGTAGAGCAGCACGAGAAAGAGCGCTGCCATGCCGTAGAGCTGGATCTTGTCTCGACGGGAAAGGTTGTGCGTGTAGATGAGCGCAGAGCAGAGGTTGATCACCGTCATGAGGATGGGCATGACGTTGATGGAGAAGCTCCCAAGCTTGATCATCTCGTCGGGCTTTGAGAGGTCGGCCAAACCCATGAACGAGATACCTGAGAGCGGCTCGAAGTGGCTCAGGAAGTGATAGGCCGCAAAGAAGAAGGGAATCTGCAGGAAGAAGCCGATGCTCGAGCGCAGCGTGAGGAACGGGGAATAACCCGCCTGACGCTGCATGGTCGAGATCATGGCAAATCGCTCCTGCCCCTTGAAGACGGCCTTGATCATCTTCTCCTTGGCTTCAAAGCCCTTGCGGATGGAGCGTTCTTCCTCCTGCCAGGACTCGGCCTTGATGTAGATGGGGAGAATGACGAAGTTGACCACGAGGCTCATCAGGACGATGGCCCAGCCCCACGTGTGGACGCGGTCGAAACCCCAGACGAGCACCGCGTGCATCCAGTATTCGAGCGGCGCAATCAGGATCGTGTAGATGAAGTCGAGCATTTCAGGAAAGCGCCGCGTCAGGCGGCTTCAGCGTGATTGATGCTTTGAGCGGAGGTACGGCGGCCGGCTTTGACCGACGATTCCTGTGATGCGGCGATCAGTGCGTCGGCAATCTTTTCGCCGGCGCAGCCGAAGCTGACGACATTGGCGTCGCGCACTCTGCGGATGGCTTCGGCGTGGGAGTTGAGGTCGCTCAGCATGGCTTTGACCAACGCCGGAATGCGTTCTTCTTCGCCTGCGGGCACGCGGCAGCCGATCTCATTGAGTGCTTCCATTTCCCAGGCTTCATGAGGAATCTCCCAGGCTTCGAAGCCCTCCTTGAGCGGCCCGTTGCCTACGGAAATAACGGGCCGCAGGAAGACGAAGGCGAAGTCGAAGATGACGCCGGAGACGTCCGATACCATGAGGGAGGCTCTTGCGAGGCTCGGCAAACCGTCGGGGTTGCGGTCCCATTCGATGTTGGAGATGCCGTCAAGGTCGGAGGCAACCTTTTCCATGACGTCCTTGTCCGAAATGAAGCTCTGCGGGTGCGGGCGCAGAATCACGTGGTAGCCCGCCTGTGCGAGCAGCTTCGGAATGCGGCTGCCGGTGCGCGTAAGAAGACCGTTGCGGCCCCAGGTAGGCGCAATCAGCACGGTATTGGGCTCAGGCGTTCCGGCTTTCTGAGCTCGCTTGTAGTAGGCGTCCAGATAGGGACAGCCAAGCAGCGGCAGCGCCTTGGGCGTTGTACCGCGCAGGCGCTCCAGTGCGCGCAGACTTTCTGCTTGGCGGGGGCCGGAGCAATAGACGGCGTCGTAGTAGTCGAAGCTGTAGAACTTGTAGGTGTGAATGTCGCCCACGGCATGCACGATGTGAACATACTGCTTGACGCCGGGGGAACGACGGATCTGCAGCACGTCGATGCCCGGCGTCGTGAGTGCGAAGACGTCGGCTTCGAGGAAGCTCAGTGCCGTATAGGCCGTATTGCCCTTGCCGATGAACTTCGCGTGCACGGTATCGTCGAGTCCGGCCTTGAAGACGGGGTCCGCTTCGTCGCTCGTCAGATAGGTGCACTTGACGCCTTTGGCATGAAGCGCTTCCAGCACGGGCTTGAAGGTGAGCCAATAGGACTTGCTCTCGGCGTAGAAGACGATGGAGTTGTTCTTCAGATCGTCCTTCTTGCCGTTCAGTCGGAAGAAGAGCGCTCGAATCATTGAGGGCAGCCGGCGGATGACGAAGTAGCCCGTGGATACCAGTCCCATGACAACGGAAAGAAGCATGCTGCCCGTGCCGGGGTCAAGGTAGGCATGTGCATCCATCGGCAGGAGCGCCAGGAGAAGCGCCGGCGGCAGAATGTCAAGGAATCTTTGCTGCATGAATGAAGCGAAGCGTGAGGAAGCGGACGAAGAGCACGGTGGTGAAGATCAGCGTCGACATTGCGGCGCCTTCAGAGATGAAGCCGCTGTCGATCAGATCAATGACGGCGACGGCCGCCACGATGCTCGAGGGTTTGTAGAGGAACACCACGGCCGAGATGGTCGTCATGGCCGAGGCGAACAGATACGTGAAGATTTCGGCAAGTCCAGTTCGGGAGAGCGGCAGCACAACGCGCCGAATTGTTTCAATCGCAGGAACGCCGAGGCTCCTGCCGACGGGCTCATATCGGCGGTCAATTTGAGAGAGCACGCTCATGGCCGTCAAATGGGGCACAGTATAGAGATGCACTGTTGTATTGAAGACCAGAAAAGCGATGCTGCCGAGAAGCCCCGAGAAGATGGGCAGCCCCGAATAGGCAAGCGCAAAACCGAGGCCCAGAACGGTGCCGGGAATGCAGAGCGGCAGCGACGCGGCGGCGCGGTAGAAGCGCGTGCTCCAGACTGCAGCGCCTCCGCGCAGCGACGCGTAGGCGCCGGCGTAGGCAAAAAAAGTCCCGAGCAGGCCGACGGAAAACGCCAGAATCAGGCTGTTCAACCAGGGACGAATGCCGTAGGTGGAGGAGCGGAAGGCATAGTTCTCAAGCGTCAGCTCCGGCACATATGGCCAGAAGGTGACGAAGGAACCGTAGATGACGGTGCCGATCGAAGCTGCACACGCGAGAACGATTGACCAGGCGCTCAGATTGGCGGCAATGTCGCGCAGGAGGTTGGGGCGGATGTCGGGCTTTGCTGCACTTGCAGCTTGTCTGTTTTTCAGGCGGTTTGCGCACCAGAAAGCGAAGAGCGACGGCAGGAGCAGTCCGATGGAAAGAACTGCAGCGGAAGCAAAGTTCTGACTGCCGACTGCCTCATAGTAGATTTCAGTTGCCAATACGGGGAAGCTGCCGCCTAAAAGCTTCGGGACGCCGAAATCCGTCACTGTCAGAATGAAGGTGACGAGAAAGGCATTCAGCAGTCCTTTGGCGGCATGAGGCAGCACAACGGTGCGAAGCCGTCTCCAGAAGCCCGCTCCAAGAGATCGGGCGGCCGTGAGAAGCCGTTGGTCAAGCGTTTCAAGCGTTAGACTGATCTGCAGAACGGCATGGGGAAGCGCAAAGATCAAGCCGCCCCAAAAGAGTCCCGAAGGACCGTAGAGATTCGTCTGAGCAAGGATGCCGTTGCCGCCAATCAAATAGATGAGCCCGATGGCCGGCATGACGGAAGGCGCAAAGAGCGGCGCCAAGTAGAGCGCCTTGAGTGCATTGCGGCCAAAGATCCTTGATGTTCTCAAGGCATAGGCGACGATGAAGCCGAGGAATGCGGCGCTGAAGGCGACGGAAGTTCCGATAAGAAGCGTATTGAGAAGCGCCCTGCCGTAATAGGGCGTCAATACGGAAGCCGCTTCACCGTCAAGCAGTGCTTCAGCAAGCTTTTCAAGCGGCAGCAGCACGCCTGCGCCTATAAAGAGCGCGAGCGCAGCAACAATCCATGTACTTGGCGAGGAAGCCTTCATCAGCGGCTCCCTTACCATCGGCGCCAACCGGCAGGCGGCAGACGCACCGCGAAGAGCGCGCCGACGACCAATTCCGGAACAACAGGCTGATAGCGCGGCACGTCGGCCGTGATGCGGGTTTTGAAGTCGTTGAGAAGCAGTACGACCTGAACGCTGTCGCCCATGAAGGCGTATTTTTCAAGTCGACCTACGTAGGTGTAGGGGCGAGCCAAAGACGCCTCCGTCGGTCGAACCACCTCGACGTCGCCCCAGCGAATGCCGGTGGCCTCGCCATGGTTGATTTCTAGGAGCCGAACGATGTTCATGCCGCCCACAAAGGTCGCCACGAATTCAGACTGAGGCTGATCATAGATGTCCTGCGGCGTGCCGGCTTGTTCGATGCAGCCTTTGTTCATGACGACGATGAAGTCGGATAGCGAAAGCGCCTCCGTGCGGTCGTGCGTGACCATGAGGGTCGTCACGCCGCTTTTCTGCTGAATCTCCCGCAGTTCTTCGCCGATCGACGTGCGCGTCCAGGCGTCGAGTGCTGAGAGCGGCTCGTCGAGCAGCAGAAGCTTTGGATTCGGCGCAAGCGCACGCGCGATGGCAACGCGCTGTTGCTGGCCGCCGGAGAGTTCGTTGGGGTAGCGCCCTTCGAGACCTTCGAGGTGCGCGAGCACCGTGAGATCGTGAAGCCGCTGCGACTGTTCTTCGGCGGAAGCTTTTCCATGCAGACCGTAGAGAATGTTCTCCCGAACTGTGAGATTCGGGAAAAGCGCGTAGTGCTGAAAGACGATGCCGATGCCGCGCTTCTCAAGAGGAACGTGCGTGATGTCTTTTCCGTCGAGCCAGACCTCGCCGCCCGAAGGCTCTTCAACGCCTGCCACCATCATGAGCATGGTGGTTTTGCCGCAGCCCGAAGGCCCGAGGATGCTGGTGAAGCCGCCTTGGGGCAGACGCAGGGAGCTTGGCATCACGGCCGTATTGGAGCCGTAGCGCTTGGTGAGGTTCCTGATCTCAAGGGTAGAGGTGGTCATTGGCGAACGAGAGTCTGCCAACGGCGGATGACGTCAGCTTTTTCTGCACCGGCTCGATTGAAGTCGAGCGGCAGAAAGCGCGAAGCGATCTGATGGCCGTTAGGAGTGGAAAATTGAGGAATTGCAGCAATGCCGCTGAAACGGGCGGCAATTTGGGCAACGGCCTCCGAAGCGCAGAAGTCTAAGAAAAGCCGTGCATCTTCGGGGTGAGGACTGCCAACAGGCAGTCCGCATGCTTCAGCATCCCAGGCGATGCCTTCTTCGGGCTCTACAGTGGCGACGGGGATGTCGTAGCGCTGAAAAGGCTTGATGAAGGCGGCCGAGCTTAGGCCGATGGCTATTTCTCCCTGTGCAGTCATGGCCGCAGGGCGTGCTCCGGAACTTGCGTAGAAGAGAACATTGCGGTTGAGACGATCAAAATAGTCCCAACCGGCTTTCTCACCGAACCCCTGCAGCCACCCCAGGAAGAACATGTATCCCGTGCTCGAAGCCTGCGGGCTAGGCATGACGATGCGGCCTCGGTACTGAGGGTGCGTCAGGTCTTCCCATGTTTTGGGAGTTGGCAGCCCATGCTGCTTCAGTACGGCAGTGTTGATGCAGATGGAGCCGCCCCAGGCGTTGATTCCGAACCAATGGAAATCAGCTTCGCACATGCGCGGATCCAGCTGAGCCGCATTTTTGGGGTGATAGGGCTCAAGGAGACCCTCTCTGCGAAGCCCTTCCATATTGATGGCCGAAAGCCCAAAGACGACGTCTGCCTGCGGGTGCTTTCGTTCAGCCATCAGGCGGGATGCAATGGGTCCGGCAGAAGCCCGCACGAACTCAATGCGGATTTCAGGATGAACGGCCTCAAAAGCGCTTTTATAGGCCGGCAGCCATTCGGATTCCACTGCCGTATAGACGAGCAGAGGCCGCCGTTCAGCTAGAGCGGCGGCCGGGATGAATGGGAGTCCGAGCAGCATTGCCAGCTCCCGTCGAGTGCATCGCCAGGAGAACGGCACTGGTTACTCCAGACGGAATTCTTTCTTGATGGATTCGATCAGAAAGCGAGCCACTTTATCCGAAGCGCGTGAATGACGCGGATCGTCGAGATTCATTTCGATCAGACTGTCGAGCACGCGCTCACGCAGCATCGAAGAACTGATGCCTTCCGTGCGGGGGAAGATGACGAGCTTTTCTTTGGGAATATGGTTGGAGTTGTCTGCGCCATGAACGAGCAGGTCGCAGTTCTGCTCCTTCATGAAGTCTTCCGTAATGAGCCAGGGGCAGGAAACGACTTCCGTGACGTACCGGATGCTTTCGAGGATTTCCTTGCGTTCCTCAAAATTCAGTTCAGGCACGTAGCCCTTTGTCTTCTTCACTTCATCGTCGGAAGTGAGAGCAACGACAACATCACCGATTTCAGCAGCCTTCTTGAGAAGCCGGATATGTCCATGATGAATGAGGGTGGCCGACATGTCGACCATCACGCGGGGGCGCTTGTTTTCCGTCATTTGTTCCTCGGCGGCGATCTGTTGAAGCGCCTAATGATAGCCCGAGCGCCAACAGTCACGGTAGAGAATTAGTTCTCAGTGGATGGGTAGAGTTTTGCAAGAATGCTCTTGATGATGGCATCAAGCGTCTGCATCAGCGCACCTAATGCTTCATCGGGATCCATTTCACGCAGCGACTCAAAGGGAATTCTGGCGTCTTGAATAGCTTGGAGCGCGGCATCCTTCCAAAATGCCGGCGATTCGCTCTCCTTCCAATCGCCTCGCCCTCGGCCGTAGTGCGCAACGGCTAGGTATAGGAGCACGGCTTCCAACAGAAAGCCCATCATTGCTTTGGCACTCCAGAAAAGGTCAGCTCCAGACTTCTTCTTTTTGAGGTTCCAGGCATGAGCGGCACCGATGCCGCTTACGGCGCCGATGAGCCCTCCCACCAAGGTCGAAAGTCCCATGGAGAGTCCCACTGCAGAAAGATCGATGGCAAGACCGGCCGCAGCGCCGGAGGCTGCCCCAATGCCGGTGCCGACTGCTGCAGCGCTTTGCGGGTCGAGCGAATAGACGGCCAATTCCCAGTCCGTCTTCATGCGGCGGAAGATTTCCTTCGAAACGCCGGATCCCGTCAGTCCGTTGGCGGCAATGAGCTTGGACGTAAGCGCGTAGAAGCTGTCGGCAGTTTGGGACGCAAGAGCCGTCTGGGCGTCGGCGATCGCATCGCGTTCATCTTTGAAGAAGCCCAGTTTCCGGCCCATGCTGACAGCGCGTTCTCGAAGTGTCGGTGCAGGCAGAGAAACGTGCGCCGAGACGGTCTTCTGCAGATGACGGGCCATTGCCTCAATGGAGTTGGCGTAGGCTGCCTGGCGGCCTCTTCTCCAAACGGACTGAAGCACCTTATAGGCGGCTTCATCTTCGGGCGGCAGAGCCTCGCCGATGGCATTGAAGAGCATCTCCTCCTGCACCCAGCAGCGGGCGAAGGCATCCATGGGGAGCACCTTGGCGACAAAGGGCCAGGGCTTCAGCGCTTCCTGCCAGGCTTCAACCTGAGTGCGCTCAATATCAGGCGCCTGCGGTTTGCCCATCTGGTTGAGGAGCACGATGACAGGCTTGCCGATCCAGCTGAGGATCTGCATTTCGGCCGGAATGTAGGGCGTCTTGTCTGGTGTCTCTGCGATGTTGACCAAATAGAGCACGACGCTCGAAATGTCGCGGATGTGCTTGACGGCCTTCTGGTCGAGCCAGAAAGATTTGTTGGCGAATCGATCCCAAACTTCGGAAAGGAACCATCCCAAGGGATTGGCGCGGCCTTCAAGACGCTTGGCAAGCGCCACGGAGTTTCCGAAGCCCGGCGTGTCCCAAAGGATGAGTTCACTGCCGTCCTGGCCGCGGGCAAGAATGTAGTCGTCCGTGGTTTCCGTGACGTGAGCGCGGTCGGCGACTTCGCCGACGTCCCGCATGAGAAGCGTGCGGGCGAGCGTCGTCTTGCCGATGTTCGTGTGGCTCACGAGACTCAAGTGAATACGTAGGGAATCTTGCTGGTTGGCCATGGCGGGTGTTGTTCAACAAACCAATCCCACCATTATCGCCCGGATCGATGCTTGTCAATCTGCGCCGATCATTTCGAGCGACACATTGGCGGAAGCTGCAAAGTGCTCCCATAGCGCGCGTCGGCTCTGAATGCGGTCTGGAGAATCCGCAAAACGGGACTTGAGGTTGGAAAAGTCCAACCGCAGGACTAAGTGCTCACACCGCTCTTGAACTGCACTGATAAGTAGGCCATGAACATCCTCTTCCGGTGTTGAAGCCGGATCAAGCTGAAGCACCACCCGATCGCCGGGAAGAGGCTGAAGTTCATTCAATTCTGGGAAATCTGGGGCAGTCCAGGGATCGATAGTGAGCACTCGCTGATCAGCAGCCGCCGAAATCAGCGCGTGTGCGCCGTTGAGGAGCCATGTGCAGGCAGGTCGGGCCTGAGCTTCCTGAAGCTGCTCGCGGATGCGCCTGGGGTCAATTGGGACGCAAAGCGTTTTGGCAGCTTGATTCGCCAAGATGGTGGAGACAAACGCCAATAGGGCTCTCGGCACGATGATGAGGCCTACGGCAGCCCAAATCATGCGTGCGAGCCACGGCGCGCCTGCCGCCAAGGATGCTGCGGAAGGAACAGAACCGTCCGTCTGCAGTGCGGCAAGGGTTGAGGCATCGGGCAGCGCTTCTAATCCCAGAAGAAAATCTGGCAGCCATCCGTAGAGCACCTGAAGAATGCTTGCAATTGCGGCAGGATTGCCGCTGAACCAGGTGCTCTCCCATGTTGCCCAATAAGCCGTGCCGATGCCGCGAACGAGCAGACTGACGGTCAAACCGACGCCGAAAGCAAGAGCCGCCCAATGAAATGCTGTGCGGATGCGCCAGGAAGCCTGGGGGATATACAGCGGCAGAAGAGATTGGAAGTAAGTCTTTGCTTCGGGTTTCCCGATGGGGGCCAACGCCGTCAAGCGGCCAGCAGAGCTGACGGCGGTGGCTAGTGTTGAAGAAAGTCCTCGAGCTGTCGAGCCAGAGCGGAAATACAGCACGAGGCCTGCCAACGCCGCCAACATCGCAAGAATGTTCCAGATGAAGACGGCGAGCATCGGCGGAGACAGCAGGTTGAGCTTCGCGCCAGTGCTGGTCAGCTGATCCGTGACGGCACCGGCAAAGAATCCGCAGAAAATGACGAGAGCCGCCAATGTTCTCATGACCCAAGCGCTTGAGGGCATCTGCGGCGGCATCAGGCTGCCGGCAGTCGAGCCCATTCGGGAAAGCACAAGCTTGGCGCGAGTAAGCAGAAAGCCCGGAATGTCGTCGCTTCCGGCCACTGCAAGTGCGTCTCGGGAGGCGGCTTGGCTGTCTGTCGCTGTCCAAGTCTTTGGCGGATGCGCTTCAAGTGCTTCGGCGTAGAGCAAGGCCTGTGCGTCGGAAGCTGCAAGCTTCACGGCGTTGGGAAGATCATTCTGCATGAGCGGCTGGAGGGCTAGAGGCTTCAGACGATGGCATCTGAAGATCTTGTATGGGAAGTGAGGGCTTGCTCCAACTATAGTCGTCTGTGGTGAGCACCTGACGTGGGTCTTCCCCCTTCCAGTTGATGCCGGCAAGTTCGAGCATCAGAGGCGTCAGAAAGTCTGAGCGGAAGGGTCTCTCTTCTAGCTGATTGAAGCTGCGGTCTGAGCTCCAGATGAGGAACGGAATACGATAGCTTGACGGAGCCGTTTGAGAGTGCCCCGCACGATCAGCAGTTTCTCCTAGCTCCTGCCCGTGGTCGGAAAGGAAGAGCCAGTCCAAAGGCAATTGCATCTGGGTCTGCGCGCGCTTGGCGGCATGAAGCAGCTCGGAGATGACCTCATCCTGGTAGCGCATGCTCCAGTCGTACTGATTGCGGGCGGTGATCACCCAGGGGGAGCGGTCAAGTTGGTCGAGCTTCTGCATGACGTGGTCGTGCCCCCAATCGATTTCGTCGCACGCTCTGAAGCGCAGCGAATAGTGCGGATGAGCACCGATGAGGTGGACCACGATGAGCTTTCTCGGAGCGGGATCGGTGAACGCCTGCGCGAAGGCCGGCAGCACGTTCATGTCCATGGAGATGCTAGAACGCCCCGTCATGCGGTTGATGAACTGCGCTTCGCTCGCAAACGACGCGTACTGCGTTTGAATGGCAAGATCGTCCTGATTGCTGATCCAGTGAATGCTCCAACCGGCAGCGCTGAAGAGTGCAAACAGATTGACGCGGCCGTCGCCAACGGATTGAGGCATGGGGAACGTGAACATCGAGCGGAAGGCCGCCAGCGTCGAGGCATCTACCGACCACGCGTGCTTCAGCGTGTTGAGCTTCGGGTCTTCCGCTTCAAGCGTCTTCAGTTTGGGCGTGGTATTCCTTGAGTAGCCGTAGAGGCTCCAATCGTCACGCGTAGTGCTCTCGCCGACCACCAGCACAATGGTGCGCGGTGCTTGAGAGACGTCGAGCATGACGGACCGAGCTTCGTGCAGTTCATTGGCTTCATGGCGATCCGCGTTGCGCCAGACAGCCCGCATGCCGGCGACGGATTGATACCACTGCGGCCAAAAGACAGGAGGATAGTGCGTTCGCCACGACGGCTTGCACCAACTGAGAATTGCTGCAGCGATAAAGACGATGAGGCTGAAACGCCAGAGGTAGAGACTCCACCGAGATGAGAGCCCCGGTCCGCGCTTCTCCGCCCGATACATGATGGCTGCAGCCAGACCCCATGCAGCGGCAGCGCAGATGCTCCAAAAGAGCGCTCCGGCCCATTCCGTCGCTAGGAAACCTGCGGCCTCAGTAAGATTTGTGTTGGCAGCAGATTCCAGTACGAAGGTCGACATGGGCTCGGCTTCGTAAGTTCGCAGCAGAAAGGCGCGGACGCCGGCATCTGCGAATACGGCGGCGAAGCCGATCCAAGAGGCTGCGCGGCAGATGCTCTGCCAAAGCGTTCTCTGCGCAGTAACGGCGTCAGACTGCGGAATAGACAACAGCCAGAACCCGATGCAGGGAACGATGAAGACGGCGTGCTGCAAGGCGCGCCTTGTGCCAGTGCCGCAGAAGTAAGCGGCCACTATCAGCAGAAAGAGAATGAATGCTGCCCAAGCGGCAGAGCGCTTGGGTGACCACAGCGTTTGAAGAACGTGAAGGATCGAGTGAGGCTTCATCAATGAAGAGGTCAATGCCGCTGGCGGCCGCGGTTGAAGGCCGAGAGAAGCTCGGATGATGCTGCGCGCGGATCAGTCTGGCCGCAGATGGCAGAGATGACGGCGATGCCGTCAACTCCGGCGTTCGAAACGGATGCCGCATTGTCGACGTGAATGCCTCCGATGGCGACAGAAGGCTTTTGGGCCTTTTGGACGATGGCCTGAAGCATGTCGAGACCCAATGCGGCGCCGGCGTCTGCCTTGGTCTGCGTCGAAAAGACGGGTCCTATACCTACGTAGTTCACGAGCGCAAGATCGGCCGGCCGACAATCTTTGAGAGAGTTGAGCGAAAGGCCAAGAATGCGGTCAGGCCCAATCAGCTGCCGGGCATCTTTAGGAGCAAGGTCGTTCTGCCCCACATGCAGGCCGTCGGCACCCGAAGCCAACATGACGTCGGCATGGTCATCAATGATGAGCGGTACGCCTCGGGGTGTAAGTGCAGTTTTGATTGCGCGGGCACACTCTGTCATTTGACGCTTCTTCCAGGTCGGTGCGCGCAGCTGCACGATGCCTGCTCCTGCATCCGCAGCAGCAAGCGCTGTTTCAATGATGCCGATGGATCGGTTGCAGAGATCCGGATCCAGAACGAGGTAGAGCGAAAGATCGAGCGGCTTCATGCGGCAGCCTCATCAACGACTTTCTGGGGTTCCATGAGATAGAGCGCATCAAGGTATTCATTGTGAAAGCTCCCGGGGCCCTTGGCGTGCTTGACGGCAGTCGAAGCGGCTGCTTTGGCAAGCGCGCACGCGGAAATGGCGGCGATGATGGGATCCTTTTCAACGGCAGCAAAAGCTGCGCAGAGCGCTGAGAGCGAACAACCCGTGCCGACCACAAGCGTTGCCATCACGCTGCCGCCGCTAACAGAGAGCGTGCGGACGCCGTTCGTAGCGTAGTCGACGGCTCCCGTCACACAGACGGCCGCACCTGTTCGGCGGGCAAGCTCTTCCGCCGCCGAGACGGCAGTAGAGCTTTCATCCGTGCTGTCGACGCCTTTGCCGCCGCTGCCGATACCTGCCAGGGCAAGAATCTCGCTGGCATTGCCGCGGACGATCGTCGGCTTCAATGCCAAAAGATCCAGAATGGCCTGAGTGCGCCAGGGGGTGGCACCTGCGGCGACGGGATCGAGCACCCATGGGACATTACGTGCATTGGCGGATTCAGCGCAAGCCTTCATCACGGCAAGGCGCTCGGGATAGGGCGTACCCGTATTGATCAGAAGCGCGCCTGAAAAAGTGGTAAAGATTGGAGCTTCCTCCAATGCCACCACCATTGCGGGTGAAGCACCAGCGGCAAGCAGAACGTTTGCCGTGATCTCCTGGACGACTTCATTGGTAAGGCAGTGCACGAGCGGCCGCATGGCTCGAAGGCTGGAGAGCGCGCGGGCGGCATCAGCCGCAGAAACAGATTGAACCGGCATGGAGACGGCTCCTTGATGAAAACATAAATTGCGGAGCGATGAACTCGGAATCCCTGCAGGACTAGGAGCCAAGGCGCGCTCACACTATCTCACGGACGAAGCGCCGTCAATGGAATCGGCTCGCGGAAACAGGTCGTTAAAATGTCCGCTCCCTTGGACTTAAACGCTTTTCAGCATGCTGATTCATCCGCAGTTTGATCCCATCGCCGTATCCATCGGTCCCGTAGGCGTGCATTGGTACGGCTTAATGTACCTGCTGGGTTTTCTGGCCTTCTGGCTCCTTGGGCGCAGGCGGGCTCAGGAAGTATGGCGCGGCTTAACGCCCGACGACGTGGAGAATCTTCTCTTCTGGGGCGTCTTCGGCGTCGTTTTGGGCGGGCGCCTGGGCTACTGTCTCTTTTATCAGCCGGAATGGTATTTGGCGCATCCTCTGCAGATCCTCACTGTTTGGCAGGGCGGCATGAGTGCGCACGGCGGGTTGTTGGGTGTGCTTGTGGTGATGGGGCTTTACGTCCGCCGCCATGCCATGAGCTTCTGGCAGCTTGCCGACTTTGTGTCGCCGCTCGTGCCGCTGGGGCTCTTCTTCGGGCGTATCGGCAACTTCATCAACGGTGAATTGTGGGGACGTCCTGCTGCTGCGGACCTGCCATGGGCCATGATCTTCCCACAGGCGCGGGACGGCGGCATCCCGAGGCATCCGTCTCAGCTTTATGAAGCGGGGTTTGAAGGCTTGGCGCTTTTTGTGCTGTTGTGGATTTATTCGCGTCGTCCTCGTCCTGTTGGAAGAACGGCAGCGCTCTTTGCTATGGGGTATGGTCTGGCACGCTTCATAAGTGAATATTTCCGAGAGCCCGATGCCTTTCTGGGACTGCAGGCGTTAGGCCTTTCCCAAGGCCAATGGCTAACAATCCCATTATTTATTGCTGGAGTGATAGTTTATTGCAATGTGCCTCAGCATAATTAAAGTGTTGATCTGAACAAATTAGCTATATTGTTCAGATCAACATATAGAGATATTAATCTAAAAACGGGAAACTTTGATACAGCCTCTCCTGTACTAGGTCTAAGGGGCGAATTGGAGTTGGTTCAAAGGTCCTTATCCGGTCGATAAATTCCTCAGCATTGGAAAATTCTAAGGGAGTTTGAATATCTTGGTTTGCACCAAGAAAGTAGTCAATGAACTTGTGCTGATCCTCGTCGTGAATGGGTTGCTCAGGGATGCGAATCCACTGTGCAGGAATACCATAGGCTTGAGCGGTAATTAGACCATGTAGGGTTGCTGAAAAAATAACATCACAAGAGGTCACCTCATCGATAAAGTCTTCAATTTCTCGATAGCCATCTCTAACTATTGGAATGACGGAAAGGCCTGATTTTTTAAGAGTGGTGATAAAATTAATATTTTGATAAATATGGAATATAACGCCTACTGTCACCTTCTTTTTTGGTTTTGGCGTGTAAATTTTTGGCAAGAGGACGGCCGGGTCGCCGTAAACATCTGGGCAGTCAAAGCCTTGTTTTTGTATTAAGCTTCGTGTCTTTGGGCCGCGAACAGCGCAAATTTTTGCTCTTGGATTTAAGATGGCTTGTAGTGCTCTCTGGATTGGTTTCCTGAGAGGAAATATCTTCAGCGGTTCTTTCGTGAGAGATTTGCTTGTGAGAGTACCAGTTCCCCAAATAATAGAGGCAGAATGTAGGACGTCGTATTTTAGTAATGAACCGACCGCAAATAAGGTCATCCCTCCCCTTCCAGTGGAAGAAGGTTTTCTGTAATAGATTTTCTTACCGGATAATTTCTCGACAATATACGGAGAGAGTTCATCTCCAAAATTTGATGCCCCCCCCCCCAGTAATATAAGGGAATCCGCTGACTCATGATCTATCTCTTAAGTTTAAATTGGATCTTCGGATCTTCAAGTGTGCTTCCATAAGTTAACTTATCGACTCTCATAAAAAGGTTCTTATAAAAAGTTGGGGCATATCCCCCTTCATTGAAGGTATACAAAAACCT